>Ga0181571_10001281_pt1 | contig 17978 bp, 11 predicted proteins | sample 101ome_17_FD_132440 | JGI IMG/M metagenome (GOLD analysis project Ga0181571, IMG submission 132440) | Coastal salt marsh microbial communities from the Groves Creek Marsh, Skidaway Island, Georgia - 101407AT metaG (megahit assembly) | ecosystem: Environmental > Aquatic > Marine > Intertidal... | reverse complement strand
GCGTCGTGCAGCGAAACCTCAAGAGCGCGTGCTCCGAGTACATCGCCCTGGCGGACGCGTACAAGACGAGGAAACCGGAGGTGCTCGAGGCCAAGGCGGCCGAGTGTCGCCGGATCTGGGCGAGGGACGGTTTGGAAAACCTCGCGCGCGACGCGGTGAAGAGCCTCGTCGTCGGTAACGTCGCGCGGCTGACCAGGACGTATCTGACCCTCTCCCTCGAGGACATCGCGAGGGAGGCGGGTCTGGCGGGGGGCGCCGTCGCGGCGGAGCGGACGATCGTGAGGATGATCGGCGACGACGAGATCCGCGCCACCGTCTCGCAGGCGGACGGCGCGGTGAGCTTCCACGACGCGAGCGGCGATTTGTTTTCGACTTCGTCGTTTTCCGCGAAACTGGTGTCGTGCGTGGAGGAGGCGCAGGAGATGTCGGAGCGGCTGCGACGCGCGGACGAGTCGGTTCGGAGCGACAGGGCTTTCATCGCGAGGCAGGCGGAGGCGTCGCACGGGTCGCTGGGCGGGAGCCTGCGGGGGATGAGGGTGGGAGGCGACGAACACGGGGACGCGTGAGGGTTTAGCTCTGGGTTTAACTCCGAGGGTGGGAGGCGGGGCGCACCATGGAACGGGAAAGAGAACTGTAACACGAACGAACGGTAGCGACATCACGCTGCGAGGTTCGCCTCGATGAGCGTCGGTCCCGATCTCGCGAACGCCTCCTCGAGCGCCGCGCGCAGCTCGCGGACCGTGTTGACGGTCGAAGCCGGGACCCCGTGACCCTTCGCCACGCTGACCCAGTCGATTGCCGGCTGCGTCAAGTCGGTGAGACTCTTCGCCACGGGACCGGACGGGCCGACGCGCTGCATGGCGATCTCGATTTTGAGAATCTGGTACGCGCGATTGGCGCACACGACGGTGACCACCTTGAGCGACTCCCTCGCCTGCGTCCACAGCGCCTGCGTCGAGTACATGGCGCTGCCGTCCGCCTGAAGGTTGATGACCCATCGATCGGGGCAGGCCACCGCCGCGCCGACCGACGCGGGCGGTCCGAATCCGATCGCCCCGCCCGTCAGGGTCACGTGCGAAAACTCGGGGCATCCGGCGCTCTGGTCCCAGTAGGACCCGCCGCTGGTCAGCGACTCGTCGACCACGATGCATCTCGCCGGTTGCGCGCACGCGACGACGGCGCACAAATTGACGGGGTTGAGCTTGGCGTCGCGGGGCATCGTCGGCGGCGGCGGTCTCTGCGCCGCCTCGGCCGCGATCTTGGCATCCGCGACGTCCTCGCCGACGATCTTCACCACCTCCTCGAGGAGGACCTTGACGTTACCGGCGACGTCCCCGCCGCAGTCGATCTCCCACACGTTGTCGTCGGTTTGCCGAAGGAGGTGCGACGGGCCCTGGCCGTCGTAGCCGAACATGGCGATGGGCCTCCTGGCGTCGCAGGTGACCACCACCTCGTACGCCTCGAGCGCCGCAGCCGTGTCTTTGGGGAAGTAAGGCAGCCGGGTGAGGTGGGGGAGGGTCCCGCCGCGGTCGACCCGCGCGAAGGCGTTCTCGCACAGCACGTGCGCCCCGGTCACCGCGGCGACTTTCCCGAGCGATGCGAGGGCTCCGTCGTCGGCGAGCGTCGCGTCCCCCGCGGCGTAGAAGGCGCACTTCCCCGGCGAGCACGCGACGACGGCGGCGGCGCACTGCGCGAGGAAACCCCGCACTTTGTTCGCGTCCATCGGCTTCGGGTCGCCCACCCTGACCGCCTCCTCGACGGTGAGGACCTCGCTCAGCGCCACGAAGGCGCCGTCCGGTCCGTCGGACTTCTCCCAGCCGCGATCGTGCGGCACGATGAGGGTCGCGACGCGGCCCTTGGACGTCGCCGGGGCGTTGCTCTCGCGCCGCCGCGTCGCCTTGAGGGCGTCGATCGCGTCCGCGCGAATGGCGCCCGGGATGTCGGAGGTGCGAACCCACGAGCTCACGGTCGACGCGAGGGACTCGATGTCCGTCTCGAGCAACGAGTCGGCTCCGTGGTGCCAGGTGGACTGGTCGCCGACGACGTTGATGACGGGGGAGTTGGCGCGACGCGCGTTGTGGAGGTTGGCGAGGGCGTTGGCGAGCCCAGGGCCGAGGTGCAGGAGGGTGCACGCGGGCTTGCGCGCCATCCGGGCGTATCCGTCAGCCGCCCCGCTGACGACGGTCTCGTGGAGCGCGAGGACCGGTCGTATCGCGTCGGGGCCGAGGGAGTCCAGCGCGCCCACGAGCCACATCTCCGTCGTGCCTGGGTTCGCGAAGCACACGTCCACGCCGCCCTCGTGCAGGGCGCGGACGAGGGCCTCGGCGCCATTCTTGGGCGGGACGCGAGGGGAGATCGAGGATGGGCCTCGCGGGGCCATGGCGACGAGAGGTGTGGCGCGCGTGTCGAGGCGAGGTGTCGAGGCGAGAAACGGCCGACCGACGTGAAAAACGCGCGCCCGCCGGACTTCCCGAGACTTCGCCGTTTTCGAGGAGGCTCGTCTTGTTATCGCTCACTTCCGCACCGAGCCGCCGACCAGTCACCGCATGGGCGGCGCGAACATCGCGCTCCCGGCTGACCGCGCCAAGTGGGACCCCGACGGCGAGTTCATCCCTCTGTGCGAGCGAGAGCAGTTCTATTCCCACGCGCTCGGCCGTCGACGCGACCTGATCAGAGACCACGCCGAGCTGCTCGAGGCGGACTTTCAGAACGCAAAGGCCGCTGGCGAGATCCCGTATGACCACCCGGGGGACAACGAGGTGGAGATGCAGGACGTGTACGCCGAGATGTTCTACGAGGCTGAGCGCCTGGGACTGACTCGCGTGGCGGAGGCGCGAGAGCGCGAGGCAAGCTTGTGGGGCGGCGGGCCGAACATCGACGTCTGCGACAGTTTCCTGATCCAACCTCACAGCAAGGAGGACGACAGCCTGGTCCAGAGGAGCGACCTGCCGTCCGAGCAGTGGTTCTTCGACGAGAACGACCCTGATGGCAACTTGCTGCCAACGCCGGCACTCCCGAGGACGGGCTGGACGTGGACGGGCCCGACGGGAAACGAGAAGAACGACGCTTAGGTCTTTTCACGATAGTCTACGATATGATCGACAGGATATCGCCCGTCATCACTTCGTCTCTTTCGCGTCAGCGGTCACTTTCACTCGCGCGTACACATGGAGTACGTCGACGCCGGCACGCAGACCTGCCCCCTCTGCGGCGACCCCTCCTCCGGAGCCCTCGATCGCCCGCCGCGCGACGAGCCGTACCCGGAGTGGCTGAAGGAGCAGTGGGAGATTCTCAACGGCCGGGACCTGTCCGAGGAGGAGCGCACCTACAACAAAAACTGGTACCTATCGAGGCAGGCGAACAAGGACTGCGTCCCCGTCCACAAGGCCAGTCCGTACTACGAAGCCCCGAGGGAGAGGCGCGTCGAGGGTGACCCGACGGCCCCGCCGAATTCCTCGAGGAGCGAGCCGAGGATCCTCTGCGACAAGGAGTCGTTCGCGCCGCTTCGTCCTCCGGGAGACCTCGAGGGACCCGGCTGGGAGTACCGAACCACGTACGACGGAGGCGGCAACTGCTCGGGCATCAACGAACCCATCAACGGCCTGTGGTGACGCCTCGTCGAGAAACGCCGCCTTTGACGAGGTAGGTGGTGGTCGGTGCCCTAAACCCTAAACCCTTCGAAGGGCGAGGCTCTGTCGCCGCATGCGAAGCGACGACGGCGACGATCGCGACGCGACCCCGGCGCGTTCCACGTCGCGCATGATCCTGCTCGGCGTCGTGATATGGTACAACCTGCTGATATGGGCGGCGGAGTGGACGTACGCGGCGATGACGCGCGCGAGGGTCCCGGCGGAGCGTCGCATGGCACCCGCGTCGCCCCGGGGGTACGAGGGCGACGAGCGCTGATCGGAAGCGACGCGACCCGGCGACTACTTTTCGCACTTAAAGCTAGACTCTCGTTCAACCCCGCTAAACCAACCCTCATTCGCGGCGCCGGCCAACCTTCGCTTTCACGTGTGCGTCCCCCGGTCACTGGTCAGCACGTCCGACACGAACCCGAGCCGTTCGAGCAACCGGCCGAAGAATCGTTTGCCGCGTCCCCCCGCTTCTTTTCCCGGTTTTTTGCCAGCTTCGTCGACGTCGTCGAGCCGCTGCTTCGCTCCGTCCGCGTCGACGCCCGCGTCTTCGAACCCGGTGGGGTCGAACAACCCGCGCCACACTCCGCGGAGTGCGTGGTTCGAACGCTTCTCCTCGCCGTCCAGCGCCGCGAGCTCGCGCTCGATCGCCGGGTCGGACGCTCCGTCGGAGAACCCGAGCGCCTTTAACAAATCGGCCCTCGCGGCTTCGTCCTGGCCCAGCGCCCTGCGCGCCTTACCCCTTCGATAAAAAGCCTTGGCGTTGGTCGGGTCGACGCCCAACGCCCTGCCCGCCTGGTCTATCGCGTCGTGGTGTCGCTCCATCTTGAGGTAACACGCGCAGAGGTTCAGGTGCGCCGGGAGTTTCTCGCCCTCCGCCTCGTCGAGGTAGGCGCCGAAGAGCTGCATCATCATGTCGTCGGTGAGAAAGCTGAGGGACATCTCGTACTCCCTCGCCGCCGCGGCGACGTCTCCGCCCCGAAACAGTTCGTTCCCCTTCGTCCTGTGCGACGTGACCCGCTCGATGCGCTCCTCGTACAGCATGTCCGCTCGCTCCATCGTCTCGCCTCCCTTGGCGCCGATGAGCTCGACGTCGACCAGCATCCAGCAATTCGGGGGCACAGCCGGGAAGGAGAAGTTACCAGCCTCGCCGTAGCACAGCTCGGGCGGGACCCTGAACAGCGCGCGCTCGCCGGGAACCATCGCGCGGACGCACTCGTACAGCGCCGGGTGGTGTCGGCGCTTGCCGTCGCTCGCGGGTATCGCCTTACCGACGACGATCTGGTGGGGTTCGGATTCGCGACGGGTGCTCCACACCTCCTCCCCCGACGCGTTGAGCTGCCACATGTCGTAGTGAACGAAGCACGTGTCGCCGTCTTTCGGCGTTCGCTCCGCCACGGACCCCTCTCGCATGATCTGCTTGTCGACGCCGGGATGCCCGCCGGTGCGCACGCGCCGGGACGTGCACATCACGGGGCCGTGCGGTTTGTCGAGAGGGTACTTCCACTCCCCGACGAGAGGCGCGGTGTCGTCGCCCAGCCGCGGGTCCCATCGCGCGCGCTCGGCCTCGGCGCGGGACAACGCGGCGGAGCCGCTCTCCGCGCGCGACGCGGCGGCGTCGGCGGCGCCCGAGTCGCCCATCCCCGCGCGGCGCGTGCGCGGCGGCCAGTGGCGTGGAAACCCTCGGAGGTCCCGAACGAAGCTTTTCGAGACTGAAGAGCTCATCGAGATTCGGCCGGGTGCCGGGTCGACAGTGTGGGGGTGCGCGGCCATGAGCGGGTTCCCCGCGGCGGCGCAGCCGGACATCATTCGCGCCGTCCAAAAGGATGAGGTCTACGTTCGGGTGAGCCCAACGCGCTCGCGTCGTCCCTCGGTCCCCGTCGCGCCATCGCCCCTCCCCGCCCTAGGATCCAACAACGCGCGCCCGACTCACCTTCGCGTTCCTCGCCCCTTACGCACGCGCAGATGCTGCGCGACGCGATGCTGGACACCGCTCGGCGCTGTTTCAACGCCCGGACGGTGGTCAGGCACCAGCAGCACGTCGGCGTGCTCGCCACGCTCTGGTACCACGGCCTCACCACCGGATGCGGATGGCAGACGCTCGGCGAGGAATACACGGACCTGTTTCAGTGCACGTCCGACGGAGCGTTCCCGGGCGCCGCGCGCCGTTGGCTCCTCGTGCTCCTCGAGGCGCTCACCCCGCCGCTCATGGAGCGCGCGAGGGCGCACGCGAGGCGGATATCGACTCGACGCGAACGCGAACGGGACGAAGCCGATGAGCACGCGAGAAGGCGACGAAACGGCGACGACGACGCTCGGCCGGGACGAGGATGGAACGAGTCCGGCGACGGAGGAGAAGACGACGCCCCTTCGTCTTCGTTCAACACCGACGCCCTGTGGGACGCGCACAGGGTCCGCGCGGTCCTTGGCAAGGCGGCGGCGAGGCTCGCGAGGGTCGCCGACGACGCCGCGCTGGCGCTGTTCCATCCGCTGACCCGCCACCCGGGGTCCTCGACCGACGCAGCCGCCGGAGCCGAGCTCACCGACCCGACGCGGGGTTTCCTCACCAGGCTGCACCTCGCGGCGTTCTACGCCCGGGGGCACCACTACCAGGTCACGAAACGGCTCGCGGGGACGCGGTACGTGTTCACCGGCCACGTGGGACCCGAGGGCCGACCGGGGTACGGCTTGTTGGGCGTTTTGCTCGCCGCGCGGGTAGCGGCGACGGCGATTGGCGCGGCGGCGTCGGCGATGGCAAAGAAGGACGCGGGCGGCGGTGGTGCGCGGGGGGATGGCGTTGGGGTCGTGTCGGGCGGGTTCGCGGTGCGCGGCCCCGACGGCGAGGAGATTGGCGGCGGCGGAGACGAAGCCGCGGGGACGGGCGGCGGCACACCTGGCACAGCTGGCAAAGCCGGCGAGGGTAAGAAGTGCGCGCTGTGTCTGTCGCCGCACGACGCGGCCACCGCCACGCCGTGCGGGCACGTGTTCTGCTGGGACTGCGTGGCGAGCTGGTGCGCGCAGAAGCCGGAGTGCCCGCTGTGCAGGGCGCCGTCGAGGCCGCAGCAGCTGGTGAGGTTGGGGAACATGGCGCTGTGAGCGAGGATCGTTTTTAAACTCTTAGATTGTTTTTAGCCGAGCGGGTGATCGCGAACGAGCTACGACGTTAGCCACGATTGATTCGCGTCGTCCCGTCTCGTCTCGTTCATCGCCTCGGGAAGTAGAGCGGCACGACGGAGACGCCGCCGCCCTCCCAACCGATGGCCAGCGTCGCCGCCGCCTCCGCGTCGCCGCCGCCGCCCCCCGGCCCCGACATCGCCACCGTCCTCGCGGGTCCCCCCGCGCCCCCCGCTTCAGACCCGGCACCGTCCGCCTCGACGTACCCGAGCAGCGACGTCGTCACCACCGGACGCGTGCGCACGGCGTACAACGCCACGCGTCCGCCCCTGTGCGCGCCGCCGACGCCGCCGACCGTTTTCTGACCGTTTTCCGGCGTTCGTTCGACGCCCGTCTTCGACGAAGACCCGTTCCTACCCAGGACGACGGCCAGCCTGCGCCCGGACGGATCCCACGACATGCCGACGACGTCCAGGTTAACCTCCGCGCCGTCCTCCCCGGTGAGCTGCGGCAGTTCCACCGGCAGGAGCTGCGCGGCGAGCGCGGGACCGCGCCTCGGCAGGTGCAACGCCGACACCTGACCGTTTGAACCGAGTGTCGTGACGAGCAGCGTCGCTCCCTCGGCGTCGCGACTTTCGGGCAATTCGGACAAGACGGCGTTTGGGTCATCCGGCGGCGGTTCGGGTCCCCACGCCGCCGCGCTCACGGGCGACCCGCCCGTCCCCCACCTCGCCGCGGTCCACCCCTCGGTTTCCCACAGCGTGAACCCACCCGCCGGGTGCGCGGCGAAGAGGTACCGGCAGCACGGGGACCACGACAGCGTCGACGTGCCGGCGACGCCCGACGCGATCGACGTCCTCGCGCCCGTCCCAACCTCCCACACGGCCACGGCGCGTCGGTCGCCGGATCCGGCCGCGAGCAGCCTGCCGCACGGGGACCAGCACACGCAGTCGTACGGGCGCCCGCCGGCGAAGTCGCCCTCGGTGGCCCTGGGTCTCTTGTCGAAGAGATCGCGGGGCAGGCCCCATCCGCCTGGTCCCGGCGCGGGCACGACGGCCGCGAGCGCGGAGACGACGCGGCCGACGCCGGTGACCGCGGGGGACGTGTAAGGGTCGACGTCGGTCCTCGACGCGCGCGACGCGTCGGCGTCGTCCTTGAGATGGGTCAGTCGCCACTCGGGGGCGCCGCCGATGCGGTTCGTCGCGGATGGGGATTTTCCCAGGGTGGACGAGGCGCGGGTCGCGACGGAGGATCCCCCCGTGGATGCGACGCCGGGCTCGTGCGCCCAGACGCACACGCCGTGCGCGCCGGCGACCGCGAGCGTCGAGCCGGCCTTGGGTCGCCAGGCCACCGCGCGCGCGCCCGCGTGCAGGGAGTGGCGCAGCACCGCGGGGGGTTCGGTGGCGCCGCTCGCGGGATCGGCGTGGATCAGCACGCGCCCGGTGCCGTCCACGGTGGCGAGCCTGGGCTGATGGCGGTGCCACGCGAGCGGCGCGGTCGCGCCGTCGGGGACGGGCGGCGCGGGCGGGAGCGCGCTGCCGGTGAGCAGCGCCAGCGCGTACCCGCGGAGCTTCGTTGGGAGAGCGGCGGGGGTTTTCTCGGTCGAGGCGTCCGGCGCATCCGCCGGCGGAAGCGCCCTCCCCGCGTCCGGGAGGTTAATCGGGCACCGCGCCTCGAACCCCGTGCCCGGCGCGGATACGCCGCGGAGCCTGAGGGAGGTGTCCTCCTCCACCAGCACGGCGCCCATGGTGAGGAACGGCGCGCGGGACTCTGCGTGAAAATCAACGGTCCGCGGAGATCCATCCCCCCGTCGGGTTGCAAAAAAACGCAAAGGAGTTTTGGCGACGGACGCGGCGAAACGCGAGCGATGAAAGAATCAAACGACGCCGGCTAGCTAGCCGACTAGCCGTCTAGTTCGCGTCGAGGCTCCCGAAGAGCCCCTTCCAGTCCCTCTTCGCACCCGCCGCGCCCGGCCCGTTTGCAAAGTCAAACTCCAGAACCTCGCCGGGCTTGGGCGGCGCGCCGAGGCACCGCACGCACACCTCCGCGGCGTCCTCCAAACTCACGTCGCCCCTGCCCGCGCCCGCGCTCTTGCCCTTGCCCTTCTGGCCGAACACGATTGGCTTGCCACCCATCCCCGCCCTGATCCTCGCGGGCCTCGCGATGGTCACGGGCGCGGCGCCGGCGATTGCTCGAAACGCATCCTCCCGAGCCGGATCCACCCTTCGCCCGTCGTCGCCGCCGAAGATGCCGCCGAGAAGGCCGCCGCCCCCGTTCGCGGCTGACGACACCAGCACCGCGTGCTTCACCTTCCCGTCGGCGACCACCGCGGCCGGGACGACGCCGGAGTCGCCGCAGCAGATGACGGCTCGGCAACCCCTTCGTAAAGCATTCGCCGCCGAGGCGGGATCCTCGACGGCGACGACGTACGGTCCGTATCGGGATGCGGCGGTGTCCGGGGAGATGCCCAGCGCCACCACCGGCTGCTTGGCGACGATGAGCTGCATGATGATCGCCTCTCCCAGCGCCGTCTCCGCGCCGGCGACGAGCGTTCCCCGGCGGGGCTTCTTGTCCCACTCGCGGAGCTCCTCCTCCTCGTCCGGGGTGGGTTCGGCGACGGCGGAGACGCCGCCGTCGCCGACGCGTTCCTCCCCGGGCGCGCCCACGCTGGAATCCTGGCCGTACCACTTGCGGAGCTTGGGGCCGCCCTCCATGACGTCGAGCATCTCGTCGAACAGTCCCTTCTTGCCCTCGGCGACGACGGATCGACGTCGTCCGCGATCCCGCGACGTCGGGATGGGAGGCTTCGCCCGGTGGCCGCGGCGATCGAGGGATCGGGCGCGGGTCGGGGTGGCGCCGCGGGGGGACGTAAGTCCCGCGCGCGTCGCGGCGGAGGTGAAGGCGACGACGGACATGGCGCGTACCTGCTGGAGCGCGCGTGCCTCTTGTGGGCAAGACACGTCGATCTGCGAACTTTATCCTCTCGCTAAAATCCCATTCGATGTCGACATTTTTAATGTAGGATATTCATACAATAATTCTGATAAAAACTCTTATTCTCTCACCACAATCGCCTGTGTCTTAACAACAAATAGCTACAAAATGGTTTTTCCGCGGCGGCGGCGGCAAAAGGAGAGTCAATCTGGCGGCGGTCGCTTTCTCACCACTTCGCGACGCGGCGGCACGCCTCGAGCGTATTGTCCCCCGCGACAGTGCCGCATCTCGCACCTCGCGCATCATCATCACACGCACCCGCGAGCCTCGAGAGGAACCCATCGCCGCTATCCTCCCCTCGAGCGCCCGCCGCGTCCCGTTCGTCGACTCGCGTCGCGAACAGAAAGTTTCATCTCGCGCGCGCGCACCGTACCCTGACGGACGGCAGCCATGGTGAAGCTCAAGGTCAAATCGCACGTTCAGCAGGAGCGGAACATGGCGGGCGTCGGCAATAAGTTCGCGCCGCTCCCGCCCATCCTCCTGAACAAGAAGAAGGGCGAGCCGTACAAGCCGAAGACTCCGGAGGATGCGGGCGGCGGTAAAAACCCGTTCGCGCGTCAGCTCGCGCACGGCGAGAAGGACGTCCGCGACGCCACCTTCCGCGCGCTCGGCAAGTGGCTCGGCGCGCGGTCCGACGTCGACATGCTCGACATGAAGAAGATCTGGAAGGGGCTCTTCTACGCCATGTGGCACGCGGACGGGTGGGACGTCCAGGAGGAACTCGCCGAGGAGATCGGCGGCTTGATCCACAAGCTCAAGCACCGAGTGGCGCTGATGTACGCCGGGGTGTTCTTCATCACGTCGAGGCGCGAGTGGGTCGGCATCGACCGCCACCGCATGGACAAGTACCTCCGTCTGGTGCGCCGGTTCACCTCGCACGTGTTCCGTTACTGCGCGGACCGGGACTGGGCCGAGGGCGTCGTGGACGACGTCGGCGAGATGTTCGTGCGGTCCGCGCTCGTGCCGACGGGCCGCGGCGACCAGGGCGTCGTCGACGTGGGCCTGCGTCTGCATCTCGCGGAGGTGTTCGTCACGGAGCTGCGTAACGTCGCCGCGGGTAAGGACGAGGTCGAAATCGGCTGCGACCCGGATAAGGAGAACGAGGCCAACGGCGGCGCGCCGCGAACGGTTTTCAGGCGAAAGAAGGGAGAGAAGAGGAAGGCTTCGCCGGAGCCCGTGCCGCGCCCCGTGCCACCGCACGCCACCGACGCCCTGCTCAAACCGTGGGCGCAGCTGCTGCAGCTGGAGCCGCACAAGACTCTGCACGAGCGCGTGCTGCACCAGGTTTTCGAGCGAGTGTTGGAGGGTGCCGACGGGGGGCTCGCGTTTTCCGATCCCGAGTCGGTGGAGGACGCGTCGAGCGCCGTGCACGTTCGTCTGGACGCGGCGACGATGAAGCGGATGGCCCGGACGTTCATCGACGTCGGCGCTGACGAGGGCACCGGCGACCTGCAGCGCGAGTCGCTCTACGAGCTTCACATCTGGTTCAGGAAGGCTTCCAAGCGGGCCGCCGCGGCTGAGGGCGGCGACGGCGAGGAGGAGGAGGCTTTTTTGGCCAAGAAGGAGAAGAAGAAGCGCAAGAAGGAGCCCTCGCCCGAGCCCGAGCCCGAGGAGGAGGACGAGGAGGAGGAGGAAGAGGAGGAAGAGGAGGAAGATGAAGAGGAAGAGGACGAGGAGGACGAAGACGACGAGGGAGAGGAGGAGTCCGAAGAGGAGATGAACGGCGAGGAGAGCTTCCACACCGCCCAGGACGACTCCGACTCCGACTCGGACGAGGGGTCCGACGAGGACGAAGAGGAGGAGTCCGAGGAGGAGTCCGAGGAGGAGGCTGAAGAGATGGAGGTGGAGGAAGAGGACGAGGAAGAAGAGTCCGACGAGGACGACGAGTCGATGGAGGACTCGTTCGACGACTCCGACCAGGACAACTCCGAGGACGAGGACGAGGACGAGGAGGACGACGACGAGGGATCCGAGTCGGAGAGCACCGACGAGGAGGAAGACGACGAAGAGTCCAGAACCGAGGCTGCCGTCGCCGCCGCGACCGCCGCGGCGGAGCGCAAAGCCGTCCGCAAAGCCGAGCGATGGGCCGCGGCGGTCGGCGCGAAGACCCCGCCCGGTGCGGTGCACATGAGCGGCGCGTCGTTTCTCGCGCAACGAGCCGTCGGCAAGGGCGCCAAGGAAAAGTTCACGTCGCCGCACTCGGTCGTCAAGACGGTCGGCGGCGGCGATAAGCTCGCTTCCCCGGGCATCCTCGGCTCGATCGCGTCCGCGGTCAAGGGCATGGTCGTGTCCCCGAGCCCCGGCAAGCGGGTCCAGTGGAACATGAAGGGGAACACGCGTCACACGCCGACGGGGCCGCCGAACCCCGTGCGAGGAGACGACCTCAAGAGCCTCCTCTCGTCGTCCCCCGCGAAGGGTCTGCTCCGACCGATCCACGCCGCCAAAGCTGGGTACGGGACCCCAAACAGCGCGCCGGCGTTGGGGGCGAAGAAGACCAACATGGGCGGCGGCGGGACGCACAAGAAGGGCTCGAAGACGCCATCGGGGGGCAAGAACGCCAACAGGGTTCGGGCCAAGAATTTTTGGTAACTAAGTTTAAGGGTTAATCATAAATATTAACCGTTTCGTACGTGTATTCTACACACTTTACCTATTGTACAAGAATTAGGAGTGTCACCACGCGTTCAAGTCACCTCTTCACGAGTGCACCTTTTTCTTCGCAGAAAAACCCAGATGCGTCGGCGGCGGCACCACAAGTCGCGGCGCGAGGGCTACGGGCCGAGTGAGCGAACCCGGCGGGTCCACTCGCCATGGTCAAGGCGTACCTGCGCTACGAGCAGGCGCGAGCCTTCGGCGTCGTCGCCTCCCCCGAGGCGCCGCCGGTCTACGACGACACCGGCAAGCATCTGGTGACGGCGGCGCTGGAGCGCCTCGCCGTGTGGGACGTGCGTCGCGGCGTCGAGGCCAAGAGCCTCCTCCCTCCGCCGCGCGAGTCCGGCGCGTTGCCCGCGGTGACGCGCATCGCCCGCGCGGAGGGTAGCGACCTCGTCGCGGCCGGTCACTCCGACGGCACCATCCGACTCTGGTCCCTCGACGACGCATCCACCGACGTGCTCCTCAAGGGGCACCGCTCGGAGGTGACCGCGCTGCGGTTCAACGCGAGCGGCTCGATGCTGGTGTCGGGAGGCAAGGACACCAACGTGGTGGTGTGGGACGTCGTCGCGGAGACGGGCCTGTGCCGCCTGCGCGGACACAAGGATCAGGTCACGGACGCCGTCTTCGCCGAGGCGGACGCCACCGCCGGCGGCGGTGCGCCATCCGCCGGATCCTCGGGCGTCCGACTGGTGACCTGCAGCAAGGACGCCACGGTGAAGGTGTGGGATCTGGACACCCAGCACTGCGCGCAGACCGTCGCGGCGCTCGGCGCGGAGTGTTGGAGCATGGACGTGGACCCGACCGGCAGGCGGCTCGCGGTGGGAACCTCCGACGACAGGCTCCACCTCTTCGCCGTCAACCGCGGGTACGACGACGGAGAGGAAGAGTTCGGCGACGGCTCCTCCGATGTATCCGACGACGACGAGACGCGGACGAAGAAGACGGCGAGGGCGGACGAGAACGGCGCCAGGGTTCCCATGACGCAGGCGCAGAAGGCTGCCTCCATCGCGGACGCTTCGAACCTGTTGACCCCCGTCGGGCACGTGCCGCGATCGGACAAGTCGCGGGTGTCTCACGTGAGGTTCGACAGAGCCGGCGGCGGTCTGCTCGGCGTGCAGACCGTGGGGCGCGCGATCGAGGTTTGGCGCGTGCGCTCCGCGTCGGAGAAGGCGAAGCGGCTCAAGCGTAAGCATAAGCGCCGGCGCGAGAAGGAGAAGCTTCGCGCCAAGGAAAGAAACGGCGAGGAAGACGCGGAGACGGCTTGGGACAAGGACGCCGAGCCCGGCGAGGGGCTCACCGCGGCGGACGAGCTCGAGCTCGCGACGGTGGTCCGCCCCAAAGCCAAGGCCCGTGGCTTCGCGTGGGCGCCGAGGCAGCGCAGACGTCCGGGCATCCGCGCGGTCGTGGCCGTGCTCCTCGATAACAACGCCTTCGAGGAATGGGAGATTGGCCAAGACGCCGACGGGGCGGTGGCTGAGGAACCCTCTAAGATTCGCACCATCGACGCGCAGGGCCACCGCGCCGACATTCGCGCGCTCGCCCTGTCCCCGGACGACGGCACCCTGCTGACGTGCTCGCACAAGGGATGCAAGGTTTGGAATCCCGAGGATGGCGCATGCCTTCGATCGGTGGAGGGCGGGTACGGGCTCTGCGCCGCTTTCGCCCCCGGCGGTAGGCACGCCGTCGTCGGAACAAAATCCGGCGCGCTGGAGATTGTGGACACGCAGGCTGGCGTGCAACTGTCGGGGATGCGGGACGCGCACGCCGGCGCCGTGTGGGGCGTGGCTCTGCTTCCCGACGGGTCCGGCTTTGTCACCGCGAGCGCGGACAAGACGGTTAAGTTTTTCGAGTGGCGACTCATGGACGTCGAGGACGACGAGGACGAGGGCGGCGAGGGCCGACGCGAGCTGGGCATCGCGCACGTGAAGACGCTGCAGATGGCGGAGGACGTTCTCTCCGTGAAGGTCACCCCCGACGGGAAGCTCCTCTCGGTGTCGCTGCAGGACAACACCCTCAAGGTTTTCTTCGTTGACTCGCTCAAGTTTTTCCTCTCGCTCTACGGCCACCGGTTACCCGCGCTGTGCCACGACGTGTCGTCCGACTCGCAGCTTCTGGCGTCGGGCGGTGCGGACAAGAACATTCGGATCTGGGGTCTCGATTTCGGCGACTGTCACAGGTCGGTGTTTGCCCACGAGGACAGCGTCACGTCGATTGCGTTTGTGCCGAAGACCCACTACCTTTTCAGCACCGGAAAGGACCGCCTCGTCAAGTACTGGGACGCCGATAAGTTCGAGCCGTTGCTCACGCTGCAGGGCCACCACGCGTCGGCGTGGTGCGTCGCGCTGTCGACGCGCGGCGAGTTCGCCGTCACCGGCGGTCACGATCGCGCGATTCGCGTGTGGGAACGAACGGACGAACCCTTCTTCGTGGATGAAGAAAAAGAGAAGCGTCTGGAATCCCTTCTGGAGGAGGGCGGCGCGGAAGACGACGGCGACGACGACAGGATCGCCGCCGCCGCGAGGGAAAACGCAAGCGCCAACGGCGGCGTCGCCCCCGCGGGGGCGGAGGCTGGCATGGCGGGGCGAAAGACCCTCGAGACGCTCACCGCCGCCGATCAAATCGTCGACGCGCTCGACGTCGCCGGGCACGAGCGCAAACGAATCGACGATCACGTCCGCACCAACGGACGCAACAAAGACGCGAACGAGGACGGCGACGATCAGGAGGACGAGGAGGAGCTGAAGAAGGCGCTCGATGAATTCTCCGACGAGGAGGAGGAGGAGGACGAGGAGGGGGCTGAGGAAGACGACGACGATGACGCCGCCGACGCAGTCGTGGTCAACAGCGCATCCTTATCCGCGTACGGATACAATCCATCGTATCCCAGCGGCCTTCCTCCCAACCCCTTGCTCATGGGTCAGAGCCCCGAGCGGTACGCGTTGTCTGCGATCGAGAAGGTTCGCGCCGCGGATCTGGAGCAGGCTGTGCTGGCGCTTCCATTTTCATCCGCGTTGACTCTTTTGGATTACCTGGGTGGTTGGCTCGAGGCTGGCGAGAAGACGGAGCTCACGTGCAGGCTCGCGTCGCTCATCGTCCGCTTGCACTACGTTCAGCTGGGCGCCACGCATAGGGCTCGCGCGGTGCTCCTGAGGCTGAGGCCGCTGCTGAGGAAACGCGCGAAGGAGCTTCGCGACCTGATGGGATTTAATCTCGCGGGGATGAACATGTGGGAGACGCACCTGAAGGAGGGCGGCGGGGGGACCAAGAAGGACGACGACGAGGACGAGAACACCGCAAATCTCACGGACGAGCTCATCAAGGACGAGGACGCGCCCGGGCTTCCGGGATGGGGCTAACGGCGGGCACGCGTATGATCAGATGAATAAGAGCTCGCCATTCCCAATAATACGAGGAGTAATAACGATATTGTCACGCGGAGAGGATGCGCACGCGACCGTTGACGATCTCGATGACCTGCGGGGTGTTGCCGTAAATCCCACGACTCATGCCGGTGTCCGACCTCCACACCTTACCCCCGCATCCGCTGTTGATCCCCTTCTGCTGCGGCGTGTGACCGACGATCAGTCTCTTGGCGCCGGTGGCGTCGAGAGCCTCGGTCAGCCTCTTGCACGCGGCAGCCTCGCTCTTGTTCCCGCCCTCCGCGCCGCCGTAGTCGCGGGTCCACACGACCCCTTTCTCCTCGAGCACGTGCTTGGGGGGCTGAGAGTTCTTACCCACCATCCACGCGGCAACCTCGTTGTTCAGTCGTTGAAACCCGTAATCGACGTGATTCTCGGTGATTCCCGCGTGCGCAAAGACGGTGTCCCCAACCTGCAGCACGCACGGGTTGCTCGCCATCTTCACCGCCATCTCCCCGCCGGGTAGGAACAAGTCGCGCCGGGCCCAGAGGCCGTAGTAGCTGTTCGGCGTCACGCCGTCGGGAACGGGCGGGAGGGGCTCGACGTTTTCCTCGCCGAGCTTCTCCGCCTCCCTCGCGCGTCTCTTCTCTACCCACCGACGGCACTCGCCGAAGGCACCCTTGGTGACGTAGCGGAAATCGCCCATGACGTTCATGATCTCGTGGTTGCCGTTCATCACCACGACGTCCCCGCCGGCCTCCTTCGCCTCCTTCGCGAGCTTCTGAAACTTGCGCATGATGGCGAGCTCGTTGTCGCCGCGGTCGAGGATGTCGCCAACCTGCACGAGCACGGTGGTCCCGCCGATCCACTTGCCCTCCGAGTCCATGCATTTGCTGAGCTCCAGCGCCTTCATCGCCTGAGCGAAGTCGCCGTGGATGTCGCCGACGGCGACGAGCCTGCGTCCGTTCAGGTCGAGGTTGGTGACCGGTTTCGGCACGTCGATCTTGACCCTCTGCGCGCCGGGCTTGCCGGGGTTGGCCTTCTTGGCGAGGGCGCTCCGCGCGGCGAGGAGCGCGGGAGCGGCGGCCGCGCCGCCCGCGAGGAGGGCGCGGCGCGCGAGCGCGCGGCCCTGGGGCGAACCCGCGGCCGCGGCTCCGCCCGATGCGGCGGCGGCGAAGGCGACCAAGCGCGATCGGGGCCTGGCGGGCCGAGGGTTTCGGTTTCCGTCGCCCGATCCATCGCCGTCGGAGCGCCCGCGGCGCTCGGAGACGCCGCGCCGCCCGCCCGCGGGGAATCCGCCGAGGAATCCGCCGCGCGAGAAGGAGAACGACATCGTCATCTCGGGGATCGGTCGGGACGACGTCGCGTGATTCGGTGTGCGCGCGGCGGGTGCTCCCCATTCCTTCGTCAAGTTTCGGAACGTCTCGCTGCAGCAGTGCCGAGCTCGACTTGACCGGGATCTGACTGAGACTGGCGGTTGGCTTCGGGGCACCGCGCACACTGCGAGGCGCGTGCGCCGGCGATCGAATCGCGCTTCAAGGGGCGCGAGCGCGGGGAGGTTCCTCGACCGGCCATCCGCCCTAAGCTCATCGAGGCGGGCTCGGTTTCAGCAGGTCCCGCGTCGGATCTCGGCCACCATGTTCTTCAGCAGTCCTCTCGATGAGGACATGGTGAGCCGCGTGGAGCAAGACGAGGACGAGGAGCGCATCGCCGAGCGCGCCATCGAGGCCAACGGCGGCGTCCTGCGGAAGGTCTTCCCCGTCTGGTCGCGGGCTGCCCGGGATCGCATCGCCGAACGCGGATCGCTCAGCCCCGACGTCCTCCTCGTCGCCGCCGGAGATTTCGCGTGCGATCTCGTGCACGACGGCGTCGCCGCGGGCGGCATCTCGCTGAACCCGCTCGGCGCCCTCGCCGTCGCGGGCGTCACCGCCAAGGGCCTCACCCTCGAGCCATCCGCGGACGATGACGCGTGCGTCGTCCACGACCTCGGCGGCGGCGTCGTCGTCGCCGCCGCTCGCCACCGAATCCCGGTCGAGTCGGCGCGGGAGTGGGCGTCGTCCCTCGTGAACGCGGTCAAACCCGGCAGAGTCGTGGTCCTGTGCGCGGTGGACGAGCACGACGTGGGGTACGGCGTCGACGGGTACAGGGGCTCGTTCGTCCTCGACACCGCCGCGGAACGATCGGGGATGCACTCGCTGAGCATACTCGACGACGCCGACGT
>Ga0181571_10001280_pt1 | contig 17979 bp, 18 predicted proteins | sample 101ome_17_FD_132440 | JGI IMG/M metagenome (GOLD analysis project Ga0181571, IMG submission 132440) | Coastal salt marsh microbial communities from the Groves Creek Marsh, Skidaway Island, Georgia - 101407AT metaG (megahit assembly) | ecosystem: Environmental > Aquatic > Marine > Intertidal... | reverse complement strand
TATGCAACGCCCATGTTTTCATTGTTGGCGCGCCATCGACAACAACCCAACCATCCAGATCACTTGTTTCAGGTTTATCAATCATGGCCTCATGAAGTTTTGTAATTGAAGGCATTTTGGTCTCCTTTTGATGTGAGGTGATAGAATTAATTCAAAGTCTTGCTAAGGGTTTTGTAATTTTCATCGGTAAAGCTAAGCACAGTGCCATGTTCCACATCATATAAATTTCGGTCAACGCGCGTTAATGGACCTAAATACACATGGATCGCTTCAGAAGGGTGGTCGCTGACACAAGTCACGCCGTGAATTTCATCAGGGGCAATGCGTAACACCTCGCCAGCATGAACGTGCTTGATCTGTCGAGGCGTCAGATTGCCCTGATCATCAGCGTCATACAGGGCGTTTTCCTCAATGCCGTCATAGACCCCAATCATGGCGGTCATCATATGATTATGTGGCGGAACCTTTACCTTAGGTTGAAATCGGCAGAACCAGATAGAAATATGATCATCTTCAAAGAGGATCACATTGTCGTCTTCAAACATTGGCCTAGCAGAGTGGTTTGCTTTCAGATGCTGAACATATTCTGTCAAAAGTGATACGATTGCCAAATCCGCAGGAGGTTGGGAATGATCTGACACCGCCGCAGATTTCAAGCGTTCTATTAATCGGTCAAGCATATCTCTGCCTCCTGATCTTATCCGAAAAGCTTAAGACAAATTGCGCCAAATAGAAACGGAATTACACCTTATGCTTTTGCTGATATAGAGCTTGATCTTAGGTAATTAAAATTAACATTTTGTCTTATTTAACCGATATAACATATTGTAATAATATAAATAACTTTATTTCTATTATGATGTTTGAAGTCAGGGTGAGTGATGAAGGTAACCGTTCATGGGTGTCGGGGCTCTATTGCAACGGCGTCACCAAACACACAAAAATATGGCGTTAATACCACTTGCTTTGAGCTAAGTTTCAAGGGGTATAAAATTGTTTTTGACACCGGTACAGGGTTTCAAAACCTAGCCTTTGCAGGTAAGGATATTACCAAGCTTATCCTTTACAGCCATTTCCACCATGACTATATCCAAGGCCTGGATTTTCACGATGGCCTTTTTGATAAAGGTCATCAGGTAACATTCAGCACTGCTCTTGTGAGGGGGGATCACTTGCGGCGCACAACAAACACCTATTTTTCAGGGCAATATTTTCCAATGGATATGCTGAGCAAGACTCCGCATATTCAGTTCAAGGATATTACCTTCACCAAAGCGTGTTTTGCACCTGATTTCCAGCTTGATTGGCTCGCCTTGGCACATCCAGGCTGCAGTTATGGGTAAAGCATTACGCATGGCCATAAAAAGTTCTGTTATATATGTGACCATGAGTTTCATGAGACGCAATGTGACGCCATCACTGCATTTACCCAAGGCGCTGATATGGTGGTTTGGGAAGGAATGTTTACAGATGCGGAATTAGGCCGAAAGGCCAGATGGGGGCATTCTTCTATTGAACAAGGGGTAAGGGTTTTTGAAAATGCCGATATCGCCAGTATGATGATAACCCATCACGCGCCCACGCGCACAGACGCCATGCTTGATGATCTGCAATCTCTTTTGCCTAACGGGGTGATATTAACGCGAGATCAATTTAGTATGTGAATATAAGGTTATGTGGTTTTTGATTTTGTAAATAGGTGTTGTCGCGTGTTTTTGCCCAAGGTGTCACGCAAACAAACATAGGTGCTGAGCTCTTCGCTTTTTGCTGTCGTTTCGTTGTAAGCAATCAAATTCACCAAGGTTTGCGCAGAAATCTTGCCCATTTTGCGATGTGGCACATGAACTGTGGTCAATTTGGGGGTGGTAACACTGGCCAGTTCAATATCGTCAAAGCCTGTGATGGACACATCTTCCGGCACGCTAAGTCCCATGTCTTTAGCTTTATTGAGCGCGCCAACCGCCAATACATCGTTACCGCACATGACCACAGTCGGTTTAACGCTGGCTTTCATTAATGTCTCAAAAGCCATAGCGCCACTTTCGATGGCATATGGAGTTTCTATAATTTGCAGGTGACTTTCATCAATGTGATATCTTTTCATCACTTCTTTTATTCCAATCAACCTTGCGCGTGAGCGGTCATTATAGGCCGTATCGGCAAGGATTAATCCTATATCCTTATGCCCAAGATCAAGCACCGTTTCGGTAAGGGTTTCCATTGCCATTTGGTTGTTAAAACCAACAGACAGGTGATCTTGATTCTGATCAAAAGCCCATGTCACAACATAAGGCAGCTGCCGGTTTACTAAAAACCGGTAAATTCGGTCATTGCGGTGATAGCCAATTAACAATAGGGCTTCTGCCCCTCTGGCGACCAAGTTTCGGATTTGCTCTTCTTCGATATCGGGTTGATAAGATGAACTTGCCACAAGAAGGGTAAATCCATGCAAACTTAATTCTTCTTGAAAGGCTTGAAGGCCTCTTGCAAAAATAGCGTTTTCCATGGTTGGTATCACCGCTCCCACAGTATTTGAGCGTCTCTGCGCCATAATTTTTGCGCCGTAATTGGGTGTATATGACAGCTCTTCTACTGCTAACATCACCCGTTCACGGGTTTTGGGGTCAACCTGTTCGGGGGAGTTTAAGCATCTGGATACTGTTGCGGTAGAAACCTTTGCTCTGGTTGAAACATCCGTTAGCGTTGCCACTTTTTTCTGCTGTTCTCTTTTTGTCATGCGCACCGCACTTTCTTAGGGGGGTAAGGTAATATTGTTAATGTTAATTGTTAAATAAGCTTGCATTATTACATAAATCAATGTAAAGAATAAATGTAAGCGTTTACATTAATGTTTTACTGTTAAAACAACTGAAAATCAATTGAGGTTTGTAAATGTATTTGTCGGGCTTTTTTCTGATAATTTTTAATATCAACATAGTCGCTGGTGCAATTTGGTCATCCCCATTTTTAAGTGATGTTGGTGAAGCATTGCTGCTTTTTGGTGCGGTGATCAGTTTTGCTGTCATGATGATGAGAAGTGAAAATAAGAAGCCTCAGTAACTAGCCTTATTTCAATTACTGTTAGGGAGAACCTACATAATGACAAAAAGAGATAATGATCTAAAATCGGCAGAGCGCCGTAATTTCCTCGAATTAGTTGGCAAGGGTAGCTTTACGGCTGCCGTTGTTGCTGGTGCTAGTGGAGTTCTGTGGTCACAAGAAGCCGCCGCCCAAACCGCCGCTGAAGAAACTGAACGTGAAAAAGCCGCAGATCACATCATGACCGTGGCAACCGCTTATATCATTGGTGCATCACGCAGCTATCCTATTCTTCAGCTTGACCTGAAAGAAAACATTCAAAACTCAACCAATGGTAAGGTTTATGTGAAACTTGCCCCGGGTGGTCAGCTTGGCGCTGGTGGCGCGCTTGCCCAGAAAGTTCAGACGGGCACGATTCAAGCAGCGCAACATTCGCTTTCAAACTTTGCTCCGTTTGCCTCTGCCGTAGATTTAATCAATCTGCCGTATTTTTGTGGTTCAAACCAAAGCTTTACCAACCTTGTTTCTTCTGATGCGTGGAAAAAAGAAGTTCATCCAAAAGTCGAAGCAAATGGCTTTAAGTCTCTTTTCTATGTTGTGATTGATCCGCGTGTTGTTGCCATCCGAAAAGGTGGCCCAGGCCCAGTGATTTCACCAAGTGACCTAAGCGGCGTAAAGTTCCGCGTTCCGGGTTCAAAAATGCTTCAGCAATATTATCGTTTGGTTGGGGCTAACCCAACTCCTGTTGCATGGGGTGAGACACCTTCTGCCATTAAACAGGGTGTTGCTGATGCGCTTGATCCATCGGTTGGTGCACTTTATGTGTTTGGCTTCAAGGACATCTTGAGCCATGTTACCTTTACTCAGGCTGTTCCTGATGCACAAGTTTACTCCATGAACCTCGAATGGTTTAATTCGCTTCCTAGTGATGTGCAGGAAGGCATTGAGTTTGCTGGTGAAGTTACAACTCAGCAGAACCTTGCAAAAGTGCCATCTGCCAGAAGCTTTGCCATGGCTGAACTGCGTAAGTCAGGGGTGGAATTCCATTCGCTTTCCAGTGATCAGTTGGCTGAATGGCGTGAAACAGGTGGCCATCAGCGTTCAGAGTGGGATGAGTTCAAAAAAGAACTCGCAGGCTCTATGGCGGCGTTTGATCGTCTGAATGAAGCGGCTAACACCATGAGCCGTTACTACGTTCACGACGCCTAAACCTTTTTTCAACCGGCATCTTTATTTAAGGTGCCGGTTTATCCTTTATGTTATCCGTTCTTTTTGGTTTATTTTATCCCGATTATTTCGACTGGCCTTACTAAAACTATGTTCATTAAAATTCTCAAAACGCTCGATCAGAATGCCGAAAGATGGCTTTTGCTTATCTTCTACATGATGCTTGTAAGCACGATGGCGATTGAGGTGTTGCGCCGTGAAATATTTTCATATTCATCCATTTGGGGTGAAGAAATTGTTCGTTATTCCTTTATTTATTTAGCATGGATAGGGGCGGCGGCGGCGTTCAAGGATCGCGCGCATATCCGCATTGATGTGTTAATGTATTATGTCAATGTCCGCATTAAAGCAATTTTATATATTTTTGGCGATATTATTGCGATGTTGGTGGCTTGCGTCGCTCTTTACTGGTCATTTGAAACAGTTATGGTATCCGCCAAGTTTGGCTCTGTTAGCCATGGCTTAAGGGTATCAATGGTATGGTTTTTGATGGCTGTTCCGCTTGGCTTTACCCTTATTATTGTCCGTCTTGTACAATCGCTGATCCGCGATATCTCTCTTTTGCGTCAAGGCAAGCCGCCTTTTGAAGGCGCAACTTTGTTTGATTGATTGGTTCAAATAATGCTTTTTAATTATATGCAAAATCAATCTATTAGTCTTGGGTGGGATTTTTATATTCCCATTATCATTTTTGTGGTTCTTTGCATCTTGGCTGTTCCGATATGGGTATCAATTGGTGCGGCGGCTATCACCATGCTTTTAATGTCAGGGGCATTGCCTCTGTCCTTGGTGGGTGAGAGCCTGTTTGATGGGATTGATGCTTTTGCCCTGACTGCCGTACCGCTATTTATTCTGACAGGGGATGTTTTGGTTAGAACAGGTTTGAGCCGAAAGTTCCTTGATGTTGCAGATGCGTTGACATGCTGGACTCGTGGTGGGTTTGGTTCTGCGACGGTATTGGTTTGTGGGATGTTTTCTTCTATCTCTGGGTCTGATGCGGCTGGAGCGGCGGCGGTTGGGCGCATGACCATAGCCCGCCTTGTAGAAAGTGGTTATCCAAGGCCTTATGCATGCGCTTTGGTTGCGGCCGGGGCTTGTACGGGGATTTTGATACCCCCTTCAATCGCGTATATCATCATCGGATTGGTGCTTGGGATATCGGCTTCGGTATTGTTTATGGCGGCATTGATCCCCGGATTCATTATCTTGCTGTCAATTTTGGTTACTAACATTGTGATGAACCGGATTTTTCTTTATGAAAGCGGTGGCAATATTGGTTTTGCGGAATGGTGGCGTAATCTAAGGCAAGCGATTGCCTCTGGTTGGTATGCTTTTATTGTTCCGGGGATTATCTTTTACGGGATTTTTTCAGGCTCTTTGACGCCGACTGAAGCTGGGGCTACCGCCGTTGTGGTCACCATCATTCTTGGCTTTATTATTGGGACACTAAAACTGTCTGACTTTCCCGATATGTTAATTAGCTCAGCTAAGGTCAATGGGGTCATTTTGCCTATCATTGCTTTTTCTCTACCCCTTGCACAAGTTTTGGCTATCCTGGGTGTTCCGCAAGGTTTTGTGGCCTCGGTAACTTCTTTAACCAGTGATCCGACTTTGCTGATCCTATTGATGATCATGATTTTGATTATCGCTGGATGTGTGATGGAAGCAACGCCAAATATAGTTATCCTTGCCCCTATCTTAAAACCCCTTGCGGATAGCATTGGGATGAATGAGATTCAATTTTGTATCCTAATGATCACCTCTCTTGGGGTTGGGTTTATTACACCGCCTTTGGGGTTAAATCTGTTTGTGGTTTCGGGTTTAACGGGTGAGTCCATTTTGAAAATTGCTGCACGCGCCATCCCCTTTGTCTTATTTATGCTGATCGTTGTTCTTCTTCTGGCGTTTATCCCCCAGTTATCAACCATTTTGCTTCCTGAAATTTATCAATAAATTTATTACGGTTTTGACATGAGTATTACATATCTTAAAAAAGCAATCCTAACCTCCACCACAGATTCCGCCGATGTTCAGAAAACGGTTCAGGAAATTCTCAATGACATTGAGACAGGTGGAGACTCCAAGGCGCTAGAATACGCTGCAAAGTTTGACAAATATGAAGGAAATATTCTGCTAACGCGAAAAGAAATTGAGGCCGCCAAAGCCCTTGTTCCTGAAAAAATCAAACAAGATATTATGTTCGCGCATAACAATATTCGCCGCTTCGCAGAAATCCAGCGAAGCACCTTGCACGATGTTGAGATAGAAATTGTTCCAGGGTTAATCGCAGGGCAAAAAACCATTCCGGTTGACGCCGCAGGATGTTATATTCCGGGGGGGCGATATAGCCATATCGCTAGCGCCATTATGACAGTTACCACGGCGAAAGTTGCGGGATGCCGTCATATCACGGCCTGTTCACCGCCACGCCCCGACATTGGTATTGCACCTGCCATAATTTATGCGGCTGATCTTTGTGGGGCGGATTCCATTCTCGCCATGGGTGGGGTGCAAGGCATTGCCGCCATGACCTTTGGTCTGTTTGATCTTCCTAAAGCGAATATTCTGGTTGGCCCCGGAAATCAATTTGTTGCCGAAGCCAAGCGCATTTTATTTGGCCGTGTTGGGATTGATATGATTGCTGGCCCAACTGACAGCCTTATTCTTGCCGATAAAACTGCAGATCCGGATATCGTTGCCTCTGATTTGGTGGGGCAGGCCGAACATGGTTATAATTCCCCTGTGTGGTTGGTAACGGATGATAGCGCCTTGGCAAAAAAGGTTCTTGATCTCGTGCCCTCATTGATTGCCGATCTTCCAGAAATAAATCGCGTTAACGCCGAAGCCGCGTGGCGTGATTACGCTGAGGTAATCCTCTGCGACAATCGCGAAGAGATGGCCGCAACTTCTGATCACTATGCGCCTGAACATCTTACCGTTCAAGCTGTGGATTTGGATTGGTGGAAAGATCGCTTGACCTCTTATGGCTCATTGTTTCTGGGTGAAGAAACAACGGTTGCCTTCGGTGATAAGGCATCAGGACCAAATCATGTCCTGCCGACATCTGGGGCGGCGACTTATACTGGCGGATTATCGGTCCACAAATATATGAAAATCGTGACATGGCAACGCGCCACGCGTGATGGCATGAAATCTGTTGGTCTGGCAACGGCGCGAATCTCACGGTTAGAAGGCATGGAGGGGCATGCCAGAACCGCTGATATCAGACTGGCAAAATATTTCCCTGGAGAGAATTTTGACCTCACCGCTAAGGAATAAAATGACCTCACAACACGCCTCTTTGTTTAGCGTTTCTGGCCGTGTGGCTTGTGTCACCGGGGCAAGTTCAGGGCTTGGTCGTTATGTTGCTACCACTCTGGCTGAGGCCGGAGCAAAAGTTGTCGGGGTGGCGCGTCGTGAACAGGCGTTGACTGAATGGCAGAACACCATGGGTGGTGCGTCAGGATATGTTTGCCATGATTTGATGGATCGCACAGGTTTGGCCAGGCTTGCTGAAAAGGTTTCTGCTATTTTTGGGGCACCTGACATTGTTATTCATGCAGCAGGGGTGAACCATCGTCAAGAGGCGGATGCGGTAACCGCCAAAGGTTGGGACGAAACGATTTGGATTAATTTAAGTGTGCCCTTTTTTTTAAGTCAGCATTTTGTCCCTGCAATGAAAGAAAAACAATGGGGGCGGATTGTGAATTTTGCTTCGCTTCAGACAACACGTGCTTTCCCTGGGGGTATTGCCTATGGGGCGTCAAAAGGGGGTATTGGTCAATTGACCCGTGCGATGGCAGAGTCATGGTCGAGTGACGGCATAAATGCTAACGCTATTGGCCCCGGTTTTTTTCCAACTGAGCTTACCGCGCCAGTATTCAATGACGCGGAACGTGCCGCCAGAAACGCCGCCCAGACTTGTATAGGGCGAAATGGTGCGCTTGAAGATATCAAAGGCCCTTTGTTGTTTTTGTGTTCTGAGGCATCGTCTTATGTAACGGGTCAAGTGCTTATGGTGGACGGAGGCTTTACGGCAAAATGAAAGCTCTTGTATATACCGCCCCTCATCATCTTGATCACCGCGATGTTCCAGAACCATTAGTTCAGCCAGGTGATGTGTTGATAAAAATTGATAGCGCAGGGATTTGTGGGTCAGATATGCACGCCTTTCTTGGTCATGATGACCGACGGCCAGCGCCGCTTATCCTTGGTCATGAGGTTGCTGGTGTTACCACCGATGGTCGGCGTGTGACGATTAATCCTTTGGTGACTTGCGGGGTTTGCCGGTTTTGTGTTTCTGGTCATGATAACCTGTGCCAGTCACGGCAAATTATCTCAATGCCGCCGCGTGAAGGTGGCTTTGCAGAATGGTTGGCTATGCCAGAAGCAAATCTAATCACCGTTCCAGATCATGTGCCGCTAAACAAGGCCGCTTTGACAGAACCTTTGGCGTGTGGTTGGCACGCTGTACGTCTTGGTAAGGCGCGTCTGAATGTGGCTCCAGCCGATGCGCGTGTATTGGTAGTCGGAGGCGGCGCTATCGGGGTAGGGGCTGATTTATGCTTAAAAGCCCAAGGGTTTCAATCCATTACCTTGGTTGAGCCCAATGCGTTAAGGGCAATGTATCTCAAGCAATCTGCTGGCTTTCATGTTGTTCATCCTGATGATCTTAACAATGAAGGCAATTTTGATCTTGTGGTTGATGGTGTTGGATTTGAGGCTACGCGCGCGCTTGCCTCGTCCTCGGTTTGCCCGGGTGGTGTGATTATGCATATCGGTCTTGGTAGTGCCTCTGGCGGCATTGATGTGCGCCGTTTGACCTTGCAAGAGATCACATTTATTGGAACTTATACTTATACGGCGGATGATTTCAAAGATACGGCATCAGCCTTGTTTGAAGGAAGCCTTGGAGCCCTTGATTGGATTGAGGAAAGACCGCTAGCCGATGGCCAGCAGGCCTTTTTGGATATCAGGGCAGGGGAAACCGCCGCCCCAAAAATTATACTAAAAATATGAAACATGCTTAACACGTTGAAAGGAATAGTAATGTCAGAACCTCATTTATTGGTTCATCATAAGGGTGATAATGTAGGAGTTGTCGTTGTTGAAGATTTAGCAGCTGGCACAGAGATGCTTTGTGTGGTGACAGAAGACAACAGCGATTTTCGTCTGACGGTCAATCATGATGTTCCGATTGGTCATAAGGTGGGTCTTCAGGATTTTTCTGCCGGCGATACGGTGATCAAATACGGTCAGGACATTGGAAAGATCATCGCGCCTGCGGCGAAGGGTGATCATATTCATGTACAGAATTTAAAAACAAAGCGCTGGTAAGGAGAAGATGATGAACGCAATGAACAACGGATTTATGGGCTATGTTCGCGAGAATGGCCGTGTTGGGGTGCGCAATCATGTTGTGATCCTTCCGGTTGATGATATCTCCAACGCGGCGTGCGAGGCGGTAGCGAACAATATCAAAGGGACCATGGCGCTTCCGCATGCTTATGGTCGTCTTCAGTTTGGGGAAGACCTAGAGTTGCATTTCCGGACGATGATCGGCACTGGCAGCAACCCGAATGTGGCGGCATGCGTGGTGATCGGGATTGAGCCGGGATGGACGAAGCGGATTGTTGATGGGATTGCCAAGACGGGCAAGCCTGTGGTTGGGTTTTCGATTGAACAAAACGGGGATATCAACACCATTGCCGCCGCATCACGGGCGGCGAAAGAGTTTGTTCACATGACCAGCGAATATCAGCGTGAAGAATGTGATATGAGCGCGCTATGGGTATCAACAAAATGTGGGGAGTCAGACACGACCACGGGTTTGTCCTCATGCCCAACGGTTGGCAATATGTATGATAAGCTGTTGCCGAAGGGGATTTATGGGGTGTTTGGTGAGACCTCTGAGATCACGGGAGCGGAACACTTATGTGAGGCGCGTGCGGCCAACCCCGAGGCGGCGAAGAAGTTCATGGCTATCTGGCAGGCCTATCAGGATGAGGTGATTGAGCCGTTCAAGACCTCTGATTTATCAGAGTCACAGCCGACGAAGGGGAATATCGAAGGCGGCTTGACGACGATTGAGGAAAAGGCGCTTGGCAATCTGGAGAAGATTGGCCGCACCAGCACCTATATTGATGCGCTTGGGCCAGCGGAAGACCCTAAAAAAGGGGCAGGGCTGTATTTCATGGACACCTCATCGGCGGCGGCGGAATGTGTGACGCTGATGGGAGCGGCGGGCTATGTGGTGCATACTTTCCCGACAGGGCAGGGTAATGTGGTGGGTAACCCGATTGTTCCGGTTATTAAGATCACAGGCAACCCAAGAACAGTACGCACCATGAGCGAGCATGTGGATTTGGATGTGTCCGGTATCCTAAGGCGTGAGATGACCATTGATCAGGCAGGTGATGCGCTGATTGAGATGATCAGACGCACCGCCAATGGCCGGGCCACCGCCGCAGAAGCCCTAGGCCACAAAGAGTTTGTTATGACCAAACTCTACCGTAGCGCATAAGCAGGTATGACCGCCGATATTGTGATTACCGAGTTTTTAGATGGTGAGGCGGCGGCCTTTCTTGGCCAAAGCTTTACTGTCTTTCGGGATGATCAATTGGCATTTTACCCTGAACGCCTTCGCCAACAGGTGAAAGACGCGCGTGGATTGATTGTTCGCAACCGCACCCAAGTAGATAAAGCCTTACTGGATGCGGCACCAAAATTATCGGTGATAGGGCGGCTTGGTGTTGGGCTTGATAATATCGACACGGCCGCTTGCGCGAGGCGAAATATCACGGTGTTCCCTGCCCATGGGGCGAATAGCGATAGTGTCGCTGAATATGTTATGACCGCAATTTTGGTCATGATGCGGCCTGTTTGGCAGGTGAGCCAAACGATGCGTGAGGGTGGTTTTCCGCGTCAAGACCTAGGCAAAGGCAGGGAAATTGGCGGAAAAACCCTTGGCTTAATTGGCTTTGGCGGTATCGGCCGGAATGTGGCTAGGCGTGCGGTGGCCTTAGGCATGACCGTAGTGGCGTATGATCCGGCCTTTACCCCTGAACCCGGGCTTGAGGTTACCTCCCTTTCTTTGACAGAATGTCTGGCGGCATCTGATGCCATCAGTCTTCATATGCCATTAACCGATACCACCAGAGGCATGATCAATGCCGAGACTTTGGCCATGATGCGCCCTGGGGCGGTTTTGGTAAATACCGCAAGAGGCGGCATTGTGGATCATGATGCCCTTGCCGCCGCGTTACAATCAGGCCATTTGGGCGGCGCGGCTTTAGATGTATTTGAAGAAGAACCAACAACCGCCGCCAGTCTTCAGATGTTTTCTGATCTTGCCAATATTTGGCTAACCCCACATATCGCTGGCGTGACCGCTGAAGCAACCGAAAGGGTGTCTTGGATGACGGTCAAGGCGGTGGCGAACCATCTAAGCGCCTTATCTTGATTTAGAATAACCTAAGAAAGTTGCTGTGATGACTGAGAATGTTTTGTCAATTGTTGAAATTACCCGTCTGGTGACAGAGGCTTTTACGGCTAGCCGAGTGGCACCCGATACCGCCGCTATGGTGGCAGATGCCCTTGTTAAAGCCGAGATCGACGGCAAATTCGGCCATGGCCTTTCACGCATCGGAAGTTATGCCGCTCAATCTCGTTCAGGAAAAGTAGATGGTTTTGCCAAGATCACCATCAGTCATCCGAAACCTGCGGTGATGGCGGTGGACGCGGCCAGTGGCTTTGCCTATCCTGCCATGGCGGCGATCAATGATCATTTACCTGTGCTTGCGCGTCAGCAAGGAATTGCTATGGCAGGGGTGCATCGCTCGCATCATTGCGGTGTTGCTGGCCATCATGTTGAGGCGGCGGCAGAACAAGGCATGATCGCTTTGCTTTTTGCTAATACCCCTTCTGCGATGGCGCCTTGGGGTGGACGAACGGCGCTTTTTGGCACAAATCCGATTGCTTTTGCCGCTCCGGTCGCAGATGCGCCCCCATTGGTGATTGATTTGGCAACCTCGGCAGTAGCAAGAGGCGGCATCATGAAGGCCGCGGCTAGCGACCAACCTATCCCCCTAGGATGGGCACTTGATGCTGATGGTCAGCCAACTACCGATGCCAAAGCGGCTCTGGGCGGTACTATGGTGCCAATGGCAGAGGCTAAAGGTGCGGCATTAGCCCTGATGATTGAGGTTCTGGCCGCCGCTTTAACCGGTGCTAATTTTGCCTATGAAGCGGCATCATTTCTTAGCGAAGAGGGGAAACCGCCTCATGCGGGTCAGCTGATGTTGATGATTGATGCTTGTGCGTTAGGGGTTAACTCTGCTCAACGCATGGCAGAAATGGCAGGGCGGATTGCGGATGATGGGGCGCGGCTACCGGGTGCAGGACGCATCACACGCCGTGACAAGGCCGCCCGGGATGGCTTGACGGTTTCTGCGCAAGTAATGGATACTATTCAGGAATTGATCAATACGCCGCAATAAGTTGAGGCGGCGCGGTAAAGGAGTTAGACATGTCGCATTGGAAAATGGATTGCGATGCCAACGGATTTGTTTGGCTTACCATTGATGTTGAGGACCGCTCCGTCAATGTGCTGACCCATGAGGTGTTGGCAGAGCTGAGTGAGGTAGTGAACGCCTTATCCAAACAGGACGAGGTAAAGGGATTGGCTCTGCTCTCTGGTAAGGCCGGTGGATTTGTTTATGGTGCGGATGTGCGGCAGTTTTCTCTTTTTCCGGACGAAGCGGCCGTAGCGGATCATATTCGCTCTGTGCATCAATGTTTTTATCAGCTTGCGCATCTGCCTTATCCGACTGTGGTTGGCATTGAGGGGGTTGCTGTTGGCGGTGGGCTTGAGTTGTCGCTGTGTTTTGATCATATCATTGTGACCTCATCCCCTAAAACACAACTTGGTTTCCCTGAGGTTGGATTAGGCATTATGCCGGGCTATGGCGGCTCTGGTCGCGCCTATCGCCGGATCGGGATGAAACCTGCGCTGGATATGATGCTGACAGGGAAAAGCCTAACTGCCTCTGCCGCTAAATCTGATGGTTTAGTTGATGAGATTGTTGATAGTGAAGCTGATTTGAAAGGCGCGGCTCTGGCTTGGCTGACAGCACAGAATGGACAGAAACCAACGCGCAAAATGCGTGATGTTCCTTTGGATCATTCGGATATTATTGCCGCCGCCGAAGCCGAGCATTTGGCACGCGCGCGCCCCGATCACACCCCAGCACCTTTTGCTATTATTGATCATATCAATACCCATAAACATGATCCGCAGGCGATGACCGATGCGGAAATGATCATCTTTCCGGTGCTGATGATGAGTCCAGCATCCAAAGGTCTTCGGAGGCTTTTTGATCTAAAAGATCAGGTGCGAAAAGCTGGCCGCGGTGACAGCGGCATTAAGAAACTTCATGTCATTGGTGCAGGTGTGATGGGCGGCGATATCGCGGCTTATGCCGCAATGCTTGGATTTGAAGTCACGCTTAGTGATCAAAACGAAGAGGCCATCACCAAGGCAAGAGACCGTGCTCGGCAACTCTATGACCGCAGGCTTAAAACAGAAGATCAGATCACCGCCGCGATGGCGCGGTTGACCGCTGACCCCAAGGGGGATGGCATGGCGAATGCTGACCTGATCATAGAAGCCGTCGCCGAAAGATTAGATATCAAAACAATGGTATTTGCGGAAATGGAAAGCCGCGCGAAAGCCGATGCTATACTGGCTAGCAACACATCTTCTATCCCGTTGGAAAAGATTGCCGAAGGGTTAAAACATCCTGACCGTTTGGTGGGTATCCATTTCTTTAACCCTATGCCGTTTTTGCCCTTGGTGGAGGTGACCGGGGCCGAAACCACCGCTTCCGAAACCATTGATCGCGCCATGCGGTTTTCGGGTCAGCTTAAGAAGTTCCCCATTCGCTGCAAATCCGCCCCCGGTTTTCTTGTTAATCGCGCGTTGCTGCCCTATATCTATGCTGGCATTGCCGCTATGCTAAATGGCACAGACGCAGATCAGATCGACACCGCGATGGTGGATTATGGTATGCCCATGGGTCCTATTGAACTGGCGGATCAGATCGGCCTCGATGTCACCCATGATGCAGGCGTGCCTCTGGGAATACCCGAAGCCGTGGCAAGCGCATTGCAAGCGAAGATAGCGGCCGGTGATCTTGGCCGGAAAACAGGGCAGGGGTTTTATCAATGGGACACAAAGAAAGCCCTGCGCCCGCGTAAAGATTATGCCATGGCATCCCTTGCGCCGTTGGTGGATACACTGTTAGAGCCCATGATCCGAGAATGCCAAGCGGCGGTCGATGAAGGTGTGGTTGATAGCGCCGATATGGCGGATGCAGGTATGATTTTTGGGACAGGTTTCCCAGGCTTTCGAGGCGGCCCCCTGTTTTGGGCTAATGAGAATAGATAAGGTTAGCAGATGTATAGTGCCCCTATAAAAGATATTCGTTTTGTTTTTCAGCACTTGATTAATCGCGCCGCGCTTCAAGAAAAAACAGGCCATGATGCGCTGAGCGAAGAATTGGCAGATGCCATTTTTGACGAAGCGGCAAAATTTGCCGCTGATATTATCGCACCGACAAACCGTGATGGCGATACTAAAGGGGCAAAACATCAGGATGATGGCAGTGTTATCACACCGCCCGGGTTTCGTGAGGCTTATGCCGCGATGGGGGAACAAGGCTGGACCGCCATGGATGCAAGCGAAGAATATGGCGGCCAGAATATGCCAATGGCCGTATCGTCGTTCGTGCATGAAATGTGGCAATCTGCCAATATGGCATTTGCGCTCTGCCATTTGCTGACCCAAGGGCAGATTTACGCCCTTGAAAAATATGCCTCATCTGAACAAAAGGCTCATTATATTCCTGCCATGGCTGAGGGGCGATGGACAGGAACCATGAATCTGACAGAACCGCAGGCTGGTAGTGATCTTGCCGCTATCCGCAGTATGGCGATCCCTGAAGGTGACCATTATCGCATCACCGGACAGAAAATTTATATCACCTATGGTGAACATGATATGGCCGAAAATATCATCCACCTTTTGCTAGCACGCACCCCGAATGCGCCAGCAGGAAGCAAAGGGATTTCGGTCTTTATCGTGCCTAAATATCTGATCAATGCCGATGGCAGTCTTGGGCAAGCTAACGATATCACTTGTGTCTCAATTGAAAAAAAACTTGGCATTAAAGGCTCGCCAACTGCGGTGCTTCAATATGGGGATCATGGCGGTGCCATTGGTTATCTTGTGGGCAAAGAGCACCAAGGGCTTGAGATTATGTTTGCGATGATGAACCACGCCCGATTTACGGTGGGGATGCAGGGGCTTGCCATCAGCGAACGCGCCTACCAACAGGCGGTGTCGTATGCCATGGATCGCCGTCAGGGGACACCTATTGGCGGCGAAGAAGGCGATACGATCATAGGGCATCCCGATGTTTTGCGCCTGCTTGCAAGTATGCGTGCGGATATCATGGCCATGCGCGGATTAGTCGGGATTGGGGCGGCGGCGATGGATATGGCGGCTCACGATAACAGCCCAGAGATCCAAAGCAGATTAGGCTTATTGGTTCCAATTATTAAGGGCTGGCTGACCGAGCAATCTCAACAGGTTACATCCTCCGCTGTTCAGGTGCATGGCGGTATGGGTTTTATTGAAGAAACTGGTGTGGCGCAACATTATCGCGATGCTCGTATCCTTCCGATTTATGAAGGCACAACAGCGATTCAAGCTAATGATCTGGTGTTCCGCAAAACGATTCGTGATGGCGGCGCGGCGATCACAAGCCTGCTTGATGACATTCACAACGACATGATGGCCATTAGGGGGGCTGATGCGGATCATCCCTCTGGTACGACACAAGCGTTAGCTAGCCGGATGATGGCCGCAGTCGAAACCACGCGCAAAGTGGTTGATCACTTATTGGTTTCGGCCAATTCGCCTCGCCGTGGTGCGGCTAATGGGCATCATTATCTGATGCTTCTTGGGGTTTTGACTGGCGGATGGCAGATGGTGCGCGGTGCCGCAATTTCAGACGATATGATCAAAAATGAAGGCGTAGATAAACCGTTTCTTGAAACCCGAAAGGCGATGGCCAGATTGTTTATCACCCAGCGCTTGCCCCAGATTGATGCCTTGGCGGAGACGATCCTCACAGGGGATGAGGCCGTTTTGGAAATCGCGTCTGATTGGCTGGCTGATCACTAACATGACTGCCCCACAGCAGAATAATAGCCTTGCGCTCATGATCATGGCTTTGTCCATGTTTCTGCTTAGTGTTGGTGATGCGGTGGTGCGGTTTCTTGGCCAAACTGTGCCAGTAGGGCAATTGATAGCGGTTCGCGGTATCATTCTGATTGCTATTTTGATGGTGATGATGCGGATGATGCGTGATCCGATGCGATTTCCTTTGTTGGCAAATCGCTGGGCTATTCTTCGCGGTTTAGCAGAAACGCTCTCAACCTATTGCTTTTTTATCAGCATCCAGATGATCCCAATAGCTGTATCAACAACGGTGGTGTTTATCTTTCCGGTGCTTTTGACATTGGTGTCTATCCCACTTTTTGGCGAAAAGGTTGGGGTCATAAGGCTTGGCGCCGTGGTGGTAGGGTTTCTTGGTGTGGTGGTGGTCGCTGCCCCATCAGGGGATGGTTTTAATATGGCCATGATCTATCCGATTGTGACAGCCATCTCGCTGGTGGTAAGGGATTTGGCCACCCGAAAAATCACCTCTGATGTGTCGTCGGTCTCGGTGATACTTACCACCGCCATGGTAACTACTCTTGGCGGCTTGGCGAGCCTACCTTGGGGCTGGACGGCGATCGAAACCGAACTCTATGGGGTGTTTGTCGTTGCCGCCGGATTGGTGGCGTGTTCATTTATTACCTATGTGATGGCTATCCGCCTTGGCGAGTTGTCAGTGATTGCCCCCACGCAGTATATGGTCATTCTTTGGGCGACCATTTGGGGCGCGCTCATTTGGCATGAGATACCGGGCAAGCAAGCGATTATTGGCGGCGGTCTGATTATTCTGGCAGGATTGATTATTCTCTGGCGAGAACATATCCAATCTGTGAAACGCCCGGCTAGCGCTTTGCCTCTGGAATAAGTCCTTTTGGCGAGAAGCGCAACACCAGCATCATGATTATTCCCATGGTCATAAGCCGTGTATGCGCCGCGCTTTTTAAGAGATGGTCGCGTAAGGCGGAATCTTCACTCATCCCAGAGGTCAAAAGATCCATCAGCCAAAGTCCGATAGGCTCTGCCTCAATCCAGAAAAACCAGATGATAAAGCCGCCAATGATCGCCCCATAATTGTTCCCTGACCCACCAACAATCACCATCACCCAAATCAAAAAGGTGAAACGCAAAGGTTGATAAGATGGTGGCGTGAATTGTCCATCTAGTGTTGTAAGCATCGCACCAGCCAGCCCCAACACCGCAGAGCCAATAATAAAGATTTGCAAATGCCGGCGTTTGACATCTTTGCCCATAGCCTCGGCGGCGACCTCATTATCACGGATGGCGCGCATCATTCTGCCCCAAGGGGATTTCAGCGCTTTTTCTGCCATCAAAAATAGCACCAATAACACCGCAAGAAATAAAGACAGGTAAGCAATTTTAACAATTAAGGATGACGCATTGATCACGGAAAACCCCATCCCGTCAGCGAG
>Ga0181571_10001277_pt1 | contig 18000 bp, 9 predicted proteins | sample 101ome_17_FD_132440 | JGI IMG/M metagenome (GOLD analysis project Ga0181571, IMG submission 132440) | Coastal salt marsh microbial communities from the Groves Creek Marsh, Skidaway Island, Georgia - 101407AT metaG (megahit assembly) | ecosystem: Environmental > Aquatic > Marine > Intertidal zone... | reverse complement strand
GAGCGCTTCACCATGGACGAGATGCTCTCCAAGGCTGTCAAGGAAGCGTTTGTCCGCATGCACGCCGACGGACTCGTGTACCGCGATAACCGCCTCGTGAACTGGTGCTGCCGACTCAAGACGGCCATCTCCGACATCGAGGTCGATTACGTCGACCTCGAGGGCAGCAAGGAGATGTCCGTTCCCGGCCAGGACGGCAAGGTCGAGTTCGGGTCCATCTGGTCCTTCGCCTACCCCATCGAGGGCGGCGGGGAGATTGTCGTGGCCACCACCCGTCCCGAGACGATGCTCGGAGACACCGCCGTCGCCGTGCATCCCGACGACGCCCGCTACAAGGATGTCCAGGGCAAGCACGTCATCCATCCATTCAACGGCCGTAAGATTCCCATCATCTGCGACGCCGAGCTCGTGGACATGTCGTTCGGTACCGGAGCGGTGAAGATCACCCCCGCGCACGATCCCAACGATTTTCAGACGGGTAAGAGGCACAACCTCGAGTTCATCAACATGCTCACGGAGGAGGGCATGATCAACGACGAGGGTGGCGACAGGTTTAAGGGCATGAAGCGGTTCGCCGCTCGCCCCGCGGTCATCGCCGCCCTCGACGAGCTCGGCCTCTACCGCGGTAAGGCGGATAACCCCATGCGCCTCGGCCTGTGCTCCCGCTCCAAGGACGTCATCGAGCCGATGCTCAAGCCGCAGTGGTGGGTCGCGTGCGATAAGATGGCCGCGGAGGCTTGCGACGCCGCGCGATCCAAGGAGCTCGAGATCCTTCCCAACTTCATGGAGCCCACCTGGTTCAGGTGGCTCGAGAACATCCGCGACTGGTGCATCTCGCGACAGCTGTGGTGGGGCCACCGAATCCCCGCGTACTACGTCAAGTTTGAAGGCGAGGCGGAGGAGGAGTGCGGCATGCCGGGCGGTTCCTCGGAGAAGCTCGACCGGTGGGTCATCGGCCGCGAGGAGGACGAGGCTCGCGCCGAGGCCGAGAAGAAGTTCCCGGGGAAGGCCTTCACGCTCGAGCAGGACGAGGACGTGCTCGACACCTGGTTCTCCTCTGGCCTTTTCCCCTTCTCCGTGTTCGGCTGGCCGGACGAGACCCCGGATCTGGCGGAGTTTTACCCAACCGCGCTGCTGGAAACCGGCCACGATATCCTGTTCTTCTGGGTCGCGCGTATGGTCATGATGGGCATGAAACTCACCGGCAAGGTTCCCTTCAAGCAGGTGTACCTTCACGCCATGGTCCGCGACGCGCACGGCAGGAAGATGTCCAAATCCCTCGGCAACGTCATCGACCCGCTTCACGTCATCGAGGGCATCTCGCTGAAGGATCTCAACGAGACCCTCACCGGCGGCAACCTCGACGAGAAGGAGGTCAAAAAAGCGCAGCAGGGCCAGGCGCAGGATTATCCCGAGGGCATTCCCGAGTGCGGCACCGACGCCATGCGCTTCGCCCTCGTCGCGTACACCGCGCAGGGCCGCGACATCAACCTCGACGTGCTCCGAGTCGTGGGCTACCGCCACTGGTGCAACAAGCTCTGGAACGCTATTCGATTCGCCATCATGAACCTCGGCGACGATTACAAGCCTCCCGAGGAACCCCTCACCGTCAACACCCCCGGCCTGCCCCCCGCGTCCAAGTGGGCGCTTCACAGGCTCAACTCCGCGGTCAAGACCACCGTCGACGCCATGGAAGTCTACGACTTTAGCAACGCCACCACCGGCGTCTACGCGTTTTGGCAGTACGACGTTTGCGACGTGTTCATCGAGCTCATGAAGCCGGTGATGAACGGCGCAGACGAGGCCGCGAAGAAGGCGACGCGTGACACGCTCTGGACCTGCCTCGACGGCGGCCTCAGGCTCCTCCACCCGTTCATGCCCTTCGTCACCGAGGAGCTCTGGCAGCGCCTGCCGCGCAGGGCGGCTGAGACGGCGCCCTCCATCATGGTGGCGGATTACCCAGCCTTCACCGACGCCCGCGTCGACGCCGCCGTGGAGGAGTCCATGGCCGTCGTGCAGGAGATCGTCAAGGCCACCAGGTCCCTCCGAGCCGCGTATAACCTCCAGCCCAAGGCTAAGGCTGAGCTCTTCGTCGTGACCCGCGGCGACGTCGCCACCGACGCGGCGAAACGATTCGCCGAGGGCATCGCCACGCTGGCGGGGTGCGGGAGGGTCGACGTCCTCGGCCCCGACGACGAGGTTCCGCCCGGATGCGGCGTGACGGTCATCAACGAGTCCGTCAGCGTGTACCTGATGCTCAAGGGCGTCGTGGATCCCGCGGCGGAGATTGCCAAGCTCGAGAAGAAGAGCTCGCAGACGAAGAAGTCCATCGCGGCTCTTCAGAAGCAGATGGAGATGCCGGGGTACGAGGAGAAGGTGCCGGAGAACGTCCGCGCGGACAACGCGGAGAAGCTGTCGAAGCTCGAGGCGGAGGTGGCGTCCACCGCGGCGGCGATGGAGGACTTCAAGAAGCTCATATAAGAGCTTAGCGACATTGTTAATACGAAGGCACAAGACGGAGAACTCGTGCAAATACTTTTTCAGCGGCCAAGTCGTTTAACGTGGCTCGCCGTCCATTTCGTCGCAGTGTCCATGGCGAGCTCGGATGACGAGCCCGGTCCTTCGTACCGCGGACCCGCCGGTGTCGACCCGCCGGTGCTCTTGAGCGCGGCGGAGAAGCGGCTGCGGAAGTGGCGTCGCATGCTCGGCGTCACCGTCGACGACTGGAAGGCGTACGTCCGCGCCAAGCCTCAGGTTGTCCAGCGCAGGACTCGGAAGGGCGTGCCCGCGCCCCTGCGGGGTTACGCGTGGCAGGTGATGAGCGGCGGCCGCGAGCTGCGCGCGTGCCATCACGGGGTGTACGACGAGCTCGTCCTGAGCACCCTGGACGAAAGAGACGACGACATCGCGAAAGACATCTCGCGAACCTTCCCTTCGCACGTCTTCTTCGCCAAGCCCGATGGCGCCGGGCAGAGGTCGCTGTACAACGTCCTGAGGGCGTACAGCGTCTACGACCGTGAGGTTGGGTACGTGCAGGGCATGGGCTTCGTCGCGGGCCTTCTACTGTTGCACATGTCCGAGGAGGACGCGTTCTGGGTCATGGTTGCGCTCTTCCGCGGCGCAGTGCACGAACCCCTCGAGGGACTGTACTCGCCGGGCATGCCCCTCGTGCGACGATGCCTGCACCAGCTCGAGGGCCTGCTCGGGGAGCACCTCCCGCGGCTCGCGGCGCACTTCCAACGGGAGTGCGTGCACGCCAGCATGTTCGCAACGCAGTGGTTCGTGACGCTGTTCGCGTATTCCCTGCCGCTCGGGGTGGTGGAACGCGTATGGGACGTGTTCATGCTCGAGGGGGTCAAGGTGATATTTCAGGTGGGCGTGGCGTTGCTGCAGAGAGCTGAGGAGAACCTGCTCGCCCTGCCGTTCGAGGTGCTCGCGGCGAACCTGCGGCACTTCCCCGTCAGTGAGAAGCGCGAGGAGGCGGATGAGGTAGGGAGGGCCGGAGATGACAACGTCGAGGCGGATGATTTGCTGGAGCGGGCGCTGGCCCTTCGGCTGTCGCGGCGGCTCGAGGAGCTTCGCGCCGAGCACGACTACCTCAACGAGCGCGTGAGTGACAGCGGAGCCGAGAGGTCCCACCCGCCGTAGACTAAGTCACCACTCGTAAGTGTTGGCACGCGTTAGCTAGCTAGTAGGCGTCGCATCGGCTAAAACCGCGCACACCCGGTGAGTCACCAGTCGTCGAACGAACGGTCCGCCGCCACCCGATCGCCCCGCTCGACGGACCGTAACGACGGCGACGACGGAGGCGCGGGCGCCGCGCGCACGTCGCACCCGACGCCGTCCCAACCCCGCTCGCGCACGTCCCGGTAGTTACTCGCGTCGCCGTCGCCGTCCGGAAGGCGCACCGGGACGGGAGCGCGAATCCTTCCCTTCTCCAACCCGTCCCAGTCGAACCCGGAGAACCACGCCCTGCGCTTAATCGATCGCATCGCGCTCGACCCGCCTCCCCCGCGCGTCCCGCCGCCGCCGACGACGACGAACCCAAACGCCCACCCCGGCACGTCCCCGAGCGCACGTAGGACCCGTCGTGGCCCGCGGACCCCCCGAACCCCCAACCTCTTCGACGGGTCCCGCGCCGTGAACCCTCGTTCGCCGACGACGTCGACGAATTCGCCGGTGCATCTTTTCGAGTACCTCGCGTCCCCAGCCGCGATGGCACGGTACAGCGCGTGGACGTTTCTCGCCCGAAACGGCGGCCTACCGTGCATCAGCTCGAACGCCAACACCCCAAGCGCCCACCAGTCCACCGCGCGCGCGTCGTACCCAACGCGCGACATTGGTGGAGAGAGATCGAGCCTCCCCCCCGCCGGGTCGATCACCTCGGGCGCGAGATACTCGGGGGTGCCCACCGCCGTGTACGATCGCCCGCCCCGTCGCGGGTTCGAACCCGCGTCGTCGTTCGAACCGCCGTCGGACAGACGCGTGCACGAGCCGAGGTCGCATAGCTTGGGGTACCCCTTATTGTCCAGGAGCACGTTCTCCGGTTTGAGATCCCTGTGCGCGACGCCGACGACGGCGTGGAGGTGATCGACGGCGGTCGCGATGGCCGCGACGAAGAACCGGGTGACTTGCTCGCTGAAACGTCCGTGGCGGCGCATCTTCGATCGAAGCTCGCCGCCCGGGACGTACTCGAGGAGGATGTACAGCGACGTCGCGTCCTGAAAGTGGGCGAACATCCTGGCGACGCGATCGTGGGGCGACCGCTCGAGCGCTGAGAGGGCGTCCCTCTCCGCGATGACGAGCCTCGCCGCGCGAGTCCCGCGGCGCGTCACCGTATCCTTCGCCACCGCCTTGAGCGCGAAGTGCAGGCCGGTCCTCTTGTGACGGACGAGCCGCACCTTGCCCATGGCGCCGACTCCGAGGACGTCGAGGAGAGTGAAGGAGTTGACGTCGCGATACTCGTCGCCCAACGTGCACGCGGACGAGTGGGCACCGATCGGGGAGGGCGGACCGGTGACACCTCCGCCGCTCGGGGAGGGCGCGTCGGGTTCGCGCCGCGGCAGGGCGAGACCCGCGCCCATGACGGATACCGCGACTCGGACGCGGCGGGCGCCGGGGCGAGGTCGGGACTCGCACGCGCGCGCTTGCTCCCGCCCCCGCCCGTTGCCAAACAACGTGTGAGTCCCCGCCTTGGCTGGCCAAGCGCCACGCTGGTGGAGCTTGATGACTGCCAAAGGAGTGGAGCTTGAGTTCGCGAGAGCGCGTGGACCAGGATTCGATCTGATTTTCCAGCTGGACAAACCGGCTGCGTTTGGGCCGAAATCTCGATTCACGAAGGGTCGCCGGTTGGGGCGCGCACAGGGACACGGCGTGCGGGTGATCGACGTCGAAATCGCGAGGGGCTCTCGGACCGGACGCACCCGGCGCCCCGAGCCAAAGAACGGCGTCTCAGGGCGGACGCGCCCCCGGGAGAGCCGGTTCCTCTCGAAGCGGTGATAATCGGCGTCGCCCGGGGAATTATTCTTTGGATTCGCAGACAAACGCGGTTGGAGGCGAGGGCGCGATGGTCATCGCGGGGGTGGTCCAGGATCACCCGTCTCGCCGGGGCGCGCACCGCGCGCTCAGCATGGCCGACGAGGAGATCGGCTGGAAGGCTAAGGCGCGCGCCTGGGTCGATGAATCCGACTCGGACTCGGACAACGACGAGGGCTCGCGGAAGCCCCACCGCGGCGCGCACGTATCGGCAGCCAAAGGCCCCTACGTCTACCGTAGGTTCATGTACATCTCCGACAGCTACCTGTCGCAGGCGAAGTACCAGACATACGCGCTGATGTTCCTCGCCGTGGTCATCACCGTCGGCGGAGGCGTGGGGTACTCCTTCTCGGAGGAGGGCGTCACGCTGGAGGATGGGATGTACGCAGTATTCACCTGGTGCGTCGACGTCGTCAGTCATCCTTTGTTCAATTTGGTATCTCCGCCCCGTCCCCATCGCCGACTGACCGTCCCCTCTACCCCCGTTTCCGTCGCAGGCTGTGCGCCGGCGTGCTGTCGTCCGGTACCAGCGCGCCGATCGAGATCGTGCCGCGGGTCGTCGCCAACACGCTGGTCGTCATGGGCATCCTCTACTTCTCCACGATGCTCGGTCTCGTGGTCGAGGCGGTGCAGGCCAAGATGCAGGCTCTGCGCGAGGGCAAGTCCGTGGTGGTGGAGCGCGGTCACAGCGTCATGTTGGGATGGACCGAGAAGTCGCTGCTGTTCGTGAAGGAGATCATCAACGCGAACGAGTCCGAGGGCGGCGGCGTCATCGTGGTGCTGTGCAAGGAAGGCAAGGAGCAGATGGAGAAGGAGCTGAACCTGTTCATCAAGAAGGCTGACCTGAAGGGGACCTCCGTCGTGTTCAGGCAGGGCTCGCGTCTGATGATCGGAGACTTGGATAAGGTGTCCGTATCCACCGCGAGGTCCGTCGTAGTCTTCTCGGACACCACGATGGTCCCGGACCAGGCTGACGCGGAGATCCTCCAGGTGATCCTCAACCTGAACAACATGTCGCTCTCAGGACACGTCGTGGCGGAGGTGAGGGACAAGGACAACGAGGCGTTGATCCACCTCATCGGACGCGGCAACGTCGAGACTGTCGTGTCGCACGATATCATCGGGCGTCTGATGCTCATGGCTGTCAGGCAGCCCGGCCTGGCGGAGGTGTACGGGTCCATCCTCGGCTTCGAGGGTGACGAATTTTACACCGAGCACTGGCCGCAGCTGGTGGGTACCAAATGGAAGGACGTGCAGCTCATGCTGCCCGAGGCGGTCCCGATCGGCATTCGCAACTCGAAGAACGGCGAGATCACGCTGAACCCGAGCCACGACCACGTGATGACCGAGCGGTGCGAGCTGGTGGTCATCGCCGAGGACAACGACACCTACGCGCCAAAGCAGAGGCACAGGTGCGACCCGGGAGCCGTGCCAATTCTGGAGAACGAGGAGGACGAGAAGGAGTACATCCTGTTCGCGGGCTGGCGCCGCGACCTGCGCGATATTTTGCTGCTCCTGGACGCGATGTGCGCCCCGGGTTCGGAGATTCACATCATGGCCAGCGTGCCCCTCTCCGATCGCGACGCGTTGTTGTCCGAGGGGGGCCTCGAGGTTGATTCTCTTCGCAACATCTCGCTCATCCACCACGTAGGTAACACCGCCATGCGCCGTCACCTAGAGTACATGGGCATCGAGAAGTTCACCAGCTGCATCATCTTCGCGGACGAGGAGGAGGAGGGCGACATCATGCAGAGCGACTCCAAGTGCCTCGCGACACTCCTCCTCATTCGCGACATACAGAACAAGCACAAGAAGCTGAGGGAGCAGGGGTTCATGGCCAAGTCCACGGTGAAGCGCGCGGCGATCGGCGGCACGCGCGAAGACGATACCATTCCCATCGTCACCGAGATTCTCGACCCGCGCACGCAGCAGACAATCAAGGAGAACCCCGAGATGAGAGCGGTGTCTGACTTCCTCCAGTCGAACGACATGGTTTCAAAGATCCTCGCGATGGTTTGCGAGGACCGAAGCGTGAAGACCATCTTGGACCAGATGCTCGCGCCGCGGGGCGCGACCGTCGCGTGCATCCCGGCGTCGCGGTACGTGCTGGATGACGAGGAGCTCTCGTTCTTCCAGATGGCGTGCAGGTGCCAGGAATTCGGCGAGACCCTCCTTGGGTACCTCGAGCCCGACGAGTCGGAGAGCACGGGCTTCAAGGCTCCAGAGATCAACTCCAAGGAGAAGAAGAAGCCGATGGTGTGGAACGGGTACGTGTGCGCGGTGCTCACCGGTGGACCCGCGGTGGACGCGCTGATGTCGCAGAGGTCCAAGTACATGGACACCTCGTTCGCGAAGAAGATGGGCCTCGGTCTCTCCTCCGTTCTCGACGTCGACGACGACGAGTTTGAGGTGCTCTGCATGGACGCGTTCAAACGTTACGACGACGACGACAGCGGCTCGCTCGAACTTCCGGAGATTCTGGAGGCGTTCAAGTCGCTCCCGGCGCTGAGTCACGCCACCGAAGACGTGGTGGTGGCCAAGTTCAAAAAGTTCGACGCGGATAACAGCGGCGCGCTCGACGCGGAGGAGTTCATGGAGCTGATGAAGCAGCTGAGGGCTGAGAAGACGATGAGCCGTATGATGGAAGTAGGCGAAGAAGAGTTCGAGAAGCTCCTGCAGGAATCGTTCAAAAAGTTTGACGACGATAACAGCGGGGAGCTCGAGCTCGACGAGATCATCGCGGCCTTCGACCTGTTACCCCTGACCGAGGTTAGCGAGGATGACGTGCGCGCCAAGTTCACCCGCTTCGACGCCGACCACTCCGGAGCCCTGGACTTTGAGGAGTTCACCGAGATGATGAGGGAGCTCAGGGCTCAGGACGCGAAGGCCGCCTCCGTGAAGAAGGTCAGGCTGGACGCCGCGGAGCGGAGGATCATCCGTAACCTCGTGTCGATGGCCGAGGTGAAGCTGTGCAAGCTCGTCCCCGCGGAGAGAGAGCGGGCGTGCGCCAAGATTCTCGCCTGGGTCAACAACGCCAAGATCCAAGACGTCGCCGACCTCATGCGGGGCATGTCGAAGACGGGCAGCGCCGTGAACCTGAAGGGCATGAACGCTCGCGACACCCCCGAGCCGCCCACCCCGCGCGACGGCGCGAGCGGGGCGGTGACGCGCGGGGGCGGCAGGTTGCCCTCCCCCCGCAGCGGCGTCGGCGGTCGGGCTTTGGCTCCCGCTCCGAGCTCGCTCGGGTCGACCTCGCTCCCGCCGGTGCTCCGCCCGCCGTCCCACGCCCCCACGGGGGGAGGAATGGACTCCAAGTCGCAGTCCAAGGACACGTCGCCGACGTCGACGCTGGAGGCGAGCGGAGCCATCTCGCATCGCGGCGGCATCGTCGGCGCCAACGGAATCGTCGCGCCGAGGGTGCCCGGCCAGCGCACGCCCCGCAGCTTCACCGAGACGTCCGAGTACGCTCAGTACATCTCCGAGCGGTTGGTGGGGATGCCAGCGATGCGTCGGAACCAGGTGGTGCAGATCGTGGACATGCTGTCGGACGCCTTCGCGTGCGGGCAGTCGGTCCCGGCGACGCGTTTGCTCGGCGTCATCTCGTCGTTTCAGTCCATGCCGAGGGATCGGGACGGGGGCGCGGGCGGCGCGGGTGGCGGACCCGCGGCGATGGCTCCGGGGGGTCCCGGGCCGTTCACCCCCATCGGCAGGGGTTCGCCGCAGTGAGAGCGCGATGTTAATGTCGAGTCTAAGCTATGAGTTACGCGCCTACTACGCTATTCGTTCTCGGCCACCCGTTTCCGAGCTAGAAGTATTCGCGGATGTGCCGCACGGGAACGACGGAGAAGGACGGCAGCGCGTGTCCGCCGGCGGGCCAGGTCTCCATCTTACGCGTATCGGGCTGAATGTTCGGGTTCACGCCCTGCAGCGACACCAACGTGTCGTAGAAGCACTTCTCCATGGCCATCCCGCAGAACGGAACAGCGAGCAAACCGACAGGGCCGACGGGGCTCTTGACGACAGCCTTCACGAATGCCTCGAGCTTCCCTTTACCTTTAATGGCGCCGTACCACATCAGCGCGTTCGGGATGATCGTGAGGCACGCGCCAATGACGCCGGGGGAGACGTACTCCCTATCGCTCGTGGAAGCTTCGGTCGACGCATCGCCAGTTGACGCCATCTCTGCGCGCGTGAGGATATGGCGAGTCACAAGTACGGGATACAAGTACAAGTATTTTCTTCGCTCGTGTGACGATGGGCCGGTTGCTCGATTTCGGCGGCCGGGGTTAGACGCACAGCTCGAGGCGCGAGGGGTGGGACCGAGCGCGAAATGGGACGGCGAATGAGCTCGTAGAACATGGGACGCGATAAGACGCAGCTCCCGCGCCATGTGCGAGCGATCGATTTCGCAGCAGCGCGCGCGGCCGAGGTGCGCCGCCGCCCGATGTCAAATCCGTCGTGCCTCTTTTTCGGCCGCCCCCCTCACCTTCCGCGTGTTCCTCTCGCTCCTTCGGGTCCCTGCCGATGAGGACTTGACAACGCACCCAGCCAAACCGAGGCTTAACACGATGGCGACAAGCGTAACCGTGGGGTGACACCCACACGCCTAAGGCCTGAGGCATGGGACTCGAGGAGAGAGGACACGCACGGCCCCGAAAGAAAACCTAGGAATCCCGCACGACCCGACTCTCCCCTGACGGCCTTCACCGCCTTCGCCGTTCGCAGATCGCGGTGCTCACCAACGCGCTGCACGCGCGCACGGGCGGTGACCTCGGCGCGGCGTCCCTCCCGCGCCACCTTCGCAGACGCGCCACCAGCCACAACCCGTACCGAGGATCCACCAAGCGCAGGCCAAACGCCAAGCGAAGAAGAGCATTGATCGACGCGACGGGGCTCGCGCCCGCCCTTATCGGGTCCGCGACCGGCGCCGGCGTCAGAGTCGGAACCAGCCCCGGCGTCACCGTGCACTGGTGCAGGCGGGCGAGACGTAGGCCCGCGCGGCTTCACGCCAAACACGTGGACGCCGCGGGCGGCGGTACGGAGAAGGCGGCGAATCGCGAAGACGAAGAAACCGGAACCGAAGACGAAGACGACGAAGACGACCCGACGCTGGCCCGCGTGGAGGACGTGTGCGGCGACGACCCGAGCGCGCGCACCGGTCGTCTTCGCAGGTTGGAGACGCACGTGTGGCACGCCAAGCGGTTCGAGATGCAAACGCGGTGGGGGTTCGCGTTACCCGAGTCGAGGCCGGGAAGGCGCCGCGGGTGGCGGTTCGCGTCGCGATGGGTCCGTCGCGATTGCGCCGTGCACGACGGTTCGTACAACGCGTGCCTTCGCGTGACATCGGCGGGAGACGTACCCATCGCGGTGTGCCTATCGCGGTGCGTGGAGGGCGGGGTGGTGGAGCTGGACCCGCGGAGAGATGACGCGAGTGACGTCATCTTGGTGCGAACCACCGGCGAGGTCATCGCGCCCGCGCAGATCGTGTCCCTCGGGGGTGGCGTCGTCGACTCCGGGGACGTCGAGTACCTCCTTTGGGTGCACCCCGACGCCGTCGACGACTGCGAGGCGACGTTGTCGAACGCCGGCGCGAGCGTGACGCGGGTGCGCAGTCTCTGCAGGCTGGAGCTCACCGGCGAAACGGCTCGCGCGTCGCTCTCGGCCATCGCCGACGTCGGCCCGAAGTGGCGGGATGACGCCTCTTCGCGAGTGCGTCGATGCGAGACGCGCGGTGACCCGCGGGAAGCGGCGTGGCTCTCCAAGAGAGGCGCGTCGTCAAGAAAGCCGGGTATGTTCCAACGGCGAGATACAAACGGATCGGTTCGGACGCCGATGGAATGCGCCGTTCGCCCCGCCACCGCGCAAGAGCTCGGCGCTCGCCGACGCGAGGCTCGAAAAAGAAGCTCTCTCTCCGGCGACGAAAACGAAAACGAAGCTCCGAACGATTCCGATTCCCTCCCCGGGTGTCCCGTCGTCGTCGTCCGTCGCGCGCGCGTGCCGCTCGCGACGTCCCACGATCCCGGGTTCACGATCATCGCCCCGCGCGGATGGGCGCAGCCGCTGCTGCTGGCGCTGGTGCACCTCGGCGCGAGAGCCGCGGGCCGCGTCGAGTGGGGCTGGCTCGCCACGCAGGCGGGGTCGCCCCGGTTCCCCGAGGACTTTCCGGACACGGACGCGGGTAAGCGCTGGTTTAACGCCGTGAAGGACCGAAACGTCACGCGCGCGGACGTCGTGCCGAGAGGCAAGCGGACGCCGGAGCCCGTCGTGCACCTCGGCGCGAACCTCGTCGTGCGCCGAACCTCTCCGGAACGAAGGGGCGCGAACGGTTCCGAAGGGTCGGGGACGAGGCAAAAGCGGGGAAAGCCGCGGTGGCGACCCGTCCGCGACGGCGCCCCTCTTTCATCGACATCGTCGTCATCATCATCATCGTCGTCGTCGTCGTCGTCGTTCGTGCGATGCGTGGTGCGGTGTCCGTGGGGCGGCTCCGCCCGGGTTGGCGACGCGGTGCTCGCCCCGGCGCCGGATCTGGAATCCGCGTGGCGTTCGGGCGTCGGCCGGAACCGGCGCCGCGCGGGCGACGGGCGGCTCGCGCGGGTCGGGACACCGATCGGCGTCGTCACGTCCGCGTCGCCCCCTGGCGCGTCCGTCGGCGTGGCGTCCGCGCTCGTGAGCGTCGCCGCGCTGCGGACCGTTCGCTCGCGCGCGTACTCGCCCGCGACGGTTTCGGGGATGAATGAACGAAAACGGTTTCACAGGGGAAGGAGGGCGCTCGTGTTTCTCGCGGCGCGCGGCGGCGGGGACGGCGGGGACGGCGGGGACGGCGACGGTCCGGAGGCTTTCGTCCCGGCGGAGCTCACGCCGGCGCTCGAGGCGGCTCCGGACGGCGTCGACGCGGCGTGGTGGTGACCCGTCACTCGTCGTACTTTGGTTTGTACTTTTATCCACTCGTAACCCTCGGCGCGACTTTGTCGTTAAAAAAGGAGTGACGCGACGCGGAAAACAACCTTCGCGTCGATTACAAACCGCCGATCGGCCGGCGGCGCGGACGCGCGGGAGCGGTAAACCCTCAGTAACCCTAAACCCTCACGCGCCTCGGGGCGGCTGGACGTACTCGCCGACGATCTGTTCAGAGACGCTCGCGAGAAACGCCGACGCCTCCGCCTCGCCCCCCTCCGGGTTCTCGAGCTGCCAGTCGATGAGCCGCTCGGTGAGCACCTTCATCACCGGGCCCTTCGCGCCCGTCAGCTTCATCACCTTACCCCCGTCGAGGATGGGTCGCATGTTCCAAACACCGTCGAGGTTCATCGCCGCGACGGCGTCCTCGACGTCTCGAACCCGAGCGGAGAGTTTTTTAGCCGAGACTCGCACCTTCGCCGCGTCAGCCTCGTCGCTGAGGACGCCATCCTTGGTCCTCTCGCCCTCGCCCAGTGACGTGGCGCTGAACGCGTGCAGCGGGGAGCCTTTGCTCTCCGCGAGGGGCTCCGCGGACGGGGGACCCTTCGCCAGCTCCACCGCCCACGGCTGGAGCTCGTCGCCTTCGCCGAGCATGACGACGCCGGGCATCTCGAGGACGGCGCCCATGATGAGCGCGAGGCGCCAGTACTCCTTACCGCGCCTCAGCAGCTTACCGGCGCGGAGCCTGGTGAACTTGGGGAGCTCGGCGCCGTCCCTGCCTATGAGCGACCACCGCATGTCCGCGGCGAGCTCCAGCACGAGCGAGACAGCCTCCGCGTCTTTGACCCGCCACTTCAGAGCCTCCTTCACGACGGTGTGAACCACGGGGATGAACTTTGTCTTCTTGCCCGCGGGGTGCCCGAGGGCCTGAAACTCCCCGCCCTCGAGCGGCGCGAGGAACGCGGCGAGCACCAGCCACTCGCGCTCCTCGCACGTGAGCTCCTTGGTGAAGAAGCTGGCGTCGCCCCTCGAGTTGGCGAGGGAGGACAACACGGCGTCGAGGCATCGCATGCTGTGGAGGCACCCCCACGCCACCGTGGGGGGCAGCCTGCTCGTGAGCGTCTCGGGGAACGACGTGGCGAACACCGTGTCGAAGAGGTTAAACCTGCACAGCAGCGAGAGCGCGTCGCCCGGCGAGGGCCCGCGGAGCATCCCCTGCACCTCCTTCCCGACCCTCTCCCTGGAAACCTTGGAGAGGAGCTTCTCCTGAACCTCCGCGTCCGTCGCCGCGTGCACGATGGCGTCGTCGAGGGAAAATCCGAATCTGCTGGCGAATCGCACGCTGCGCAGGATGCGCAGCGGGTCGTCCAGGAACGTCGTCCGCGGCGGCAGCGGCGTTCGCACCATGCCATCCTGTAAATCTTTCAGTCCCATCCCGGTGAAGTCCTCGACGCACCGGAGGTTGATGTTGTAGAAGAGCGAGTTTATGGTGAGATCGCGCCTGTACGCGTCGTCCGTGGCGCTTCCGAACTTCATCTCCGGGATCCTGGACGCCTCCGTGTACTCCTCGCTTCGCAGGTTGACGAGGTCCAGCCACTGCCCGTGGACGCGCATCGTCGCCGTCTCCAGATGCTTCGACTGGTCCGGGTTGCTCTGGATCACCCCGACGCCGTGCGTCTCCTCGCCCTTCTCCTGAAGGTACTCGTTCACCTTGGCGGCGAACTCCTCGCCCATCATGGTGTCCAACGCGATGTCGATGTCCGACGAGTGCTTACCCAGGAGCTTATCTCGCACCCATCCGCCGGCGACCCTGAGCGTCACCGGCAGCTCGTACCTCTTGACGACGTCCAACAGGGTTCCGAAGATCTTCTCCTCCTCCGCGGTGCACACGACGGTGGCGCCGGGTTCCATGACGACGATCCTCCGCTTCTGCACGTCCTCCTCCTCGCTGATGTCGCAAACCTCGGGCCTCACCGCCGCTCCGTCGCCGCCGCGCGAGATCTCAGCCCCGGACGCCTTGGCCTCGACGTCGCCGACCGACGCGTCCTGCGACGGCGGGGAGGCGACGGACGAGACGGCGCGCGAGACCGGGTTGTTTCGGCTGGAGCGCGCGAGAACCTCTGTGGATGGGACGGGAAACGAGCGGAATCGGCGCGGTGAGTCGGAGTCGACGCGGGCGGGTTTGGGGCAAATTCCGGGGGGCCGAACTCGGCGGGGGTTTCCGGGAAGGGAAATGGGGGCCGTGACACACGGGGCGCATTGACGCGCTGGGCACTCACCCGCGTGTCTCCTGTGGAGCGAGACGAGCCCTCCGCGCGATGTGAACGCCGGGGCGTTCCTGAACGCCGCCGGAACCCTCGAGGTGCGCCCGCGACGCGCGACCGCCGGGAGCCTCGAAGACCCGGCCGAGCCCGTAGGCGATAAGCTGAGCTTGCTTCCTCTCCGCAGGAGCCCGAAGGCTGTCCTGGTGGCCGCCGTGCAACAGGACATGCACGGACCGACGCCAACCCGCTCTCTCCCCTCGAGCGTGGAAAAGCTCGCGACCTGCCGAGTCGCGTTCGAGTGCGACTCGTGGGTCGTCCGCTCTCTCGCCGCGGGCGTGCGTCGCACCTTCTGAGAACATGCTGCTGACAGCGAGGCTCGTCGTCACACATTCATTCATGACAAGATTTTTTGTTTGCAGAGATTGGACACAGGCAAACAGTTAGAGTCGATCTCGTAAAGCTAAATAATGATTAGTCTCGCCATAGTTTTCAGTTAGAAGACGAGAATCTCTCAGATGAATGAATGAATGAATAAATACCCGACTTGTAGTCCAGGGACGAATCATTTTCCCCGACGGGAAACCTCCACCTCGCCGCTCGCCTCGCCGCCGGTCCCTCGCAACTCGCTCAGTCGCTTCCTCAGGAACTCGACCCCTTTGTCCCGCATGAGCTCGTTCGCCTTAGCCACCGCCGCGCCGATCGTGAACGCGTCGCCCAGCGGGATCCCTATCAGCTTGAAATCCGTGTGACTCATCTCCGCCACTTGATCGATGGTCTCCACGCGCTCCGCGACCAAGGTGTCGAACCAGCAGCTCATGTTGCGGTTCTCCTCGTCCACGGTGCTCTCCAGGAGCGTCCTCAGGTCCTGAACCTTGTCGTTAAACTCGATCATCTTTCGCATGGAGATGTGCCACTGCGCCTCGTGCGGCTCGAACGACTTGAGCTTCTCCTCCAAGTCTGCGCCGGCGAGGCCGCCCTTCTCGAGCTCCTCGGTGACCAAACGCTTGAGATGGAACAGGAGGTTGTTGACCTTGTTCTTCGCCGGATCCTGCATGAAGAGCACGCCTTTTCCCAGCATGTCGTCCAGATAGCGCACCCCCGCGTCCGCGTCGCATAAGCCCGAGTAATAGTGGCCGTGCAGCGCCTCCTGCTTGGCCTGGAGCATCGTGGCCGACAGCCGCAGGATGTTGCGGGTCATCATCACGCGCCAGCGGATGCCCCTCTCCGCGAAGTCGTCGATGGCGGAGTGCACGGTCTCCCCGCTCACCGCCAGGAGCACGACCTCGGACATGCACACCGCGGTCCTGGTCCGCGGGGCGCCGAGCCTGTAGATGACCTCCTGGCCGAACGGCTCCCCGCCCATTCGATACAGATCCAGCCCGTGCCCGCCCTCCTTCGCCGGCATCATCACGGTTCCCTTGATGGTCCAGTACAGAGTATCCGCGGGCTGGCCCACGTCGTACACTCTGTCGCCCCTGGCGAACACCTGGACGTCCATCCCGACGGCGATCGCGGTGACCAGGTCATCGGACGCGTTGCGGAAGACTTCGCACCCTCGAATCACGTCGCCGTACATGGCATCCGCGACCACCCTTCGCATATCCGGGCTGACGTTCTGCAAGACGCTTCGGAGGTTGTGGTACTGCTGCGCGCTGTGGAACTTGAAGATGTAAAACTTGCGCAGCCGGCGGCAGAACTCCCGTCCGGGCATCACCTGGCCGCGCCAGCTCATCTCCCTGTTCGTGACGTCCTCCGCTTTGATGTACTGGTTCAACGCGTTCAGGTTGGAGTGAAACTCCCTCTGCTGCAGGTTCATCTCGTCGATAATTGTCATCACGCCGCCAATGATCGCCGCGTTGGCGATGGCTCCGATTATCAAGAGGAATATGAAGAATGACCGCATACCGCTGCTCACCAAAGATTCGTCGTGTCCGGAACCCCCGCCGGTGGCGATCCACTGAACCCCCCACGTGAACGCGTACAGGTAGTGCTTCAATTTCGTCGGGCTCTCCGCTTCAGTCACCAGGTCCGGGAAGAAATCCTCGATATCCGGCGAGGCCGGGTCATACCTGCATATGATCGCCACGAGACACGCGATCCAGTGCGCGGTGACTAAGAGGACCACGAGCAGCATCGATATGTTCAGCGCTTGATAGTCGATCGCGTACTCGCACTCGCGTTCGCGGACTATGCGCAAGCCGCGGAATATCCTGAGCACCTTGAGCAGCCTAAAGAGCTTGAGGATGCGAAAAGCCTTGAGGTTCGCGATGTCACCGTCCTCTGGGCCGGTGTTGGCGGTGTGCACGCGCTCTATTATGTCGAAGGGCGCGATGGACATGAGGTCGATGAAGAACATGCTCCGCAGGTAGCGCCAGAAGATCTCTTTTTTGTCAACCACCCACTGTCCGTCCTCACCCTCGAATGGCAAGAGACAGATAATGAGCATGTCGAACACGAACGAGAGGTTGATGTACTGGTTGACCCAGAAGAGTATCTCGACGTTCGTCCCTCGCTGGCCGTCCATGAACGCGATCTCGTACGGCGTGACGAGGCACGTGATCACCAGGAGCACGAGCGTGTTCAAGTCCCAGTACTGGACGTATCGGTGTCGAGGGTTAAACACCGCCCAACGTCGGTTCCAGAGCGGGTCGTTTGTGGTGAACACCGGGCGCACCCCCGCCTTCGCGAGCTCGCGCTCGGTGGCTAGCCTCGAGGTATGGACGGAGATTCGATGCGCGAGAGCGACCGAGTGCTTTCGCATCTTGTCGTGGTCGACATCGCCGTGGTCTCCTCCCTTGGCGAAAGCGGCGGACGAGTAAGCCGAAGGCGATCGAACCTTCTCGCCTCCCCGACTAAATCCGCCCCACATCGATTTGCGCGATCCCGCGGGGCGGCTATCGACGCTCTCCTGGACGGATACATCGGACGGCTGAGTCGTCAGTTGCGGCATCTTCTCCTCCTCGGCCGCCATCAGCCAGGAGAGCCCTCTTTGTGGTGGTTAAGGACATTCTCAGACAGATACAAGTGTCATGGTGAGACGACAAAAGTTACGGCAGTCTTCGGTGCCTGTAGCGGTCAAACTCGCAGCGCTCCTCACAGTCGAGAGCGCGGCGAGGTTGTCGAACGTCGGCTCGCACACACGCCTCGCACCTTCGCCTTCGTCGCCGCCGCAGCATCCGCAATGGCCGAGGTGGCGACGCCCGTGGTCGGGTCTCAGGACGACACCGCGGGGGCCGAGGTGGAAGGAGCCGAGGCGGAAAGATCGCTGGCGTCGAGCCCCGCGGTGACTGGCCCGCGGGTCAGGGAG
>Ga0181571_10001276_pt1 | contig 18016 bp, 13 predicted proteins | sample 101ome_17_FD_132440 | JGI IMG/M metagenome (GOLD analysis project Ga0181571, IMG submission 132440) | Coastal salt marsh microbial communities from the Groves Creek Marsh, Skidaway Island, Georgia - 101407AT metaG (megahit assembly) | ecosystem: Environmental > Aquatic > Marine > Intertidal... | reverse complement strand
TTTCTCCCCGGTCGTGATCAGGTCCGGAACCCTCGATCCCATCCTGCTCCTTGTCGAGACCTTTCAGAATCTCGTGGATCTTGCGGATTTCATCTTCTCCACTGTCACCTTCCGGCGTAGCGGTTGAGGAGGGCTGTAGGTCGCTACCGCTGACCTGATCGGCCAGGTCCCATACCGAGACCGATTCCTCCTTGTTTGGCTCGGTCTCTCCCGCGCTCACTTCTTCCGAGCTTTCTTCGGTGCTTATTGCGTTGATTTCGTCCGTGATAGCCTCGGCACTCTCCCCAGCTGGAGTGTCACCTCTCGTTGCCGGTGCCTCGCCAGTGACCCTTTCCTCAACCTTCTCAGCGCCACCTGACCCGGTTGCGTTCTCAACTGGCGCATCGTCTACTAGCGCATTGTCCACCAGCGCATCGTCTACCGCCTTATCGTCAACTGGCGCTTCTTCTGCTGGTACATGGCTAGCCTCGGCTGCATCCGCGGAACGGGCCGCCTCTGCCCTTTCCTCATCCCGGTACATCTCTATCTCCTTGCCAGCGGAGGCGCTTGGAAGGGACGTCATCCCCGACTCAAAATGATGCAGCATCTCCATTTCGGATACCAAAAAGGAGCGGAGCTTGGCTACGATTTCCTGCTGACGCACTGCGTAGCGCGCCGTTTCGCGCTTCATGTCCAGGCGATGTTCATCGGCTTCCTTCTGGAGGCGAATGACCTTATCCTCTACTCCCTCCAGGATGGCCGCAGCCTTGCGCTCTGCATTCTCGACCGTTTCACGCGCACTTGTACGTGCCGTCTGGAGAGCATCTCCCAAAGCCTCTTCCACTTTCGTATAGTGATCGAGGCGCATCTGCTGCTCTGAAATCTTCTCCTCACAACGACGCAACTCATCCACCATTTCCTGCCAACCCATCGAGATGACATGCAGAAATGAATCGACCTCTTCCGGATCATACCCGCGGAAGGCACGGGCGAATTCCTGTTTCCTGATATCGAGTGCAGTGATCTTCATGGGCCCGTGGACGCCTCGGCGATTGACAGGGTTGATTTCCTGACCGAAAGATACCAAAAACCGGGTTGTATGATGATGTCCTAACGAGAGCCGAAAATGGCGCTGCCAATACGAACATGCGTTGCGCCCTCCGAAATGGCTACCTCGAAGTCCCCACTCATGCCCATCGAGAGCAGCGGCTGCTGCCCCGTACACCGGTCGGCAATACCTTCAGAGAGGCACCGCAGGTGGGCCATCTCGGGGCGTACCTGCTCGGGGTCTTCAGCAGGAGAAGCAAGCGTCATGAGCCCTCTGATCCTCAGGCGGTCGTAATCAGATAGGGTGTCGACAAAGGCATCCAGCGCAGCGGGATCTATGCCGAATTTGGAGTACTCGCCTGATACGTTCACCTGAATCAAACAGTCGAGATAGCTGTCTGCAGCCGCCAAGCGCTTTTGAAGCTCCTGACCCAACCGATGACTGTCCAAGGCATGGAGCAGATCGACCCTGCCCACAATGTCCTTCGCCTTGTTGCGCTGGAGATGGCCGATGTGGTGCCACTCCAACGGGTTGGCTTCCGTACCCCTACCCAGCGCGTTGGTTTTTCGGACGAGCTCCTGCACCTTGTTCTCGCCAAAGGCACGCTGGCCCAACGCGGAAGCCGCAACAATAGCTTCCTCAGGAAACGTTTTCGAGACAGCAATCAGGTGAACGTCAGCGACTTCTCTTCCCGACGTGGATGCAGCGGCGGCAATCCTGTCATAAATTGCATCAAGTCGCTCTTTCAAAGTATTGGCTTGCATGGGGTTGTAATGAAAGCGACAAGAACAGGCCAGTTACGACCTTGCGTATTGCCGTTGGTATCGGTCAGAAAGGCACTCGTTCCAACCCGACCTAGACTTCCGAGCGCAGCACGTCGAGGGCGCTACGATCATAGACGCCGCGCGAATTGACATGCCCGATACCCAGGGTTAGTACAAGCACCGAGCCCATGATGAGCAGAATGGACCCTCCAGGCACGACCATATCAGCCTCGAAGACAAAGGATGAGATCAGCCAGCCTGCACCGAGCGCCAACAGGATACCCGTGAGCGAAGCCACGATGCCCAGTACCAGATACTCCACTGACATGATACGGACAACGGTGCGCCTTGAGGCCCCAAGCGTCTTCAACAAAACACTTTCCTCGATCCGTTGAAAACGGCTGATGAGCACGGCTCCGGCCAGAACAACGAGACCCGTGAGGATCGAAAAGAGTGCCATGAATCGGGCCACAAAGGCAATACGGGAGAAAATGGCATCAAACACTTCAAGCACCAGTGCCAGATCGATACTGGACACGTTGGGTTGAGCGCGGACCACCGAGCGCTGTACGCGTGCAGAAGCCTCTTCGCTGTCAACACGGGTCATCATGACGTACCACGCGGGCGCCCTGTCAAGAGACCCCTCGGGAAACACTGCAAAGAAGTTGGTCTGCATCCGTCGCCAATCCACTTCCCTGATGGACGTAACAACCGAGGGCAGTTCAATACCCTGGATGTCCCAAATAACAGGATCTCCCACAGCTACGTCCAATTCCCTGGCCACCTCGGCTTCAATGGAAATGGGAATGGGTCCGACGCCATCGTAGGAACCCGTGAAGGCTCCCTCAATCACTGTTTCCGAATCCGTGAGACTTCCCCTGAACGTGGATCGGTATTCCCGTCGGTGCGCCCACGTGGTGCGCATCGTGGAATCTTCCCGCATGGATGCAACCGTACGTCCCTTCACCGAGTGGATCCGCATCGTAACGATAGGAACGGCATCCATGACCTCGAGACCCTCCCCTTCAATGGTAGCCCGCACGGGTGCGACCTGATCAGGTTGGATATCGTAAAAGATCAGGTTGGGACGTTCTCCTGATCCTGCCAGGGATACCTGGCTGACCAGCGTTCGCTCGCTCACAAGCATCGTGGTCACAAGGAACGTTCCCAGACCCAATGCCAACATCATCGTAAGCGTCTGGTTATTTGGTCGGTGCAGGTTCGCAATGCCCTGCTTGATGGTGTACGAGACCTGCTGCGGTGGACGCCGCAGCATAACCAGAACGAGTATCCGAGCCGTAGCTGCCAAGAGGAGGAAAACGACGAGGATTCCGCCGGCATATGCCAGTCCCATCGTGAGGGTTGGGGCCTGAACGACAGCGAAACCGGTTGTGCCGAGCCCGATCAGGCCCACCGTAAGCCACCATGCCAAATCCCTCTTGTGGGATGTCGATCCGATCCCGGACCGAAGTGCTGATAGCGGGGATACCTCGCGCAGTGAAAGCAAGGGTAGAAGGGCGAACAAAAGAGTAACACCCAGACCTATCCCCGACCCCATGAATACGGCTGGCCACGAAATGCTGAAAACCACATCGACTGGAAGGAAGTCCGCCAAGATGCGGGGTATCAAGGTCTGTATACCGATGCCCACGGCACTACCCACACCCGCGCCGAACAGGCCCATGACGCCAGTCTGCAGGACGTATACCCAGACGGTAGACGCTGTCGAGGCACCATAGCATCGCAGCAGGGCGATGGTATGAACACGCTGCCGGACATACACACTAACGGCGGACGCTACGCCAAGTGATCCCAGGAGAAGGGCAGTAAACCCGACTAGCCCGAGGAATCTGTACAGATTGGTCAAGGCCTCGTCCCAATTCTCCCGCTCCTCCTTGACCGTATCCGCTCCGACGCGATACTCCCGCAGCTCATCCCGCAACGGATCTATGGCAGCATCTGCATCCCGGGTATCTTCAAACTTGAAATAGACCTCATAGTCTGCCCGAGAACCCGCTGACAACAGCGACGCGTCCAAACGTGAGAGGGGAACGTAGACCCGTGGACTGAACAGCATGACGGCCGCTGATTCCCGGGGCGTTTGCAGAAGGCGGCCCTCGACGCGGTAAGTAACGCTGCCAATGCGCATGCTGTCTCCGATGGCAATGTCGAACTGCTGCATAAGGGTGCCATCAATGAGAGCGCCCCCTGTTTTGAGGTAGGTCTGAGCTGCCTCCGGGGGATCTGTTTCCACTGCGCCGTAAAACGGAAAACCGGGTTCGTTGCCACGCACCGTTACCAACCGGGAGGATTCCGTGCGAGGGAAGTACGCCATGGATGCAAACGACGTCCGGCGCGACTGGATGCCGCCCAGCGAATCCACAATGGCCTCGACCCGATCATTGAAGGGAGCCCCGGATTCGAGACTCAAATCAGCACCCAGGAGCGTCTTGGCTTCCTCATCAATGGCTGCGCGGAGATTGTCACCAAACGAATTGATGGAGACCAAAGCGGCAACACCGAGAACCATGGAGGAGACGAACAGGGCCAATCTGCCCCTGTTGCCCCGAGTATCCCGCCGGGCAAAACGCCATACCCATCCTTCCATATCAGGCCTCATCAAGGGTATCGGGTTGGACAGAACCCAGACCCATGCCATCAGCTGCCTGCCCGGTCGATGCACTGTCGGAAACGACACGTCCTCCATGAAGACGGATGATCCTGTCCGTCATATTGGCCAGATCCAGATCGTGGGTTACCAGGACCAGTGTCGTCCCAGCGACCTTGTTCAACGTGAAGAGCAGATCCACGATATGAGATCCCGTCTCTGCGTCCAGGTTGCCTGTGGGCTCATCGGCAAAAAGGATGTCCGGCTTGTTGATGAAGGCACGCGCCAGGGCAACCCGCTGCTGCTCGCCACCGGAAAGCTGCGAGGGAAAGTGATTCATGCGATCACCCAGTCCGACCTCTGTAAGTAACGTGGCCGCTTCCTCCCGTACGTCGTTTCGACCCTGCAACTCTGCAGGCACCATCACATTTTCGAGGGCTGTAAGGGTGGGAATCAATCGGAATGATTGGAAGACAAACCCCACGTGCTTGTTGCGAACAGTAGCCCGCTCATCCTCGGTCAGCGAACCCAGATCTTGGGAGCAGAGTGTAACAGAACCCTCTGTGGGCGCGTCCAACCCTGCACACAAGCCCAGCAGAGTGGTTTTACCAGAGCCACTTGGCCCCACGATGGCGCATGTATCTCCACCTTGGATGGAAAACCGTACACCGTCCAGCACTGTCAAGGGCCGCTCCCCACTCCGGTAGGTCTTCGAAAGATTAACAACGTCCAGCACTACGCCAGCAGCTTTCGTCATGATCGTTTTATGTGCCTTGTTCACGTCCTCTTCTGGTTCTGTAGCGAAGGCTGCACGACAACGCAGAACATGGTTTATGCCCATCGCTCTGGCCATCGCGTTTTCCACCCTCGGATGCGGCGACGCCTCAGCGCCTGCAATGCCGGACACATCCTACTCCGACAGACAGGAAGCATCGATACCGACCCCCGCCGAGACGGACACCGAGGCGGTGGAGATCCTCTTCCTGGGAGACAGCATCACAGCCGGCTACGGTGTGGACCGCGCCCGTGCTTTCCCGTCCGTCGTTGAGATGCGCTTGCGCGAAGCAGGTTACAGCGTCAACGCAATCGATGCGGGCGTCTCCGGTGACACCAGTACGGGAGGATTGAACAGGTTGGACTGGTTGCTTCAGCGCCCCATTGATATCCTGGTGCTTGAGCTGGGCGGTAACGACGGCCTTCGCGGACTCGATCTGTCCATGACGCGCTCCAATCTGGGGGCCATCATAGAACGGACCCGGGAAACCTGGCCGGATGTTGAGGTCGTTCTTGTCGGAATGCAGGTGCCACCAAATCTTGGGCGGGACTATACCCGTGAGTTTGCTGCCATGTATCCGGAGGTAGCAAATCAACACGAAACACACTTTGTGGCTTTCCTGGCCGATGGCTTCGAGGATATCGTACATCTGCTGCAGGATGACGGTATCCACCCAACCGAGGAAGGTCATGCCCTGATAGCAGAGAAGGTCGAAGCCGTTATCGAACCGATCGTGGCGCAACGGCAATCCCCGGCCTGAAAACGGCTAAACGGACATCAGGTATCGCATAGGCGCCTGAGACGACCTGCAGCACCGGCTAGAGCGCCTTGATTTCGTTGATGACCTCCGTTATCGACTCTTTGGCATCCCCGAAAAGCATCTGATTGTTGGCGTTGTAGAACAACTCGTTATCAACGCCTGCGTAACCGGGACGCATAGAGCGCTTGAGCACGATGGTGGTTGCAGCATGGTCCACATTCAGGATGGGCATACCGTAGATCGGGCTGGCCGTATCGTGGCGGGCAGCCGGATTGACCACATCATTGGCACCGATGACGACGGCTACGTCCGTGGTCTCGAATTCGCCGTTGATCTCATCCATTTCATAAAGCTGGTCATAGGGCACATTGGCCTCGGCCAACAACACGTTCATGTGACCTGGCATGCGACCCGCCACCGGGTGCACGGCGTACTTGACGTCCACTCCTTTTTTCGCCAACTCATCTGCCAGTTCGCGAACGGCATGCTGGGCCTGGGCAACGGCCATCCCATACCCTGGCACGAATATGACTTTGCTGGCATAGCTGAGCAGGATGGCAACATCATCCGGAGTCGTTGCACTCACCGTCTGCCCTGCTACCGCTGAGGCGCTTCCACCCTGACCGGCCGAATCACCGCCGAAGCCACCCGCCAGCACATTCAAGAGGGATCGGTTCATGGCCTTGCACATGATGGTGGTCAAGATGAGCCCTGAAGCTCCGACCAGAGCGCCTGACACGATAAGCGCAGTATTATCCAGAACGAACCCTGTAGCCGCTGCGGCCAGTCCCGAATAGGAGTTCAACAAGGCCACCACCACGGGCATGTCGGCACCACCTATGGGCAGGACCAAAAGAATTCCCAGAAGGGCCCCGGCGGCCGCAATACCCAGCGCGGCCTGCACGACGGGGTATGCCGGAAAACCAGGTGTTGCGAAATCTCCGGCTCCGGAAACCATGACTGCGAGGGCACCCACAGCACCCAGCACGATTACTACCGTGACCAATCGCGCTCCAGGAAAAACAATGGGATTGCCCGATATCCTCCCGCTCAGCTTACCGAACGCGATGAACGAACCGGTGAACGTGATCATTCCGATCAGGATGGACAATGAAATGGTTACGGCATCTGCTCCGCTGAGCACGGATCCTCCCATCAACTCCGGGGCATTGGGAGCCAGAAAACGGGCCACCTCAGCGCCAGCCACCAAGGCTGAGGCCGCCCCACCGAATCCGTTGAAGGCTGCCACCAGCTCAGGCATACCCGTCATTTCGACACGCCGGGCAAGCAGCGCGCCGAAAGCAGCGCCAACAACAAGACCAGCCAGCATCTGAACGGGGGTAAGAAGGTTCTGCACGAACAAGGTTGCCACGACAGCAACAAACATTCCCAACGCGGCCAACCTGTTGCCCCCTCTCGCCGTCGAAGGCGACTGCAGGCGTTTAAGGCCGTATATGAACAAGATGGCCGAAACCAGATAGGCTATGTCGATCAGGTTCTGCTTCATGAGGTATTACCGGTTCACAGCAATTGAGTGGACCGGGGTGGTAGCTCCACCCCATCTCCCGAGCCTAATCTTTTTTCTTGAACATCTGCAGCATACGGTCCGTCACCAAGAAGCCCCCTACAACGTTGGTCGTCGCAAAGATCAGGGCAGCCAGTCCGATGTACATGGCCCATGGATCGCCGACCATACCGGCAACGACGAGCGCACCTACGATCGTTATGCCCGAAATGGCATTGGACCCCGACATCAACGGGGTATGCAGCGTTTGTGGCACCTTGCTGATGACCTCACTGCCGATGATGGAGGCCAGAATGAAAACGATAAGGTTGGAAAGCATGGTATGATGCAGGTGTGTGGTGCGTCTCAACTCAACAGTGCAGCAACGCGATCATGGACGATCCGACCTCCGTCGGTTACGCAGGAACCAGCAAAGATCTCATCATCCGGCCTCGGGGCAAACCCATTCTCGTCCGTGAACTCTTCGAGCATGGCCAACAGGGTGCGAGCATACAACTGGCTAGCATGCACGGGCATGTCAGACGTCAGATTCGTTTCTCCGACGATGGTCACACCGTTTTTGACGACCGTTTTACCAGGTTCGGTCATGGCACAGTTGCCTCCATTCGAGGCAGCCATATCCACGATGACACTGCCCGGAGCCATGGACCGGACGGCCTCCTCAGAAATGAGAAGCGGGGCCTTTCGTCCCGGTATGAGGGCCGTGGTGATTACCACATCACTCTTACCGATAAAAGGGACCAACAAGGAGACCTGCTGTTTTGCCTTCTCCTCTGCCAACGCCTTGGCGTACCCACCTGAATCGCTGCTGTCCTGCCCTTCGATTTCCAACTTTACGAACGTAGCGCCAAGGCTCTGTACTTCCTCGGCCACGGCATCCCTGATATCATAGGCTGACACACGGGCACCAAGTCGACGTGCCGTTGCAATCGCCTGCAAACCGGCCACACCCGCACCAAGCACCAAGACATTGGAAGGGCGAACCGTGCCTGCTGCTGTTGTCATTAGCGGGAAGAATTTGGGCAACAGGGTCGATGACAACAGTACGGCCCTGTAACCGGTGAGGGAACTCAAGGCGGACAAGGCATCCATCTTCTGGGCGCGTGAAATACGCGGTACCAGCTCCATGGAGAGTGCTGTGGTTCCGCGGGCCGCAACGGCCTTGGCAATCCCGGGCTGATCGAGGGGTGCCAGAAAACCGATATAGGCACCTCCTGTTTTCATGAGACCTGTTTCCTGTTGCGAAGGAGGCTGGACTTTGACCAGGATATCTGCACCGAATGCATCCTCCCTGCTTCCCATGCGGGCACCTGCCTTTTCAAATTCCGCATCAGGATAAAAGGCACCCTCCCCCGCGCCCCGCTCCACGATGACGGAAGCACCACCCTTTACCAACCGGCTGACCACTTCGGGGACTAACGCAACAAGCCGCTCACCGGGTACCGATTCTTTTGGAACGCCAATCGTGTAGGACATGAGGATAACCTGAGTATGACTCGGTCTTCGATCTATTGGACCTATATAAGATGACGGGTGCCATTGCGCAACGTGCCTCTCCCAATTGCAAGAAGCGGAGGTATCCCCGTTTCAGCCGTGGCGCTCGGAAAAATCCTGCATGAAGGAGGCCAGCGCTTTCACTCCCTCACGCGGGCAAGCGTTGTAGAGTGAAGCGCGAATGCCACCCACACTCCTGTGCCCCTTGAGCGCAACGAGGCCATGGTCTCCCGCCTCCTTCAGAAATGCGGATTCCAGGGCTGCACTGGGTAGGTTGAAGGTCACATTCATGTTTGATCTGGCTGACGCCCGTGCATGTCCGCGATAGAACTCAGAAGCATCGATCTGCTCGTAGATGAGCGCTGCCTTCTCGTCATTGCGACGCTTCATATCAGCCAGCGAACCACAGCTCTTGATCCATCGAAGCACCTTTTCGACCATGTAAACCGAGAAGACCGGTGGTGTATGGAAGAGCTTCGAAGCGTGCGTACGGTAATCAAGCACCGTTGGCAAACCGTCAGGGATTCGCTTCAGGAATTCGTCCTTGACCAATACGACTGTCACACCGGCAGGTCCGATGTTCTTCTGCGCTCCGGCATAGATCAGGCCGTAGCGCTCGAGGTCTATCGGACGGGACAGGAAATCGCTTGAGGCATCGCAGACAAGGGGTACATCGATGATCGGGTCGTCCTGAAATTGGGTCCCATAAATAGTGTTGTTGGACGTGATGTGTACGTAGGCAGCCCGATCGCTGATATCCCAAGCACCCGCGGCAGGGATATGGTCATGCCCGGTTTCCGCGCTACTGGCAACTGCCCTTGCCTGTCCCACCAACGTGGCTTCAGCAAGCGCCTTCTCTGCCCAGGCACCGGTCACCACGTAATCGCCCGTTACCCCCGGAGTCAGGAAATTGAGAGCCGTCTGATAAAACTGCAGCGAAGCACCGCCCTGCAGGAACAGGATGTGCCACTCTTCCCCCATTCCCAATAGATCCCTGAAGTGCTGCCGCGTGGTTTCTGCCAAGGCAGTGTACTGCGGGGACCGATGACTGATTTCCATGATGGAAGCACCGGCATCCTTGTACACGAGCATCTCCTCACGGGCTTCTTCCAGTACGTCAACAGGCAGGGTACCCGGACCCGCTGAAAAATTGAATAAACGATCCATGGTCTGCGCCGAAATAGATGGTGAATGAGTGAGGTCTTTTTGGGGGATGGATCAAAGGCGAACAATGGTGGCAGCCAGCACATCATCCAGGCCTGCAATACGCTCTACAACGCCAGGGTCATCCTGTCCATCAACACGAATGTATGCACAGGCCGCCTTGGCCTGATCGAAAATAACATTTTCCATTTCCTGAACATTCCAATTGGCCAGGCTGATCTCGTTGAGCACGCGTGCCAACACACCGACCTTGTCAAGGTGGCGTACGGAAAGCTGATGTGTAGCAGGTGTTTGCGTGGACAGGTTGACACAGTTTGGTACCTCTCCTTGAGCCGCATAGCACGAAATGATACGCGCAGCCTCATCAGCAATGGCAGTCTGGGCCTGAGCGGTAGAGGCGCCGATATGATGGGTCAGATACACCGATGGATGGCCGGCCAGAGGATGGTCGAGTGTCCCCGTCTTGCCGGCAGGTTCGTCTGAGAACACATCCAATGCAACGCGCACACCTTTCTCCTCGATGGCCTTCATCATGGCGGCTTCATCCACCACGGACCCGCGCGTCGTATTGATGAAAAAGGCACCCTCTTTCATGGCATCGAAGAAGTCATGCGAGGCCAAAGCCAGGGTATCGGCCGTTGCTGCACAATGCAGACTGACCACGTCAGATTGCCTTGCGACATCCTCTGGCGTGGCTGCGTACCTGATATTCAACTGCTGGGCCTCTTCCCTGGAAAGCGAGCGACTCCAGGCAACGACATCCATGTCGAGGGCACGTACCCTCTTGATGACCTCCCTGCCGATGTTGCCCAACCCGACCACGCCGAAGGTTCGACCCTTGAGACCGGCCGCCTTGCCGTATTTCGCCTTGTTCCATATTCCCTGACGGGCATCCATGACGTTGTCAGGAAGGGAGCGATCCAGGGACAGGAGCAAGCCCACGGTCAGCTCTGCCACTGCGCATGCATTTTTGCCTGGACAGTTGGCAACAAAGACACCGGCGGCCGAGGCAGCCGCCACATCGATCGTATCGTATCCAGCGCCGGCCCGGACGATGAGTTCCAGTCCCGCCGCAGCCTGTATGTCTTCTTCCGTGACTTTCGTTGACCGTACCACCAAAACCTGGGGATTGTGTGCCGACAGGGCTTCGGTCAAAGCGCGTCCCTTCAGATCAGGCGCATTGATGACGGTGCAACCGGCAGCTCGCAGTTGGTCAATTACGGCTTCAGAGAGGGCATCAGCCAGCAAAACAGTCATGGAAGTAGCGTCGTGTTGGATTGATTGGGTGGGCAGCCAATCTGCAAGTCAGGAGCGGTGGGAAAAACGGAATCAGTACACCTCATCCTGTGTTGCATCCGAGAACAGGTGGACCAGCAGGCCGCTACGCAGCTTGGGCTCGAACCATGTTGATTTGGGTGGCATGAGAAGGCCTGCATCCGACACCTCCACCAATTCCTGGATGCTCGTGGGAAACATGGAAACGGCCAGCTCAGCCTCGCCGCGGTCCACGCGTGCCACCAAGTCCGTCGTACCGCGGATACCCCCTACAAAATCAAGATTGGGGTCGGTCCTGGGATCCGTGATACCCAGCATCGGGGACAGGATGTGTTCCGAGAGACGGGATACATCCAAAGCGTCCACAACGCTATCGGCAGCACTCGGAGGCAACGTCATGCCGTACCAATGACCGTCAAGATAGATGCATATATCGCCCTTCTTCTGCGGGACAGGGTTCTCGACCGGGGCAAGATCAAAGGATGCTTTCAACGTTTCCAAGAAGGCGGCTGGACCTTCTGGTAAATGCTTTACGATGCGATTATAGGCCATGATGGCCATGTCATCCATCGGAAACAGGACCGCCGGAAAGAATGCCGCCTCACTCTGATGTGGCGCTTGCTTGGCCGCGCGACTGGCCGCCTTGCACCGATGGTGGCCATCTGCCACATACAGGTTCTCGATACTTCCGAAGAGGTTGACCAGCGGCTCAGGACGGTCCACGCGCCAAATGGTATGCTGCACCCCATCATCTGCAACAAGATCATAGAGAGGCTCATCCTCCGTCGTCTGACTCAGGATTGCCGCTATATGCGGGTCATCCTTGAAGGTCAGCATGACCGGTTCGGCATGGGCTTGCTGTTCGAGGATGTGACGCGTTCGGTCATCTTCCTTGACGGGTCGCGTCAGCTCGTGCTTCAAGATGATGTCATTATCGTAATCCGCAACAGCCACGCAGCCGTAAATACCCGTTTGACTACGACCGTCCATTATGAGCCGATACACGTACACTGATGCCGATTCTTCTTGAACGGTATCGCTCGAGGCGGCGAACGCCTGCAAATTGCGCGCCCCTTGCTCGTAGACTACATCAGCATGTTCATCCGTCCCCTCTGCAAGGTCTATCTCAGGTCGAATGACATGCAGGAAACTGGCCGGCTTGCCTGAGGCCAGCGCCTTGGCTTCCTCCGTGTTGATGACGTCGTATGGAACGCAGGCTACTTCGGAAGCTTTACCAGGCACGGGTCGAAGTGCGCGGAAGGGATGCAGAATGGCCATACTCGCGTTGATGGGAATGAGCGGATTAGTAATTCCAGAGGTGCCATGTTAATCGGCGGGACACCCCGAAGCATCTACAAGGTGATGAAAAAGACACGAAGGAAACAGCGCGAATGCCGTTGGCGCCCACAAACGGTCCAACATCGGTACAGGATCGCCGATTCGTTTTGACATCGCACCAATCGGCCGTATATTAATTGTTCTATCGCGGGGTGGAGCAGCTGGTAGCTCATCGGGCTCATAACCCGAAGGTCGCAGGTTCGAATCCTGCCCCCGCTACTACAACAGGCGTTGGTCCACGGACCAGCGCCTGTTTTTTTTTGCTAAACATGGTATGTCCCCTTCTCCTTCCGTATACCTCTTTTTTGTCGATGGAATCGGCGTGGGTCCGGGCGGCGCTTCCAATCCCTTTGATACGGGAGACCTGAAAGGTTTCCGCTCCTTGACGAATGGGCAACCCCTGGTAGAGGGGTGTTTCTTTGATCGAAAGGGTGTTATAGATGGTCGCGCTTGGCTGACACGGTCGATCGACGCCAACCTCGGCGTGTCGGGTCTTCCGCAGAGCGGCACAGGTCAAGCGACCTTGTTTACCGGGGTCAATTGCGCCCAGCTGGCGGGCCGACATTACGGCCCCTTTCCGCACTCCACTTCCCGGCCGGTCCTGGCTGAGCACAATATCTTTCAGCGTGTGGGCGCCCAGTCGAGTGCTTTTGCCAATGCGTATCCAGAGCGCTTTTTCCGGTGGGCCCGAGAACGCGATCGGTGGCCGACGACAACCCGATGCTGCCTGGATAGTGGCGTGCGCATCAGAACCATGGATGATCTGCGCTCAGGAGGAGCCATTGCTGCCGACCTCACTGGCAAGGGCCTGGCAGCTGTGGCTGAGAGTGCCGTGCCCTCGGTCTCAGAGCGGGAAACGGCAGCGCGTATCGGGCATCTGACCAGAAACCATCAGTTGGTCGTTTCGGAATACTTCCACACAGACAAAGCGGGTCACGCTCAGGATGCCCAGGCAGCCAGACAGTGTCTACGTTCCATTGACCGGTTTCTCTCTGGATTGGTTGATACACTTGACTGGAGCAATACGACCTTCATCATGACAAGCGACCACGGCAATATGGAGGATCTGTCCGTAAAAACACACACGAGACATCCGGTACCGCTGATTGTGGCCGGACAGGGAGCTCATCATTTCGATCAGGTGGACGATTTGGTGGGGGTTGTCGATGCCATTATCGCTGCGCTGCGACCTGCATCGGCCTGAGGACGACGGACCACGGGTCTCAACGAGCATTTTCCGCCGACATCTCGTCCGGAAAGTAGTTTCCCTCCAACATCTCCAGTACAAGCCTGTCTGCGTCCACAACGGTCTCCAATGTCTCGATCAGCGCCCGAACGTCTACTGCGATGGTCCGGGCAAGCGTGTCGGAGAACGCATACTCATTCGCCAGACCATACCTGTTGCTGTCAAAGACCAGGCCCACGATGCGTAATGATCCATCGAGCATGGGGGACCCTGAATTCCCCCCGGCAATATCTGTCGTTGCCACCAGATTCAGGGGTACCGCAGTGTCCAACTGATTCTGCGCGGCCCTCCACGTCGCACTGAGTTCCCAATCGTCCTGTCCTTTCAGGGAGTCGGACATGGCGAACATGGAGCCAAATGTCGTGAAGGCGGGATAATCCACATCATCCGCTTCATACCCCACAATGCGTCCGTCCGAGATACGAAGCGTAAAGGCAGCATCCGGTGGTGTCGCATCTCCCTGCACTTCATATCGCAAGGCCGCAAGTCGGGCTACAAGGGCATCCTCCCGTTCAGACAGTGCTTGCAGCTGACCATCGAGGGTGAAGTATAATGCGCCGATGGTATTGATCAGGTCAACGGTGGGATCCTTGCTGGCCAGGTAATTATCGCCGAGTAACGCAGCGAATGCCGCCGAATCAGCCAATGCAGAATAAGCGGCTACGGAATCGGCAACCTCTACCGCAAGTTTGTCACCAAGCATACGCCGAACCGTCGGGTCGTCACTTCCCAGCGCTCGCTCAAAGTCCATCAGACGGGCGGCGATGATATAGGCTTCGAGGGCACGAGGCCAGTCCTTGATTGCCATGGCCTCCTTCCTGATCTCATCCAGAACATCCGGAGGCGCTCCCCGCCGAGCAGACAGGGCATACACATAGCCGTACATGGCCCGCATCAGTATCCTTGAGGATACATGCGGATGCATGAAGTGGGTGAACGAGCGGGCCTTCGGCGCAGATACTTCCTTTGATTGTTGGATCAGGGCGATGTCCTGAAAGGGCCGCCCGAATCGTTCCATCAGAGTCGCATCACGGGAAAGCACGCTGCGAATGGAATCCTCCCACGCCTGCGCTTTGGACAGGACAACGCCGTCCAAAAGTGCCGCGTGCTGGCCAGATTGACCTTTCAGCTGATTTCTGGCGGCCATGAGATCGGCCCCAACGTTAAACGAATCAGCTGCCGCGGGAGCTTCATCCACGAATGCTTCCATCAACGAAATACGATGGCGCAAAACACCCAGCGCTTCAGGGAGCTCTATATCCCGATCGTATTCCAACTGGGATACGGTTACAAGCCGTTGTGTGGATCCCGGATTACCTACAACGAAGACGGGCTCTCCTGTTTCTGCTCCACTTGGATCGAGAAGAAAGTGATCCGCCGTCCTTAGGGGTTCGCCATTATCCCAGATCCTGAAAAACGCTGCGTCCAACGTATGGCGCGGCCACTCGAAATTGTCCGCATCCCCGCCAAAATGGCCCACCGACAGGTCAGGCACCCACACCAATCTGACATCGTCGAAAACCCGGAAGGTATGGGCGGAATAGCGTACTCCGGGCACCTGCTCGACGACGACAAACGTAAGACTGTCCCTTGAGCCCTGATGTCGGATGGCCAGACGCCTCTCGATAGCTTCAGAACGCTTTCGCCGTGCGTCGGCCTGAGGGCCCCACCCTTTGACATCGCGAGCTGCTCGATTCACCTCGTCGCTCACATCCTCCATTTCAATGAGTTGCCGCAGGCTGAGACCGGGAATGCGTCGTTCCTGTACCGATGACGCTGCGTAGAAACCGTTGTCCAAGAGCGCCTCCCCTTCAGCGGAAACCTTCAGCACGGATTCCCTGGCACAATGATGATTGGTCATGACAAGGCCTCGGTGACTTACAAGCGAGGCTGAACAGAACTGACCGAATTGAAGGGCACCCCGACGCGCCCTTTCCAGCCAGCGCTCATCCGGACTGAACGCGTAGGCCTCCTCCCACCATGCAAAGGGAATGGCTTCAAACGTCCACATCCTTCCGTCGTCAAAGCGATCAACAGGTGCTGTCGGGTAGCGTTCAGGAACTACCCGCATCCCGATGTTCGTCTGCGGATTTTCTGTCGAAGTCATCTGTGGACGCTCGCTTACGGTCAGCACAACCCGCGGCGGCGTACAGGACGAGAGCAGCATGGCGAGCATCAGGGTACCCGGAAACAGCGTCTTCATCATCACTCTTGAAATAGTCATTGGTCGGAACCCCGGCAGTTCGTTCAGAATTACATGCGCTCCTGCGAGAGTGGCGGAATTGGTAGACGCGCTGGATTTAGGATCCAGTGTCCTTAGGACGTGGGGGTTCGAGTCCCCCCTCTCGTACAGCACCTTTGCCCCCCGACCCATCAGTTCATCATGGTGGAGTAGTCGGAGAGATGAGCAGGATCACTTTGAGAAAGTGCGTCGAAGGCCTGAGAGGCTTCCTGACTACCTCTGAAGACCCTGATCATTTCGAGATACTTGGCAGCGAAGAACTGGTCGAGATAATAAGCCCTCGTGACATCCTCCCTGAGCGCGGCCAGCTCCAACACGATATCCAACATCTTGTCCCGGGCATCATCGGGACCCTGGATGAAGTGGTCCAGCACGCCATAGTGGTAGTCGAAATAGATCGTGCGCAGGGACTGAAAACGGGGGTCCATGATCTGCGAAATGAGCTCTCCACGACTTTGGCCACCCCCGACTGATGACCATCCCAATGCACCACGGGTCTGAGCCACGTCTGCAATTCGCCTGGCTTCCTCGAAATGGCTCTGCCCCCCCAAATGATCGAAGGTGTCATAGTCATAACCCAACATCAGATAGGCATAAAAATCCAGAATGGAGGTCAGGGGATCGTATTGGTCCGGCTGGAAAATGAGTGGTGTGCCCTGTGAGTACTCGAACTGCCATTCCTCGTCGCTGAGCGTCAGGACCTGCGTCTGCTGAGCGGTGCCATAGATCGGTCGGCGTGAGGCAAGGACCAGGCGTGCCCTGAACTGGGACAGGGTGATGGCTTCGGTGAAAACGATTTGCAAGCTGCAATCGATACGCTCTTCATCCTCGAATCGATCATCCGTCCACTGCCGGTCATTCATGTACTCGAAGACCCGTTCTTCCAGTTCATCAAGGAACGTGTAGTCCGTACCGCTCAACGCCCGATAATTGACTCCAATCGTGCAATTGAATTCCTGCGCACGGGCATCAGGGAGACTGAGGGCTGCCAGAAGGAGAGCGAATGCACAGCGTGTCGCCATGATGGTACGTCTAGGACTCATGAAGCGGACCGGTAATCTGAAGACATGGGTAGCGTCAACCCGGAGGCTGGGGTTACGGTTTCCCGGGCAAGGTGTCCTTCCTCCTGAAGCGGACAAGAGGAGGGATGAATGGCAGGGAAACGGTTGCTGGCGGCGGATAGGGCATGGAAGAAGACAGCATGCGTCCAGATTGCTCTGGGAATCTCATTCCTGATTTCGACTTGTGCGGAGGTAAGTGCACAGTCCACGTCAGATGGCATAGAGGAGGTCATCACCCAACTGCGCCACGAGGGCGACGAAATCGAACAAGGGGGCATGCCGTCGGCCTTGGACGGAGATACGACAGAGCATGAGCGGCTGACGGACCGTTTCTGGTCATCCCGCTCACTCATACGGACTGGATGGGACTGGACGAGCGGAACTGGATACTCTGAGCAAACAGGCGGGCCACAAGGCTGGCAATTAAGGCTGAGCATGGTGGGTGCGAAGGGGCGTCTCGGGCTTGTACTGGACAAAGACCGTGGAGAACCGTGGGGCGGCGGGACCACACCCTGGTCCGGCCCGGAAATGAAGCGACTATTTGCAGGTCTTGAAACGGCACGTTTTCATTTGATAATCGGCTCATTCAGGATACAACACGGGTTCGGACTGACCTCCGGGCGCCGCATGGGATCCCTGCCTGGAGCTACCAATCCGCTGTACTTGCCTGCGTCTCTTGCATCTGCTCGCGGATATGCCGGAACGAGTGCAGGCGCCGTACGGACGGGTGCCCTAGC
>Ga0181571_10001272_pt1 | contig 18041 bp, 12 predicted proteins | sample 101ome_17_FD_132440 | JGI IMG/M metagenome (GOLD analysis project Ga0181571, IMG submission 132440) | Coastal salt marsh microbial communities from the Groves Creek Marsh, Skidaway Island, Georgia - 101407AT metaG (megahit assembly) | ecosystem: Environmental > Aquatic > Marine > Intertidal... | reverse complement strand
CTGGAGCGTCGCGAGCTGCGCGTCGAGGATTCCGAACAGCGTGGTGAAGCAATCCGACCACTCCGGGGACGAGTCGTAGTCCGCGCCGAGGATCCCGAGCCGGCTGCCCTGCTCCAGCACCGCGGTGAGCAAAGAGGCGAGCGACGCCCCGGGCCCCGAAGCCGCCGCCAGGCTCGGGAGGTCGCCCGATGCCCGGTCGTGGGCCACCATCGCGCCCGCGAGCGCCTCGATGGACGACGCCGTGGCGTTGTAGTTGAGGGACGCGACGGCTGAGCTCGCCTCCGCACACAGCTGCTCCGCGCTATCCCGCGACGTCTCGTCGTGACCCGCGGCGACGAGTTGAGCGGTGAAATGCGCCTCACCGGAGATGAGCAGCGCCGGGGCGTGGCGCATCACCGCCCACACCAGGGACGACGCCGCCGAGCACCCGGGCCTGAGCCGCGGGAGGAGCTTGGCGAGCATCACGCGGCCCTTGTGCAGGGCGCAGATTCGCTCAAAGACGGCATCCGAGTCGCCGCGCTTCACCGCCTGCGGCGTGAGCACCGGAGCCGCGGGAAGGCGGAGCGTCCCGGCGAGCCCCTCGAGGAGAAAGTCACGGCGGCGCGCCATCGCCGCGGGGGCCTCCCTCGCCATGTTCTCCTCCACCTGTCGGTCGATGTCGTCGACGTCGAGCAGGAGGCACATGCCGTCCTCGATCATGATCCTCGCCGCGAGCAGTGGCTCCTGCTCGAGGCGGCGGCCGCCGCTCATGTCACCGTCCGCCTCCTCGCGCCCGCCGCCGCCGTCCTTCTCCCCTTTACCGGAGAAGTCCAGGATGGGCTTGGGCGCGCGGATGTTGGAGAAGGGGACGCGGCCCATGCCATCCAGCGCGACGAAAGCCGTGGGTGCCCTCGCCTCCTTCGCCTGCGGCGCGAGTTCGCGGAGCGTCTCGGGGGCAAAGGGCTCTCGAAGCTTGCCCTTGTTGTTGGTGTTGAGCCAGCACTGGTAGTAGTAGTCGTGATCGTACGCTGCCCTGTCCATCGGGTGCGTCGCCGCCCACTGGATGCGAAGGATCTGCTCGATCTCGTCCGAGGTCATCAGCTTGGCGCTGCGGTTGCGGTGGTTGTGCCTCTGGCCGCCGCGGCCGCCCCTGCCCCCGCGGCCTCCGCCGTTGCGGTCGTGCTGGTGCCTCCTCTGACCCTGGCCGTACCCACCGCCCTGGTCCCATCCGCCCTGGTCCTGCTGCTGCGACATCTGCTGCTTCTCCTCTTGCGTCATCTGAACGCCGGGCATGCCGGGCACGTGCGTGCCGCCGCGAACGTTGGACTCGCCAAAGGTGTCCTCGTTGTTCGCATCCGCCCACTCCGCGCCGCCGCCGCCGCGCCGGCCCCGGCCGCCGTGTCCGCGGTCGTTGTTGAAGTTGGGGGACGGGTAGCCGCGGGGCGGCGGGGGCATGCCGGGCGGCGGGGGCATGCCGGGCGGCGGGCCCTGCGCACCCAGCGGGGGGAAGCCCTGCATGGGGGGCGGCGTTCCCATGGCCGGGTTGGGGCCCCGCTGACCCATCTGCGGCGGCGCCATGTGAGCCGGGGGCGGGGGAATACCGCGGAGCATGCCCGCGGAGGGCATCGGGGGTCCGCCGCCCATGTTGGCTCTGTGCATAGCCTCCATCTGCTCCAGCGTCATCTGCGACCTCTGCTGCTGCGCCTGCGCTCGCTCGCGCTCGGCAATCATCTGCTGCATGGCCATCTGCTGCTGGTACTTCCTGCGCTCCTCCTCGAACGCCTCCTGCTGCGCCTGGAACGGCGACTGCGGTGCGCCGGGTGGCGCCGCCGCGCCGCCCATGAGGTCCTGGGGTCGCAGCAAGCCGCCCGGGGAGGTTTGGATGTACGAGCTGACGTCGCGATCGGCGATCTGCAACGTCGACGCGAAGAGCCCGCCGAGCTCCTCATCCTTGGTGCTGGGGATGTAAACCTCCTCCACATCCTGGGGTAGCGAGTACTCGTCCTCCATGTCGCCCCCGAGCTCGTCGAGCATGCTCTCGTCCGCGGGGCCTCCGCCGAAGAAGCCATTTTGCCTGCACGATCAAGGGAAGAGGGCCGGGGGAAACGGCGTCAGGATCGCGTTAGGAAACGCCGTGGAAGGCCCACCAAAGACGCGAGAAGGCGGCGGATCGGGCATCTCGACGTCACTACGACGCGAGGAAGGCATCGCCGGAGACGGGAACCACGCTGATCGCCGGCGGTGACGTCGCAGGCGGTTGATCGCCGCGCGGGCGAAAAACCCAAACGCCGACGGTGCGGAAAAGGGGAATCGCGAAGCGGGATCCGGCGGAGATCGCGGGGACGGGCGCTCACCTCGAGGCGTCGAACCTGTCCATCTCTCTCTCTCTCTCCTTCTTTCTCCTTTCGCTTATTCACTCGCCGTGTGGCGGACCGCGCGCTGCGCGCCCCCCTCGCAGAGTGGCCAACAGCGCGGGCCCCGGGAGGTACGAAGGTAGTCTATAAACCAGCCGACGCGGCACAAAATTCGAAGGTTCGGCGAGCGACGGGAGTTGACCCAAACCCGAGTTGAACGGAGCGGACTGCCAAACTGCGTGCTGCAAACCACGCCACCTGGACAGTTTTTTCGTCACCCCCGAAGCGCGCGCAGTCTCGAGCTCGATGAATGCTAAGGATCGTTACGACAAAGCGTCCGCGCGCGCGCATCGCTCACCGCCGTCTCGTGCTAATCGTGTCGGCCCCGGGTCCGTCCCACATGCGCCTCTTCGGTCCGTCCCATACGCGCCCCTCGCCCCCGATGAATCACGACGGGAGCAGGAAGCTGACCACGTCGGACAGCGACACCACGCCCTCGACCTGCCGCGTCTGAGCGTCCACGATGACGAGCCGCCTCACGCCGGGCAGCGACAGCGCCTCGACCACCGCCCGGAGCGTATCCGCCCGCGTGCACGTGTGCGCGCGCGGGCCGGGCGCCGCGGGCATCACCGGCGGCACCGGCACCCCCGCCGCCGCCGCCGCCGCCGCCGCCGCCGCCGCAGCCGCCTGAGCCTCGGGGGTGTGCGCCGCAGCCGCCGCGAGCGCCTGGCCCACCGTGAACTCCGAGAGCGACACGCGGCGGTACGTGTTGTTCGCGGCGAGGAGTATCACGTCCGAGCGCGCGTACACGTCCACGAGCCTCCCGCTCTCGTCCACCACCGGCAGCGCTCCGCACCCCGGCATGAGCCTAAACGCCTCCGCGACGGTCGAGTTTGGCGTGATCGCCTTGATGGGCAGCAGCGCGGGCACCGGCGACGCCGCCGCGGCCGCCGCCATCGCCGACGACGGGTCCCGCCCCTCCACCCCCGCCGCCGGGTTACCCCCGCCGCCGGGCTGCCTCTGCGATCCCCGGAAACCCCCCAGCGACGCCGTCCAGGTGCCGACGGGGAGCGCGCCGATTGGCTGCGAAAACAGCGGCAACGCGGACGGCACCCCGCGAAAGTGCCGCACCAGGCACGCGAGCACCTCCGCCAGGTTGGTCAGGTGCAGCAGCTGCGGCACCCCCGCGTACGGCCCCGCGCCCATCGTCCCCAAGAGCTTTTGGTCCCCGGCGCCCCCAAACTTTTGGTCCCCCAAGCCCGCCTCCTTTGAGCTCGCGGGCGTCGCGCTCGGGGTGGCGCCCCTCGGCACCTGCGGCCCGTAACTCAGCACCGGCGCCATCGCCAGTCGCCCCTGCAGTAAGGTCAGGGACACCAGGTGCAAGGAATCCTCGGGGCGGACCGAGACGAGCGGGCCGGGTCGGACTCCGCTCTCCGCCGCGCGTTCCTCGCGCACGGCGGCGATTGTCGCCTTGTCGAGTTCTTCGTCGCCGATGGGCGCCGTGAGGCTGGGGCCGAGGGACTGGACGATGTCGATGAAGTCCCCGGTGGAGAGCATCCCGACGAATTCCTGCTGGTGCTCGTCCCAGAGCGGCGCCGCGGTGATGCCCTGCTCGTAGCACGCGTGAAACGCCTTTCGCACCGGCAGCTCGGTGTCCAGCACGACAACCTTGCTGCTCTCCGGGATCAACTCGTACGCGGTGTGCCTCTGGAGGAACTCGAGCACTCGCGCGCGGCTCGCGTCCTGCCCGCCGCCGCCCTTCACCCCCTTCACGCCCATGGCGGACGTGCCCTGGTCTCCGCCCTTGAGGTGCCCCTCCGAGTCCCTCTTGATTTGCATGTTGTTCATGCTGGAACCGATCCAGTCCATGCCCCCGTCGTGGCCGCTCTGCCTGGCCTGGGGGATGGGGATGCCCTGGCCGGTGGCCTCCCCGCCCGAGCCGGGCTTCTTCACGAACAGCCTGCGTCGTTCGACGAAGGGAAGGCGCGGTCAGTATCGGGGATCAGTATCGGGGAGGGGAGGGGACGGCAATCTGGAAAAAAGCGAGGGTTGTTGTTTGCGCGGGGCGGGGGGTTTTGCGGGATGGGTTTTGTCGCCGCGGGGCTGGGGCGCGCGCGGGGGGTGGACGCGCGCGCGGGTCGATGCTCGCACCAGTTGTTGACGTTACCCAAAGGATCCTGGATGAACGCCTGGTTCTCGTCGTGCCTCCACTCGCCATCCACGATGAACTTGTACTGGTGGTACCCCGGCGGCAGGTTGCACACCACCGCGAACACGCTGCCCCCGTTGGGCGCGGGCTCGGGGGCCATCGGCACCGTCTCCAGCCAGTTAGTGAACGACCCGCACAAGTGGACCTGCGCGCGTTGGCGATCGGATGGGTCAGTCGTGGACGAGATCTGGGGGTTCGGCGCGGGTTCGATATCGACGATCGCGTCGGGCGACGCCGCGATTGCCGCGACACTCGGGGGCGTGCGACACGAGGAGAGAGGAAGAGTCGCCGCGGACGCGCGAAATTCCGACGAGTTTCGCGGTCGCGCACGCACCTGCTTGCCGCCGTAGCCCCACATGAACCGGGTGGGGAACACCATCTGCTCGTACATGGCCTGCTGCGCCATGGCGTCCGAAGCCCGTCAGAACTCCAGCGCCCGCGCCGCGACTCAGTGCCCCAGCACGTTTGAAAGGTTACTTTTTTCGTGTCCGCGTCAGCGAACCCGGCGGAAAGGTATTTTCTGACTGGCCGCCGTAGACTTTCGAGCAAGACCGCTGCAGGAGTGGGTCTTCACGAATGCGGCAACTGCAATCGATCGACGGGGGCCGGAACTCGGTCGGCGGGAAGGATCCGCCGAGTTTCACTCGTTGATCGGACCTCTCGATCGTCCCGAGGCGTTCGGTTCGGAGTCTTCGACGTCGTCTCGCCGAGAAGGGACACACGTCGGCGTGAACGCATCGCCCGCGCAGACGGTGGGAAGGTTCACGGGCGCGCGGAAGAGGACGCGGCCGCGCAGATCGGGTGGATTGGTTCTTTGACGGAGCGGCGACGATGTTTTGGCACATCAAGCTGGAGAGGAACATCGTCCTGGAGCCTAGATTCTTCGGGCGGAAACTGAGGGATACGCTCATGCAGAGGCTGAAGCATGAGGTACGTCGAGGCTCCTCGCGCGTTACCCTCGTTACCCTTCATCCACCGCGTGTCCCGCGTCGGTCGCCGAAATCTTCGAGACGCCCGTCCCCGCAACCCTAATACCCGACATCCCACGAACGAACCCGCTCCTCGCTGACTCTCGCCCCTCCCAACCACCGCGCGAACCGATTCAGGTCGAGGGCAGCTGCACGGGTAAGCACGGGTACATCGTGATGGTCACGGACTTCACCAACATCAGCGAGGGCATGGTCACCGACGACGGCACGGCACGGGCCAAGTTCCGCGTGGAGTTCGACGCAATCGCGTTCCGGCCTTTCAAGGGACAGGTGCTCGACGCGGTGGTGACGGAGGTGAACAAGTTCGGGTTCTTCGCCGAGGCCGGCCCGATGAATCTCTTCGTGTCCAACCAGCTCATATCGGACGACATGAAGTTCGAGAGCATCGACAACGCGAACCGTTACGTGAGCTCGGATAAATCGGTGAGCGTGCAGAAAAACGGCGAGGTTCGGGTGCGGGTGGTGGGGATGAGGATCGACGCGCAGGAGATCTTCTGCGTGGCGACCATGAAGGAGGACTACCTTGGGGCCATCGACCAGGACGCGGGTGCCGACAAGGTGGCCGACGAGTACTAAGTCGCTATGTAAAAGTTAAAAGGACATGAAGCTTGCGTCTCAAGGCTACACCTTGAACCCTTGCCCCGACTTCGTCATCGACCTCATCATGGCGTTGGCCATCTGCGCCCTGACCTGCTCCCTGTGTATTTGCATGGCCGTCTTGCCGTCGCTCCTCTCGATATCCATGTCCGCGCCGGCCTCGCGAAGGATGTTGAGGCAGTTGAGGTGCCCCTCCCTCGCGGCGAAAATCGCAGCCGTCGCGTTGTAGTTTTTGGTCGCGAAGTCGAGGTCGCTGCCCGCCTCGATGGCGACCCTCAGGCACTCCGCGTGACCGTTCATGGCCGCCTCCATGAGTACCGTGCGACCGTGCCCGTTCTGCACCTCAGTGCTCACGCCCCCACCGATCGACTCCGGGGGATCGTGCGGAGCGAGGAGGAGGGCCAGGACCTGGTGCTGACCGCGTGCGGCTACTTCGCAAGCTATGGCCCTCCCGTTCCCCATGTCCAGGCCGAGATCCGCGCCTCGCTCGAGCAGGAGCCTCAGCGTGTATATCATGCCCGCGTGCGCCGCGCGCTGCGCTGCGGTGCGCAACTGCGCGGTTCTGATCGCCTTCGTCGAGGAGTCGAGCTCCTCATCGGGGATGGAGTACTCGATGTCCAATAAACGCGTGAGCGCCTTGACGTTGCCGGCTGCGGCGAACTCGACGATGAGCTGGCCGGATCCGGGAGCGCCGGAGCCCGGAACGACGCTGCGGCAGGGCGCGGGGCCTCGTCCCGGCCGACGAGCCCAGACCCTGGGGCACGCGGCCGCGTGATGAGCGCGCTGCGCCATTCACTGAGTTCGAGAATTCGCGCAGATCTGGTTAACAAGGCCAGTGAGGAGCAGATTCCGGCGAGTGGAGGGTGTCAGAGAGAGACTCGCGGTGCCGCCGCCGTCGCATGCGAAGGACGCTCGCCGGCGTAGTGAAGACGTGCGTTCAAGCCTCACTTTCCCTCCCGTCGCCGACCCCGATCCGCGCCTCGGCGACTGTCCCGCGGCACCACTCGAAGCGTCACGGAGCGATGCCGAAACGGAAGCCGCTCGCACCCGCGACCCCCTCGCCCGTCAAGCCCGGCCCGCGGACGGCCAGGGTTGAGGCCGCGGTACCCGCTGTGGATGGCACCTTCGGCGACATCGTCGTCGCCAACGCCCTGAGAGAGTTGTCCGCCAGGGATCCCAAGCTGGGCGAGCTCATCGCGCGTTGCGGCGAGTTGCCCCGCATCTTCGCCTGCCAGGAGGCGCGGCGCGCTAAGCACGAGCCCAACCGCGCGTTCCGCTCCCTCGCGCGCGCGATCGTCTTCCAGCAGCTCAACGGCACCGCCGCGGCGACCATCTTCGGAAGGGTCCTTCGATGCGTCGGGGCGGAGGACGACAACTCGGCCCTCACGCCGGATGCCATCGTCGACGCCGACGAGGCGGCCATGCGCGCCTGCGGGCTGTCGCAGCGCAAGTACGAGTACCTCGTGGCCCTCGCGCGGGCGTTCCACCCGGCGCACAGCGACTTCCCCCTCTCCGACGAGTCCCTGGAGGCGATGGAGGACGACGAGGTGATGTCCGCGTTGGTCGCTCTTCGAGGCGTCGGGCCTTGGTCGGTTCACATGTTCCAGATGTTCTACCTCAACAGGCCGGACGTCCTCCCCACGAAGGACTTCGGGGTGCGCAAGGGCGTGATGCGGCTGTACGGGCTGAGGGACATGCCAAGCGAGGGGAAGGTTGAGGAGATCGCGGAGGGGTGGAGGCCGCACAGGACGCTGGCGAGCATGTACATGTGGCAGGCGGCTGACGAGGGTAAGTCCTCCGGGCAGATGCAGGGCGGCGACGGGGGAAAAGGGGAGAAAGGAAAGGCGAAGAAGGAGGAGGAGGACCACTGGGCGGGGACGAAAAAGGCGAAGAAGAGGTGATTCCGGGCGCGACGTAGTGCTAATGTTAGTCTTGGTTCATCCGCCCCGGCTGGTTGTGCACATTTTTATCCACTTGAATGAAATCTGCGGTGATCGCCAGTGTTCCACGCGCGTCGTCGAGCATACAGCGGGAGATGTCCGCCTCGATGTCGCATTCCGTCGCGCGAGTCGCGACGATCGGTCCGTCCGGGACCTCGAGAAGGAGAACGGATCGCCGCGCCGCCGTCGCCGGGGCCGCTGGGCGGCGCGTTTCCCGCGATGACGTGTCGACACCGACGCGACGGGCGCTCCTCCTCGGTATCGCGTCCGTCCCCGCGCTCCCCGCGTTGGCCGCCACGGAGCTGAAGGGATCGCCCGTCACGGCGACCAACGCGTACATCGCGCTCATGGACGGGCGGGACGCCATCCAGTCCGCGATGGAGCTTCAGGGCACGGAGGAGGGCGGCCGACGGAATCGGGTGCAGAACCTCCTCCCCAGGTTCGCCGAGAAGGCGGCCGTCATGACCGCGCTGCTCCCCGCGGCGATGAGGGAGAGCTACGGCGAGGTCGGCGGTGAGGGCGAGGGTGCGGGATCGCTGCCGGAGGACAGGCTCGCGCAGATGGAGGACATCCTGGTGGGAGCCAAGAACCTCACGGTGCTGTCAAAGTACGTCACCGACGGCACCCCGTTCACGGATGCGGAGATCCCGCAGGTGACGTTCGAGAGCGCGATCGCCGCGATCGACAGGACCTTAGCGGACGGTGACGCCGAGGCCGTAAAGAAGGCCAAGGCGGAGAGATGCAGGCGGCTGATATCCAAGGCGGTGGACATGGAGGAGATGAAGCAGTTCGCTAGCTCGAAAACTTGCGACTACTAGAGAGCTACGAGGTGGAGGCGCCGAGCGAGTGCTAGTGTCAAGAGCGGCTTTGACCCTCTGGAGTATTATTTTCCAACGGAAGAAGAAGGCAAAAGAATCATCGCGCGAGCATCGAGCTATACACCTAAATAAGCACCATCCTCCCGACTCTTACATGGACGGGGGCATACCACCGCCGGCACCCGGGAACATTGTCGCGAGCTTCATGAAGACGTTCATGATCTCCGGGTCGCTCTGGTACTTGACGATGTTGTTGGGGTTGGAGGAGCAGTCCATCACCGCCTGCTGGATCTTGGGGTTCTGGAACGCCATCGCGAGCTCGGGATCGCCCATGAGCTTCTGGATGGCGTCCTGCGGGGTCATGCCCATGGCGGCAAACTGCTCCTGCACCTCGGGAGAGTTCATGTCCGGCATGCCCTCGCCGGGGGAGAAGCCGCCGCCGCCTTCCTTCATCTGCTTCATGATACCCTTGAGCTGGTCCTTGTACATGGGGTTGCTCAGGAGCATCTCGAAAGTCTCGGGGTTGCGCATCATCTCCGGCAGGTACGGGTACATCATCTCCTGCATCTGGGGGTTGCGGAGCATGTTCTGCATGTACTCGAGATCCTCCTCGGAGTCTTCCCCTTCGCCGACGGGCTCGCCGGTCACGGTCTCGGTCTCGGTCTCGGCGGCGGCGAAGGGGTTAGCCTTGGTGGAAGGGCCCGCCTCGTCCGTCGCGTCGGCGAAGAAGCTGCCGGAGCCGACGCTGCCCGACTCCTTCTTCTCCTCCTCCTTCTTCTCCTCTTTTTTCGCCTCAGTCGCCGTCGCCGTAGCCGTCGCGGCAGCCGGGGCCGCGGGCTTGGGCGCCTCCTTCTTCTCCGTGGGCTTCACGTCGACGACGCCGGGGCTCGCGGCGGCCGCGGGCTTGGGCGGGGTGAAGTTGGGAGGGGGGAAGGGGGGAAAGCCGCCGGCACCCGCCGCGCCACCGGGCGCGCCGCCCATACCGGGCATGCCGCCCATACCGGGCGCACCGCCCGCCTGGTTACCCATCTGCTTCATCATCTGCTGGAGCATCATGGACTGCATGTCGCCCTTCTTGCCGCCGACGAACTCCATCACCTTGCCGAAGCCAACCGCGAGCGCGACGCCGAGGCCGACAAGCATCCACCCCGGGGTGTCGCCGCCCTTCTTCTGGGGAGGGGGGTAGTAGTAGCCCTGGGGCGGGTAGGCCTGCTGGTACGCCTGGGTGGAACCGGGCGCGGCCTGGGGCACGGGGAGCGGGGCTGTTTCGAAGACGGGGAAAGGGAAGGGTGGAGGTTCTGTCAGACGGGTTCGCGACGGCGGGGGATCGCGATTGGTTCGGGACGACGAGACGTTAAAGTTGGAGCCCGGGCGGGAAGATCGTCGCGGGACCTCGGTACGTACGTGAAGGGGGGTTGAAGCCCGCGGGAGGGGGAGGCGGCACGAAGCCCTGGGGGAGCGGGGGCACGCCGGTGGCCTCGACGGCCTCGACGGGAGCCGGGGCCTCGACGGGAGCCGGGGCCGGGGGCGCGGACGGAGCGCTCTTCTTGGCCGCCACAACCACGCCGACGCGTCGCGCGGGGAGGGCCACCATCGGGGACCTGGCGGGCCAGGACTTGCGCGCGGAGACGCGCGCGGGCGCGGCGGCGGCGACGCCACCGAAGGCGACAACGTGAGCCATTGTTCGACGACTGTGAAGCGCCTGAGGGACGCGTCGACAGGGAGTGCCGCCGCGATCGGCGACGTTTCAGGATAAAAGATTAGAGGCGCTGCACACTCCACCAAGCGCTTCGGAGTCAAAAAACCCTAACCCTGCTGACCAGGGCACATTAACTCGCGTTTCTGACTGCGGCTCTTACGACAAAATGATGGCAAACTCGCATTTTACACATATTTCCAGTTTGACTGGTTAACGGTAGTTAGCACACCTTTTCCAGAGGACCAAAACGGATTCGATTTCGTCGGTGCGCCACACGGGGTCGTCGCGCGGGTGAGGGTGTCCAGCGTACCGCCCGGCCACAATGGAGACCCCCGCGAGCCTCTCCAATAGCGCCGCCGCGGCGACGATCATCCAGCGGGCTTTTCGCATTGCCCAGAAGCGCATAGCCGCGGACCAGGCAGACCTCGCGGCCATCCTCAACTCGCTCGAGGAGGCCGAGGAGCACCGGATAAACGCGAGGACCGGCGTGATGAGCCGCGTGGAGAAGAACCTGGAGTCCATCGGCGCGGGCTTCGGCATCGGGTCCATGATTCGGTCGCTCGCGGACAGGAGGCACGCCAAGGAGGAGCGACAGGCACAGACCGGCACCCTGCCCTCGCTCACGTCGGGTTCGATCGACAACCTGGTGAACGGGCTCGGCAACGGCGAGCGGGTGGCGCAGGTGGACGCGCTGACCATCCTGGGCGCGGCGACGGTCATGTTCATGGATGAGCCAAGCGTGTGCGACGTCACGGTTCCGCCCAATGGAAAGTGCATTGTCGTCGGTGACCTCCACGGACAGCTGGTGAGCGCCCCTTGTTACTTTTTTCTTTCTGGCAACAACTGACCCAGCCCCGACCCAACTCGCAGGACGACCTGCTGCACCTGTTCAAGACCTTCGGGCAGCCGAGCGAGAAGCTGACATGGATCTTCAACGGCGACCTCGTGGACCGCGGCGACCACGCCTGCGAGATCGTCCTGCTCATCTTCGCCCTCAAGCTCAAGCACCCAAAGTTCGTCTTCATTAACCGTGGCAACCACGAGGAGCCGCACATCAACATATACAGCGGCTTCGAGGAGGAGTGCATGGCGAAGTACGACCACAGGGTGTTTCAGATGTTCCATGCCGCGTTCGTATGGCTGCCCTACGCCTGCCTTGTCAACGGCAAGACGCTTGTGCTGCACGGCGGGCTTCCCAGGGACGAAACTGTCTCCGTGAACGACATTCGTAATATCGCGAGGGGACCGGACGTTTGCAGCGAGAAACATAACATGGGCAACGAGGAGTGGATTCGGGACGTGCTGTGGAGCGATCCGCACCACGACCCGGAGTTTTTGGGGTACGAGCTTAGCTCCAGGGGCGCGGGCGTGCTCTGGGGGAAGGATGCTACGCACAGATTTTTGGACAAGGAGGGTCTGGCCGCGATGGTACGATCACATCAGTGCGTGCAGAACGGCGTCGAGGCGGCGCACGACGGGCGTGTGTACACGGTCTTCTCCGCGTCCAACTACTGCGGCACGTCCGGAAACCTCGGCGCGGCGGTGGTTTTCTCGCATGGCGACGAGAAACCGACACAGGTATACCAGTGGGACCAGAGCAAGCTGTCGTCGATAGCCGGGCAGGTGATCACCTCGCGGCAGTCCCGAGAGCAGAAGCGACTCGCCGCAGTGAGGCAGGCGGCGGAATACATCGTGGAAAACAAGACCGCGCTGATGGAGTACTACAGGAAGGTGGACAGCGCGGACACCGGCGTGGTGTCCTTCTTTGAGTGGGCAAAGGGTCTCGCCGCTGTCCTGCAAGTGAGACTCGCGTGGCAGAAGCTGGTCTCTGGTTTGGTCTCGGCGGATGACATGGACGCGTCGTGCGACGGCGTGCGGTACGACAGGTGGCTCCAGCGGTTCACTGTTGAGCTCAAGGGTGGGTGCAAGGAGTGGCAGGAGGAGGTGGTCGGTAAGATATCCGCGGCGGTGTTGCAGTCGGGGGGCGACCTCGTGAGGGCGTTCAAGGAGATTGACACGGATGCGAGCGGGGAGATCTCCAACGAGGAGTTCAAGGTTGCCGTGCGCACCAGGCTTCCGTCCCTCGCGGTCCTCTCCGACGCGCAGCTGGAGGCGGTGGTCAACGCGTTCGACGCGGACGGCAGCGGGCAGGTGGACGTGCACGAGTTTGCGGACATGCTCAAGCGCCACACCGCTCGGTCCATACAAAAGTCGACAAAGGGCGCCGACCTGGACGTCGTGGGCCTGCAGTGGCACACGAAGGCCGAGCCCGAACAGGCCATCAAGTGCGAGACGCCGAAGACTGGGTTGGAGCGCGTGCTCGCGGACGCCGTGGCGCAGCTGTTCTTCACGCACAGGCGCGAGTTGTTTCACATCTGGCACACATACTTTGATGTGGAGAAGAAGGGGTCGATCTCGGCAGATGAGTTTGTGCGATCGGTGCAGGCGCTTGACACGGAGGGTGGGACGGGGATGCTCTCCGACGGGTCCCTGCACAGGCTCGTCGAGGTGCTCGACACGAACGGGGACGGGCGGATAGACTTCATGGAGTTCTCGCGCAACATCGGGAGCCTGGTTGAGCGGGTTCACGGGAACCCAACCATTCAGAGATAGCGTCGTGTGAATCGTTATTCAATCTCCGTCACTCCACCATCGCGTCCCCGGCCCCGTTCTCCTTATCCTCCCCGTCCGACCCTCCCTCGACATCCTCTGTCGGCTTCTTCATCCCGCATATGGCGTGCTTGTGCTTCTCGAGCTCCGCGAGGGCCTCCGCCTCCGGCCTGTACAGCAGGTCGGTCATCCGCCAGAGCTGCAGGGTGTTCCCGCCGTCGCCGGAGGACACCGACGCTATCGTCCACGGGTCGCACGGGTTCCAGTGAAAGTCCGCCAGCGACGATCTGTGACCCGCGTGCTGGAAGAGCACCTCGGGCGGGCCGAGCTTCTTCGCCTCGGGCGTCTGCTCCGCGCCGATGCGACTCCTGTCGAAGACGTTGAGGTACCCATCCTCCCCCGCGCTGGCAAAGACCCCGTCCTGGTCGGGGCACCACTGCACGGTGGTGATCCCGTCGGCGTGCAGTCCCGCCGGGGACGACCACACCACGCAGTCGGCACCCTTGGAGCTCAGCTTCCTCCTGTCCCAGAGCCTGACGATTGAATCCGCGCCGCCCGTCACGATTGCGTTTTCATCGAGTAAGCTCCAATCCACGCAGTGCACGTCGCTCTCGTGCGCCTCGCCCACCCTGTGCGTGGGACCGGTTCCCGCGCGCCCGTCCCAGAAGATCAGCGCGCTGTCGTCGCCCACGGAGCACAGCTCCAGCGCGGACGACGGATGAAACGCGACGTCCTCCACGGTGTCAACGTGACCCAAAAATTTCAGCGCCGGGGCGAGCGCGGGCGCTCCGCCAAAATCGCCGCTCCTCGCGCCCACCCCGTCCCCGTTCCGCGCCCTGGGCGACAGCGCGCCCTTCGCCGGCCGGCCGTGCCCGTCGCTGACCCGCCCGCTCCACAGCTTGCCGCCGTCGTGGTCGGCGATGTTCCAGATTAGGACGTTCTGGTCCTTACCTCCGGATGCGACATGGAAGCGCTCGCGGTGCACGGCGAGCGCAAACTCGGCGTTCTCCTCGTGTCCCACCAACACCAGGTCCGGCGTGGAGGGTGTCGTCGCGCCCTCCTTCTCGGTGTCCATGTTCGGTCCCGTCTTGCGGTGCGGCTGGGAGTCCGCGTTCCAGACGAAGAGCTCGGGCGCGTCGGTGTGCGTGACAAAGAGCTCGGGGGACGCCTCAAACTCTCGTATCTTGTTCACCTCGCCCGGGTGGATGATGGTCTTGACGCGCTTGACGAAGGCGGAGCGCTCCTCCTCGTTGAATGTGAGGTGCTCCGCCGCGGCGACCCTGCGCTTGACGACCTCGACGTTGGCGACGGTGAGGGTGTTGGGGAAGGTGGGGGAGCTGCCGTCCGTCTGCTCGGAGAGGTAGAGGCGCTGCTTCAACTTGTAGTCGCCCTGCTCGAGGATTTGGCCCCATCGGCACGACAGCGACGGCCACACGAGGCGGTGATGTGCGAGCCAATCGTACAGGAAGGGAACCAGGGATTTCCATCGCCTGCGCGCGCGGTGGGAGGACGGGGGTGAGCGCGGGTTCAAAATCGAGAGTGGCGCTCCGAGAAACCACCTCTCGAAAATGTGTCGACACGCTCGGGGATTACGCGACGCGGGGTGCGACGCGTGAGGCGATGGCGGGTCACTCACCCGTAGTCTTCGTCCGTGGGATCCATGTTCGTCATGATACCTCGCCCAACGCACCCGGACCTGTCAGGGCGCGCGCGGCAAATATGAGAAGAAGACACGGGACCTTAGGGTTGCGCGGAAGACGCAACCGAGGCGCAGGCGGGAAATTTGACGCGAGCGGGTGCGGGTGAGACCCCGCGCGCGGTTTTTCCCTTCCCCCTCTCCACTCGAGGAGTCCGCCTCGGCGCAAACCGGACACGACGCGACGTTACTCTACGATCACGACTAAACAACACGCACGCTAAGGACGTCTTTCACTCCATCGGGTCGTCCGGCTCCTCTATGTCCTGACTCGCCGCCTCGAACGCGTTGTCGAGGTCCAGCTTCCGCTTCCGGAGGTACGCCCTGTCCACCGTGCTCAGCGCCGGCCTGTCGTGGCTGTTCAGCTCCATCCCGCTCAGGCCGATCCCGCTCACCCCGAGCCCACCGTGCCCACCGTGCCCGGTGGACATCGGCGCCGGCGTCTCCCCCGCTTTCCGCCGCTTCATCGTCTTATCATCCGTCCCGTCGGCGTCGGATGCGACGAGCCCGGCGTTGTTATTTGCCCGATCGTACCTCCGCTCGGTGGTCCCACCCTCGGGCGGCGGCATGAGCCCGGTTGTACCCGCGTCGTCCTCGAACCTCACCCCTTTCTTCCCCGGTCGCGCGCCCCTGTCGAACCCGTCGCCGTCGCCGAATCCTCCGAATCCTCCCCCGCCGCCAGCTGTGTCGCCGTCATCGCCGAAGATCTTCGAGGGCCTGGGCAGGTTCGGGTACGGCGTCGCCGGCGGGTTCGAGCTGAAGTACGGGTGACGCGACGCGTCCCTCGCGCTGAGCCTTCTGCTCGGATCGAACGCCAGCAGCGCCTGGAGCAGGTCGAGCGCCTCCGTGGGCGCGGTGACGAAGAGCTGGCGGAGGTTCGGCGCGGTTTGAGCGGTGAACTCGATGTAATCCGGGAGCGTCGTGTGCCCGGGCCACGTCTCCTCCGTTGGGGTGCCGAGCGCGGCGTATATCTTTCCCAGCTGGTCGATGTCGCTGTTGCCCGGTAGATAGGGCTTGCGGAGCATGAGCTCGGCGAATATGCACCCCACGGCCCACATGTCCACGCCCGGTCCGTACGTCTTGCTGCCCAACAGCAGCTCGGGCGCGCGATACCACCGGGCGAAGACCTGATGGGTCCACTTGCGGTTCGGGGAGCCGAAGACGCGGGCGAGGCCGAAATCCGCGAGTTTCAGCGCGCCGTCGGGTGCGATGAGGAGGTTGTTGGGCTTGAGATCCCTGTGGAGGACCCAGCACTCGTGGCAGTAGGCAACCGCCTGCAGCGTCATGGCCATGTACGACTTGATCTCGGGCGTGCCGAGCGGGATGAACTTGTCCTTGATGACCGCCTCCAGGTCGGACTCGCAGCACTCGAAGACGAGGTTGAGGTTGCGTTTGTGCGGGAAGCAGTCCACAAGCTCGATGACGTGCGGGTGCCGAAGCTCCTTCAGCAGCTTGATCTCGCGGATCGCCGTGAAGTTGATGCCCTCCCTGTAGTTGCCCAGTCTGATCTTTTTGATCGCCACAACCTTCTGCGTGAGCGTGTCCTCTGCCTTTGTCACCACGCCGAACGTGCCCTCACCGAGCACCGCTCCCTTGATGTACCTCTCCTTCCCCGTCTTCGCCTTGCCGGCCTTGCCATTCTCACCCATCCTCGCCTCGTGCTCTCACTGAAGTGGAAATCGCGGCGTGTTCGGCCCTATATTCGAATCGAGGAGCCGCCCGCTCACTCTCCAACTGCGACTTCCTCACCGAAATAATATTCCTCGGCCGCGTCCACAACCCGAGTCGCGACGGTCGCGCGAGTCGGGCGGGACGGTCGGTGATGGGTCTCGAAGACGATTTCGCCAAGGTGCAGCTACAGGCTGCCGCGGCGACCAAGGACCTGGTGCAGGGCCCCCGGCTCGGTGCGCGCCCCGTCGCTTCGTTGCGGCCGCTTCGTTGTTTAATCCGGCCTGCGACCCTTCGCGCGCGCGCCCCTTTCGCCCGCTTTCCGCGACGCCCCCGGCCCCGACACGCCGCCCCGTCGCTGACCGCAACCGCCCACGTTCCATCCATAGAGTACCGCACCGTGACGGGAGTCAGCGGACCCCTGGTCATCCTGGACAAGGTCAAGGTGAGCGTCGCGCCCGCAGATCCCACGCGCAACCCTACGCCCAGATCCACGTCGGCAAAATCATCGTCGGCTCACCTCCTCGCCCCTTCCCCCTCTCCCACCGCTCGCAGTCCGCGCAATACGCCGAGATCGTCAACATTAGGCTCGGCGATGGAAGCATGCGCCGCGGACAGGTCCTCGAGGTCGACGGCGAGCGCGCGGTGGTCCAGGTCTTCGAGGGCACCTCGGGCGTGGATGGCAGAAACACAAAGTTGGAGTTCACCGGCGAGGTGCTCAAGACGCCAGTCTCGGAGGACATGCTCGGGCGCATCTTCAACGGAAGCGGGCAGCCCATCGACGGCGGACCTCCCGTCATGCCCGAGGTGTACCTCGACATCCAGGGCTCCTCCATCAACCCTTCCGAGCGCACGTACCCAGAGGAAATGATCCAGACGGGCATCGGCACCATCGACGTCATGAACTCAATCGCGCGAGGGCAGAAGATCCCGCTCTTTTCCGCCGCGGGCTTACCCCACAACGAAATCGCCGCGCAGATCTGCAGACAGGCCGGCCTGGTGAAGCAGCCGGACGCCGCGAACGACCTGATCAAGCTCGACGAGAGGGATGACGAGTTTTGCATCGTCTTCGCGGCGATGGGCGTGAACCTCGAGACGGCGAATTTTTTCCGACGAGATTTCGAGAGCAACGGGTCGCTCGAGAAGGTTGTCCTCTTCCTCAACCTCGCGAACGATCCGACGATCGAGCGCATCATCACCCCGCGCATCGCGCTCACCACGGCGGAGTACCTGGCGTACGAGTGCGGCAAGCACGTGCTGGTCATCTTGACGGACATGAGCTCTTACGCCGACGCGTTGCGAGAGGTTTCCGCGGCGAGGGAGGAGGTGCCGGGGCGCAGGGGCTACCCGGGCTACATGTACACGGATCTCGCCACCATCTACGAGCGCGCGGGACGGATCGAGGGGAGGAAAGGGTCCATCACCCAGCTGCCCATACTGACCATGCCCAACGACGACATCACGCACCCGATTCCCGACCTG
>Ga0181571_10001265_pt1 | contig 18088 bp, 6 predicted proteins | sample 101ome_17_FD_132440 | JGI IMG/M metagenome (GOLD analysis project Ga0181571, IMG submission 132440) | Coastal salt marsh microbial communities from the Groves Creek Marsh, Skidaway Island, Georgia - 101407AT metaG (megahit assembly) | ecosystem: Environmental > Aquatic > Marine > Intertidal zone... | reverse complement strand
TGGCCGTTAAACTTTCCCTTGCCGCCGTTTTTTCCCTTGGGTGGGCCGTTTTTCCCCTTGCCGCCGTGCTCGTCAGACCCGTCCGCGAGCGAGACCGCCGCGATCCTCTGCGCGAGGGCCCCGCCGGCGCCAAACTCCATGGACGCGCCGAGTTTACGCCGCGGTCCATCGCCCGCGGTGAACGTCAGGAGAACCTCGGCTCCCCCCTTGCCGACCAACGCGGCGGACGGGCCGAGCTGTTCGCTCAACCGGACCCTGTTGACGTGGGTCAAGACGTCACCCACCGCGACGTTCACGCCGGGTTTACGCAGCGCCCCGCCCGTGTGCTCGTCCCAGACGTCGCCCTCCACGATCTTCGCCACGACGTAGCCGCGTAATGACGGGTCCCACGCGAAATCGGCTCCGAGGTGCCCCGGCGAGTGCGCTCGCCTGCGCCGGTGCTCGCCCGCGTCGCCGGTGTAGACGCTCACGTGCGACGACCTGAGCTCCGCCACCATGTCCCGCATCATGTCCGCGAGCTCGTGCCGCGTGCTGACCCTCGGAAGCACCTTGGCGTACCTCGAGAGCGTCCCCGGCCAGTCGCAACCCCCGGAATCGTCCCCGAAGCGCATCCCCGGGTGCCACCACTCGTCCCTCAAATGCCGCCACGTCTCGCCCAACATCTGCGCCCACTCCGCGACGGGGTCAATCACGACGTCCACCCTGCCGTCGATGTCGATCAAACCGCTCCTGCGGTTCGGTGCGGTGTCGTCCACCTCCTCGCCGTCGCTGTCCTCGTCGTCCGGTTTGGCGCCAGCCTTGTACGCCCGCACCTCGACGCAGCCGTACTCGTCGCGCTTCTCCACGAGCATCGACCGCCTGTCCATGGATAGCTCGAGAGACCGAACGCCGTCGTCGATCAACACGCACGTCTTGAGCTGCCGGACGTCGAATCGCAGTAAAGAACCGCCCCCTGTCCCGCCTCCCTCGTCGTCGGAATCCGAGTCGGACGCGTCCGAGTCGTAGTAGGGCGCGTCCAGACCGACCCGACCGGCGCGTCGAGCCGGGTACCTGATCACCATAAACTTACCGTCGTCCAGCGCTGTGAGGTGCCCGTACCGACCCGCGGGCATGGGCAACGCGACGATGCGCTCGGATATGCCGTCGAAATCGATCTCGATGGGCTCCGGAGCGTCCGCGTCGGTGTCGTCGGTGTCGTAGTCGTCGTCGTCCGAGTCGGATTCGGAGTCGTCGTAATCGCTCCCGCCGGAGGATGATTCGCTGTCGTGCGGCGGCCGGAGCTCCCGGAGCAGCGGGTTGGGCACGTCCGCCCTCAATGCGATCGCATGCGGCCTGTGTATCCCGTGAAACGACAGCCCGAACCGCCCGGAGTCGTACATCGGCTCCAGCTCCCTGGCGGAGAGAAAGTATAAAAAGTTGCCGCTGGGATCCCAGCTCGGCGCGCAGTCGCCCAGCACCGGCGCCGTCGCGTCACGAACCTCCCCGCTTCGCGCGTCCAGGATTCGAATCCGCGAACGCTCCGGGTCGTCGTACCTGGTGTACGCCAGCCAGTTCCCGCAAGGCGACCACGCGAGGTCGCCGACCCCGCCGGCTTCGTCTGAAAAATCCGCAGTGCGAACCTTTCCGGTTTCCGCGTCGACGACGAGCAACCTCGCGCGATGGTTCACCACCGCGATCAACGAAGACTCCGGGCTCGGGACCATCTCGTCCGGCCGGCCCAGCACCGCGGGGGGCACGTGCAGGCGACGTTTACGAAAGTCGCCATCCTCGGAGTGAATCTCGATGTCGTCCTCGCCCGACGCGTCCGTGACCATCGCGACTCTTCGACCGTCCCACAGGTACCGCCCCAGCCTGCACCGCGGTTTAGCTCCGTGCGTCGTGTAGAGCTCGCGGAGCTGCGCCGCGCCCGGCGGGGCGTGCTCGGGTGGGATAGGGTTAGGGTTTAGGGTTAGGGTTTCGTGCTCGCTCACCGGCGCGTACTCCAGCGCGGGTCCGTCCCACAGCCCCATGGAGAAGATTCGACCGCGGACGTTGGCGAGCATCGTCAAGCCCTCGGGGTGGATGCTCCAACCGTCGACGTAATCCTCGGCGTCCACCGCGCGTCGCTCGCACCCGGCCCGCGAACCCGACCACTCCACGCGAACCTCCGTCCCTGCCACGGGACCCCACCCGGTGTTGGGAGAACCTCCCCCGAGGACGCTGGTGAACAGCCTCCCGCCGGAGACGTAAGCGACTCTTACCGAATCCGCGTTTGGCGCGGCTTTAGCGTCAGGCGACGCGTGCCTTACGCAGTGATCGCTTCGCGCGGTGTGACGGGTCGCCACGACCGACACGACCGGTGACTCACCGTCCGATGTCGGTGACTCACCGTCCAAAGCGGCCAACGCCCTGGCCACGGCGTCGGCCGCGTCGAAGCTGTACAGGTTGGACCGACCGCCGCCGTCGTCGCCGACGAGCGTGATCCTGTCGGCTACGGCCCACGCCACGCTCCCCACGTTCACGCCCCCCCGACCGTCGCCGCCATCCGTCGCCGCGCCCTCCAGGCGCACGTCCAGCCGCACGAACCGGGTGCCGTCGCCGCGGGGATCCAGCCAGAGGGACCCGCCGCATCCGCCGCGGTACCCCTTCCAGTGCGCCGCCGCCGTGTCCTGCGAGTTTACGGCGACGACGATGGGCGCGCCGCCCGGTGAGTCACCGCCCGGTGAGTCACCGCCCGGTGAGTCACCGCCCGGTCGAACGCACGCGTCGTGGACGGGGCCGAACCCGCACCGCACAGGCTCGCCGCCGGCCGCGTCGACGCGCCACAGCTCTTCGGTGTCCACGAACGATTGCCCCGCGGTTGATGCGAAGAAGAGCCTCGTCCCGTCGGCGGACCAGCACGCCGCGCGGGTTCGCTCGGCTCCCGCGTGCGTCACCTGCGTCACCGGCCCGCCCCGCGTGGACACGACGTAGATCTCCTGGCACGCGTCCTGCTGCACGGTGAACGCGACGCGGGTGCCGTCGCGCGAGACGAGCGGCGCGAGGACGGGTCCCGGAGCGTCCGTGATTCGGGTGGCGACACCGCCGGCAACGTCGCACCGCCAGAGGTCGTCCTCGCACACGAAGACGAGGACGTCGCCGTGGAGGGCGGGCCAGCGGTAGTACCCTTGCGGCGACGGTCGGTCGTCGCCTGGAGCGCGCGAGGGCATGGCGTCGGTCTCGGGCGACTCCTCCTCGAAGGTCACCGACGACGCCGAGACTTCGGCACTCGCGCGAAAAGGGATCGACGAACACGAGCGGCGCGGGCGGCGGTGGACGTTCGGCGCGGGGGTCGGGCGGGACGCCGGCGCGCGGCGGTCGGCGGTCGGGACGCGGAGTGGACACGCGCGTGCGACCGCGGCGGCGCGCTGCATTCACCCGAGATGCCCAAGCCGGGTGAGCGCGCGGGCTGTTGTGACCTAATTCCCTAAACCCTCGGATTGCATCTGATGACACCTCGGGAAAATGTCTCTATCCCGTAACACTTACCCCTTGGTCCCGAGCACGTTCCACGGCGCCGTCGCGTGGCCAAAGTACGCCACCGCCGGTATCGCCATCACGTCCCCGCCCTTAAGGTTCCCCGACTTCTTCGCCGCCTCCACGACGCCCCAACCCCCTTCCGACGCGTCCGCTACGTCCACCCGAGTAAACCCGCCCAACTCCGACTCGACCTCCGCGAGCCTACGCCTCACCGCCCGCACGTACCTCTCGTAGAGACCCTCGTCCGCGATGAGCTCCGCATAAAACGGCGCCGCGCGCACCACCCCCGCCGCGGCGTCGACGTTCGCAAAGTACACGTACCCCCGCTCCACCGCCGCGTCGGGAGCGTCGAACCCGGCTCTCGCCAACGCATCCTCCAACTTGCGTACGCCCTCCGCGTGCGACCCGCGGGTGTCCCCGCTCGAGTTCCAAGCGAACGGCGCGAGCATCGCCTCGCCCCACTCCGGCCGTGCCACGTCCGGTCCGCACAGCGCGCGGTGCACGGCGAGGAAGAGCGGTTGGTGCTCGATCGGCGCCCACGTCGCGCAGGTAAACTGGCCCCCGGGCGCGAGAGCGCTTCGCACCCGGCAAAGCGCCTCGATCGGATCCGCCATGAACTGCAAGCCCTGGTGACAGTATGCGCGGTCGAAGCGTCCAACGAAGCATTCGTGCCACGGGGTGTCCTCAGCGCACGCGTCGCCGAAGTGGAACGTCATTGGGGCGAGTCCGTCGGGGTTGGCGATTCCGTCGGAGGCGGGCGCCGATGAATGGGCGTTTTTGGCTTTCGCCTCGGCGACGGCGAGCATGCCGCGGCTCACGTCGACGCCGACGACCTGCCCTCCGGGGACCTTATCGCCCACGCGCGACGCCAGTAGCATGGTGTTGATACCCTGCGTTTTGTTTGACACGTTTCGATGGCGTCAGTCGGTCGGTCGGCGGGGGGGAAAGGAGCGGGGAGCATCGCGCGGGGTCGACGAACGCCGCAGGTTGGAGCGGCGAAGATGACGATTGCGAGATGCGCGGGGCGAACGCACCGTCCCGCAGGCGAGGTCGAGGACCTTGTTCCCCGGCACGGGCTCGTTTATCTCGACCATGGCTTCGCACCACGGCCTGAACACCTGCGACGCCAGCGCGTCGTCGTATCGCCGAGCCTGATCCTCGTCCCCGAAGGTGAACTCCGCGGGTTTGGACGCGAACGAACGCATCGCACGGGTGCCCACCGCCCCGATGGATGACGACGCGTTCGCTCCGGCGCTTCCCGGTGGATGGCCGAGCGCCGCGGCGAAGCGCCGGAGCGCGCCGCGAACCGCGCCGGACATGGATCGCTCCTCGGAGACTCGATGAGAGGCGTTCACGGGGGCGATGGAGCCGCGCCCGTGCGGAGTGCTACGAAAGACGGCGCTTCGAGGCGTGACGTCGACAGCCAGGCGGGTTTTGGATAACTCTTAACGGTGGGATCGTATCGGTCGCCTTCGTCATTGCCCTTCCTCCGTCGCGCGGGCGACGTGCGAAGGATGGCCGCGCCCTCGATGTGCGGCGGCGCGATCGGCGCGGCGCTCGTCCCCGGAGCCGTCGATCGCGCGAACTTTCATCGGCGGCGGATCGTCCGTCGCTTCGCATCGTGTCGCGATGTCCGCGCATCTTCTTCTTCGTCTTCGTCATCGTCGTCAGGTCCTTGGCAGGGCCCGCCACCAGGCCGGCTGGACGAAAACGCGGCTCGCGACCGCGTCATGCGGCTCGCCAGCGGCACCGCACAGGGCCAAGGCGCGCTCGAGGCCGTCCAGGGTTGCGTCTCCGTCATGCCCGGGATGACCAACAACCGCGTCGTGCTCTTCAGGTATCCCGGGCTGAAGTGCCCGCTCGATACGGTGGCGTTGAACCTGGTGCAGCCGAGGTGGGTCGTGGCCTTCGACGTGCTCGCGAACGCGCCGAGGCGACCGGGCGATCCCCCGTTCTGCTTCGGGGTCACCCACCCGGCTCTCACGGCGCCGGCGGAGAAGGTTCCGGAGGGGGAGGACCCGATCCCGCCCAAACAAGGCGACGTCGGGATGGTGTGCCAGATCGAAGACATCTATCACGACAACCGGGAGGAGCGCCTTTACGTCACGTCCAAGGTTGTGGGGCGGTACAAGATCGATCGAGTGGTGTCCGAGCACCCGTTCTACGTCGCGGAGACGTCGCAGGTGGTCGACGAGGTGCCCACCGACGACGAGGGATTAAGGGCGCTTCGCGAGGCGGAGACGCGGGTGTGGAACCTGCTCAAGGAGCTCGACGCGTTGGCGGTTAAATGTAACGAGAAGAACTCGCGCATCGACTACGACATGCGGCGGACGTCGCCGGACCCCAAAGAGCGCCCGCCGTGGGACACGCACCCGCCGAAGGAGGAGGAGCGCGCGGAGATGTTCTCGTGGGCGGTGGTCCGTCGTTTAGGGTTGGACGAGAGGGCGCACCTGGACGCAGCTCGGACGATGTACACGACGGCGAGGCTGGCGCAGTGCGAGGAGCCGCTGAGGGAGGGCGTGGCGTACCTGGCGGCGATGGCGGCGGTGAACGGCGCGACGGACGACGGGGTGGACGATGGCGATGGCGATGGCGTTGATGGCGTTGATGATGAATGAGGAGTGAGGAGTGAGGGTCGATCCGTTCGTTCGGCGTCGACGGGGAGAAAACTTCCCCGACTTTTTTTAAAAATGTTTTGGCAAAAGTTATCCATAAGTGTTACCCGGAAACCTCATCGCACGTCGGAGTAGTACTTGTTGTAAATCTCCACCATCCTCTCCGGTGACGCGCCGAGGTACCAGCTGAACCCGACGAGGAAGTGCACGAACGTCGCCTTCAAGTTCCCGCCCAAGTCCTCGATGCGTCGACCCGACGTCGTCACCACCCGGTTCACGAGCACCACCCTCCCCCTCGCGAACCAGTCCACCGCCGGCTCCACCTCGCGCTTCACGAACCTCTCGAACGCGCCGTCTCTCGCCTCGTCGTGACCCTTCGGCGGAGCGCCGTTGTCGATCCACTTGCCCGGGGAGCGAAGCCGCGGCGGGGTGAAACCCGAAGAAGCGGACATCGTCGTCGAACCCCCACCCCCGTTCATCGTCCGATCCTCCCCGATGGAAGAAAGAGGACACGGCCCGGCGGTGTGCATGCGAACGCACAGGTCCGCATCCTCCATTATCGGCAGGTTCTCGTCGAAACCCCCGACGTACTCGAAGTCCCTCCTGCGGCAGAACATGGCCTGGTCCCCGAACAGGCACCTGAGACCCAATATAAACGACTTGGGTCGAAACGCCGCCACCGTGTAAAACGTCTTGGCGACGTTGTGCGTCGAGAGGAACCAGTACGTCTTGTCCCGATCCGGGACGGTGATGAGGGACACGAACCCTCCGAGCACGGTTCGCTCGGTCCTCTTCCCGGCGCACAGCTGTCGCCGCGCCACGTTCACGGCGTCCGTGGGGAGCTGGGTGTCCGCGTGGAGAAAGATGAGGACGTCGCCCTTCGCTCGAAGCGCGCCCGCGTTCATCTGCCGCGATCGGCCCCGGCCGACGGCGCCCGTCGCTTTTACGACGACCGCGCCGAGCGACTCGGCGATGGACGCGGTGCCGTCGCTGGAGTCACCCACGGCGACGATCACCTCCAGCGGCTGCGGGTCGAGCGACGCGAGGTGTTTGAGCGTCGATCCGATCACGGCTTCCTCGTTGAGCGCGGGGACCACGACCGAGACGGTGGCGGTGGCGTCGACTCGGTCGACGTCGTCGTTTGGATTCTTCCAGAAGCTCCTTCCGGATACTCCAGAAAGCGACGAGAACGCGTTCATCGTCGATCGAAGCGCCCGCCTCAGGACGGTCGGGCTCCAGGGCGGCTCGATCGCGGGGTTCGCGTCCGCCCACAGCGCGCACGTCGCCGCCGTCGTCGGGAGCGCCATGGCGACGAATAGGAGAAACGGCGCGGCGCCGCCGCCGGGGGACCCGCCGCCTCCGCCGCCGCCGCCGCCGCTCGCGTCGTCGTCGTCGCCCCATCCGCGCCAGTTTCCTTCGCCGCCGTTCCCTTCGCCCCCGTCGCCGCCCCCGTCGCTGGGTCCTCGCCCGTCGCCGCCGGTGACGTCCGGCGACGGGGCGGGTTCGTCGGATGGTGTCTCGCCCTCGACGGGATCGACGACGCCGTCGCTCCCGTCGCCGCCGCCGTCCCCTTCCCCGTCCCCGGCGGCGTCACCCGCGTCCGTTCGCTTCCCCTTCTTACCCCAGATGGCGTCGAACGCCGCGACGGCGAACCCCGTGGACGCCGCCCGTCGAGCGTGGTCCCGCCCCGTCCCGTCTCGACGTTGGCTGATGAGCCACCGAATCGTCGATTCATGCGCTGTGGGACGCGGGGCGCGGCGACGCGGTGGTCGCGCCGAGCGATGCGAGCGCGCCCTCTGCGACGTCGCATGGACCGCGCCGGCGATGAGGGTCGCCCCGTGAGCGCACCCGAGCGCCGACATGCCCTCCCGGTGTGGATAGGGCTGAGCGTCTCCGGGGGCGCCTTTTCGCGGGCAGGTCCCGTCCCGATGGCGGGTGGATGGCGCGCGGCGCGCGGCAGCACCGCAGACGTTACGAAACAAAATCTCGAACCTGACGCGGCCATTCCTGTCAGCGCGACGCCGCCCGACATCCCACGCTCAGCGGTCGTACCCGCGGCTGGAGCGAGGCGAATACGCGCAGGATCACGTCCGTGTCATCGTACTGACGTCACCGACAACACGCGTTTACCATGTACGTCGAGGAAGTGTGCATCGACGGCTTCAAGTCCTACGCGCAGCGGACCGTTGTCCCGGCGTTCGACCCCCTGTTTAACGCCATCACCGGCCTGAACGGGTCGGGTAAATCCAACATCCTGGACTCGATATGCTTCGTGCTGGGCATCACCAACCTATCGCAGGTGCGATACGACGCGACGCATCGACGCGCGGGCTCGGGAGCGTGGGCGTCGGCGCTCACGACCCCTCGCGCGTCGTGCCCCGAAAAGATTTTTCGTTCCCCCTCTGCCCCGTGCCGAGAGATTTTGCGTTCCTTCCCCTACCGGTTCACCCCCATCGTGCGCGTTGAATCGATCATTCTGCGCGTATCGCCGCCGCGGCTGACATCACCCATCGTAATCGTAGGTTCGTGCGGCGTCGCTGCAGGAGCTTGTGTACAAGCAGGGCCAGGCGGGCGTCACCAAGGCGTCCGTATCCATCACCTTCAACAACGCCGATAAGTCCCGCTCCCCCGTGGGCTACGAGCACTGCGACCAGATCATCGTCACCAGGCAGATCGTCATCGGCGGCAGAAACAAGTACCTCATCAACGGTCACGTCGCGCAGCCAACGCGCGTGCAGAACCTCTTCCACTCCGTGCAGCTCAACGTCAACAACCCGCACTTCCTCATCATGCAGGGGCGCATCACCAAGGTTCTCAACATGAAGCCGCCGGAGATCCTCGGCATGCTCGAGGAAGCCGCGGGCACGCGCATGTACGAGACGAAGAAGGACGCCGCGCTCAAGACGCTCGAGAAGAAGCAGACGAAGGTTGACGAGATCGACAAGCTCCTCGAGGAGGATATCTTGCCCACCATCGAGAAGCTCCGCAAGGAACGCGGCGATTACATGAAGTGGCAGCTCGGCAACGACTCTCTCGAGCGCCTCCGCCGCTTCTGCGTGGCGTGGGAGTTTTCGCGGTGCAAGGAGGCCGTGGAGGGTCAGAGCGAGGGGGAGACGGCGGTCAAGTCCCAGCTCGAGGAGCTCGACGCGCGCGCGCACGATCGCGCCGCCGAGGGTGCCGACGTGGAGGCTGAGATGAAGCGCATCGCGAAGGAGAAGGCTTCCAAGGCGGGGGGCGCCATGACCTCGGCGTCCGCGGAGGTTGACGAGCTCTCCAAGGAGCTCGTGAAGCACACCGCGGCGTGGACGCACAAGAAGGACGCGGTCAAGGCTGAGAAGAAGAACGTCGAGAAGTTCCAGAAGCAGGCCCAGAAGCACGAGGAGGCGACGGCTAAGGAGGCGGAGAGACTCGATCGACTCGCCGCCGACGCTAAAACCCGCGCCGAGGCGCTCGAGGTGGCCGAAACCGCGGCGGAGAAGGCCGAGATCGTCCTCCAGGGCGTGCAGTCGGGCAGCGGCGCGGGAGGCGACGGCGACAAGTCCCTCCAGACGCAGCTCACCGAGGCCAACGCGTCCGTAGCCGACGCCGCCGCCGCGGCTAAAAATGCGGCGCTCACGGCGAAGCACTGCGAAAAGGAGCTCGTCGGCGCGAAGAAACTGTTCGCCGCGAAGGAGAAGGAGGGGGCCAAACTCGCGAAGGACCTCGCCAGCGCTGAGGCGACGTACGCGAACGCCAAGGCTGCGCTCGAGGCGGCGGGGGGCGGCGATTCGTCCACCACCAACCTCGACGCCCTGGAGGCTGAGTGCGAGACCAAGCGCAAAATCCTCGACAAGGCTCAGGAGAAGGTTGACGTCCTGAACGGCCACCTCGCGGGCCTCGACTTCAAGTTCAAGGACCCGGAGGCCAAGTTCGATCGCTCTCGCGTCAAGGGCGTGGTCGCCAAGCTCATGCAGGTCAAAGACCCGGCGATGTCCACCGCCCTCGAGGTTGTCGCCGGCGGTAAGCTGTACCAAGTCGTGGTCGACACCGAGGTGACCGGCAAGGCTCTGCTGTCCAAGGGTCAACTCCAGAAGAGGGTCACCATCATCCCGCTCAACAAGATTGACGCGCGGACGTGCTCCAACTCCCAGTGCGCGGCCGCCGAGAGGGTCTCTCACGGCGACGCCAAGCTGGCGCTGTCCCTCGTCACCTGCGACGCGGAAGTCGAAGCCGTGATGGCGTACGTGTTCGGCAAGGCTTTCGTGTGCAAGGATGCCGCCACCGCGCGCGCCGTCGCGTTCGACAAGGACGTCCTCACCAACTGCGTCACCGTCGAGGGCGACCTGCTCAACCCCGGCGGCTTGCTCACCGGCGGGTCGCGCAACAACGGCAACTCTGTCCTCGCCAAGCTCCACGCCCTCCACTCCGCTGAGGCGTCGCTCGAGGAGGCCAAGGCGGCGCTCGCCGAGGTGGAATCCAAGCTGAAGGAGTGCGCCGCGAACGCGAAGGCCTCCGCCAAGCTCGAGACCGCGATGGACCAGGCTGAGCACGCGCTCGGTCTCATCAGGCAAAAGTGCGAGGGGTCCGAATCGCACCAGCTCGGGGAGAAGGTTGCGAAACTCGAAGCCGATCTCGCCGCCGCCAAAGAAGCCGGCGTCGCTGCCGACGAGAAGAAGGCGACCGCGTCCACCGCCGCGGCGAGCCTCAAGAAGGAGATCGAGTCGTTCGCGAAGGAGCGCGATTCGCGCCTCAAGGCTGCGGAGAAGGCGCTCAAGGATGCGCGTGCGGCCGTGAACAAGGCGAGGGCCGACGTCAAATCGGCGGAAGGGGAGATGACCGCCGCCCGAGTCGAGCGCGAATCCGCCGCCGCCGAGAAGGACGCCATCGCCGAGAACATCGCGCAGGCCGAAGCCGCCGTCGCGGAGCTCGAGCTCGAGGCTGTGGATCTCGAGAAGGAGGTTGAGCGCCGCCGCGCCGCCTACGACGAGAGGGCTGCCGCGTTGGACGCTCTCAAGTCTGAGCTGGCGGCTTGCGACAAGGAGAGCGCCAGGCTGCAAAAGACGCTCGCCAAGATGGAACGCGCGGCGGACGCGGACGCGGTCGAGCGCAAGAAGCTCGAACACAAGCTCGCGCGCATGGAGAAGGATGCCGACGAGTCCCGCGCCGCGCTCAAGGCGTTGCGCGAGGAGCACCCGTGGATCGACGCCGAGGAGCGTTACTTTGGAGAAGCAAACGGCGACTACGATTTCGACGCGCGCGACCCGGTTGCCGCCACCGAGGAGTTGGCCAAGGCTGAGTCCGAGCAGGCGTCCCTCGCCAAGCGCATCAACAAGAAGGTCATCGCGATGTTCGACAAGGCCGAGGCTGAGTTCAAGGCGCTCCAGGAGAAGCGCAGGATCGTGCTCAACGATAGGTCCAAGATTGAAGCCGTCATCGGCGAGTTGGACGAGAAGAAGAAGGAGGCTCTGAAGGTGACGTGGGAGAAGGTGACGGGCGATTTCGGTTCCATATTCAGCACCCTACTCCCCGGTACCACCGCCAAGCTCGAACCCCCCGAGGGCGAGTCCTTCCTCGCCGGTCTGGAGGTGCGAGTCGCGTTCGGGGGTGTGTGGAAGGAATCCCTCACCGAGCTCTCCGGCGGCCAGCGCTCGCTGCTGGCGCTCTCGCTGATCCTCGCGCTTCTGCTCTTCAAGCCGGCGCCCATCTACATCCTCGACGAGGTGGACGCCGCGCTCGACCTGAGCCACACGCAGAACATCGGGCGCATGATCCGCGCGCACTTCCCGTACTCCCAGTTCATCGTCGTGTCCCTGAAGGAGGGCATGTTCAACAACGCCAACTGCATCTTCAGGACCAAATTCGTCGACGGCGTCTCCACGGTGACGAGGACGGTGCCCGCGCTCAAGGCTGCCGATAACGCCTCGGAGATGGGGGGCATCGACGCGGCGAGCAAGAAGAGGGCGGCGGCGAAGGGAAAGGTCGGAAGGAACGGCGCCAAGGAGAACGTTCCCGCGTGAGGCCGATTGGGTCAACCTACTTAGGGGGACACTGGGGGACAACCTGGGGCACACTGACGAGACGGGGAGGGAAAAAAAAATGTGAGACGGCTGTCCCGAGGTGGAGCGCGGGCGGAGGAAATCGTCGCGCGGTCGGCGAACGCGCAGGGTTCGGGCGACGACCCGAGCGTGGAGCACGCGACCGCGCACGATGCCTCCGTACGCCGCGGCACCGTCGATACCTGTAATTACCACATCGCACCATCACGCCGTCGTTCGCCGAAACTGACAAAAAACGCTCGCCAAAATTTTGTCTTGCGGGGTGCAGCCTCTCGTCGACGACCGTTGGCCCGACCCTCCGCTGTGACGAGTGATTTCCCACTCCATCCACGCGGCGGCTGCTCACGTCGGCTCACTTTTTTCCCGCCGCGCGCAGGGACCGACCCGCTCGCATCTCCGGAGCGTCCGCGCGTCACCTCCGCCGTCACCCCGGTTGCACGCGCGCCGTCACTCGCGCGTCGCGTCAGATCCCAGAACCCCCTTTCTTTGGCTCTGGTGGGCACACCCCTTCGCCTTCGCCATGACCAAGCATCAGCTGGTGACGCACGATGGCGAGCTGCTTGAGGCTCCGCTGGCGTCCTATCTGGAAACATTGGGCGCCACTCAGTGGTCATCCAAGTACCAGGTGGTCGCCATCATGGGCCCCCAGAGCTCGGGCAAGAGCACGCTCATGAACCACGTCTTCGGCACCGACTTTCAGATGATGGACGAATCGCGCGGCAGGTCGCAAACCACCAAAGGGGTCTGGCTCGCCAAGTCCCCGAAAGACAACGCGTACGGCCCGACGTTGGTCATGGACCTGGAGGGCACGGACGGGCGCGAGCGCGGCGAGGACGACACCAAGTTCGAGAAGCAGTCCTCGCTTTTCGCGATGGCCACCGCGGATACCCTGCTGGTCAACATATGGTGCCACGACATCGGCCGCGAGAACGCCTCGGGCAAACCCCTCCTGAAGACGATCTTCCAGGTGATACTCAAGATATTCAACCCGAAGAAGACCACGCTCCTGTTCGTGATCCGCGACAAGACGTCCAAGACCCCGATGGACGCGCTGGTGCGAGACATGCGAACGGACCTGCAGTCCATCTGGCAGTCGGTGACCAAGCCGTCTAAACACGCGCGCGCGTCGTTCGACGACTTCTTCACCCTCGAGTTCACCTCCCTCCCGCACTACGAGTACGCGCACGATCAGTTCATCGAGGAGGCTAACGCCCTGTACGGCCGTTTCGCGGATCCGAACCGGCGCGATACCCTGTGCCCCGTCGCCGACGGCAGCAACGTCCCCGCCAACGGCCTCGTCGTCTCCCTCCGCGAGACGTGGAACGCGGTGATCGGTGACAAAGACCTGGACCTTCCCGCGCACAAGGTGATGGTGGCGACGGTGAGGTGCGAGGAGATCGCGTGTACCAAGCTGGCCGCGATGTGCGAGGGGCGGGAGCTGGCGTCGCTCATGAGCTCCGTCGCGCCCGACGGAGCGACGGCGGCTCCGGGCCTCGGGTTGAAGCTGGCCGCGCACGCGATCATCGCGCTTCGCGGGTACGACGAGGAGGCGCAATACTTCGACGAGAGCGTCAGGGTGGCCAAACGCGATGAGCTGCGCGCGAGGCTGGTCCACACGCTCAGGCCCATCGCGCACGCGCACCTGAAGCGCGTCGGCGAGAAGCTGCTGCGAAGGTTGCGCAACGCGATGGCGGCTTCGAAGGATTCCTTCGCGTTTGTCTCCGCCGGGGCGACCAAGGAGGCGCGGGAGGAGTGGGCGAACGCGGTCGCGGACGCGGTGCCCGACGACGATAGCCTCCTCCTGCCCGGGCAGACGCTCGACGACGAATCGGATGTCGGAGTGGAATCCGAAGGCGAATCGGACGTCGACACGTGGCGCGCCGTCGCCAAACGCGTCACCGACGACTTCGAGAAGCTCCTCGCCGCGTGCGTCGCGGACGAGCGCAAGACCCGCGTGGGCGACGCCACGCGCGCGTGCGAGCGAACGATGGAACGCGCGGTGGGATCCCAGGTCACCGGGCTCATCGAGGACCCCCCGGAGGATTTGTGGGAGCGGCTCGACGCCGTGCTCGCCACCTCCACCCGTCGCCACTGCGTGGCGCTTCGCGACGCGCTGAAGGGCTTCGAGCCCGGCGCCGACGAGAAGACCGCGGCCGGTGACGCGATGGCGACGCGGGTGCGGGAGGTGGTCGAGGCCAAGACGCGTGACGCCGCGGACAAGGCGGTGGAGTTGATGAAAACCGCGTTTGCTCGCGTCTTCTCCAAGGATTCCCGGGGTTTACCGAGGACGTGGAAAGCCACGGACGACGTCGCCGCCGCGAACAGGCGGGCGCAGCGGGAGGCGGTGCGGGTGCTCGGACTCCTCGCGGTGTCCCGGCTTCGTAAGCCCGGGCAAATGAGCGATGGGGACCCCGGGGGGACGCCGAGTTCCGAGCGAACGGAACAAAAAAATGCCGAGACGCAGGCGCGGCGGCGAGACGCAATCGACGCCGCGCTGTCCACCCTCGTAAGCCCGGAACCGGAGGATGATGACCTTCCGAACCCCGACGAGAACCTCACGAAACCGCCGCGTCCCGAGCTCCCGACGGAGTGGGTCGGCGAGGACGAGGACGCCGTGATGCTCACCCCGCAGGAGTGCCGCAGCGCGTGGCGGAAGTTTGAGGCGGACACCGCCTACGCGGTGTCGCAGGCGCTCGCCGCGAGGGAGGCTGCGGCGCGGGGCGGCGCCCCCGCGGCTCCCGCGTGGATGATCGCCGCGCTGCTCATCACCGGTTTCGACGAGGCGATGTGGCTCCTTCGCAACCCCATCACGCTCCTGTTTCTAGTCGCGCTGGGGCTGTTCCTCCGGGCCATGTACAACAACATGGACGTGGAGACGGCGATGCGCATGGGGGTGGTGCCGGGGTTGATGTTCCTGGCGACGAAGGTTGTGCCGACGGCGATGGCCATACTGAAGAAGCTGTGGGAGGAAGGCGCGATGATGCACGGCATTCAGCCCGTCGGCTCGGTCACCGGGTCGGGCGCCGCGGGTCACGCAAACGCGGCGGGCGGTGACGCATCATCAATCGCGGCTGGGGGCGAGAAGGAGAGGGTGTTCGCGCCGAGCGTCAGCGGCGAGGGCGTCCGCGTCCGCAAGAAGGGCGAGTGAGTGAACGTGTTCGCGCCGAGCGTCAGCGGCGAGGGCGTCCGTCCGTGTCCGCGAAAAGGGCGAGTGAGTGAGCGTCTTGAACCGTTTGTTTTCCAGCTCGAGAGTCCTCGCGTGTCGATCGTGATGGTGAAACACCGTTGCTCTATACGAATACAAACTTACATCTAACGGTCGCACGCCGCCCCTCACTCCTCGTCGGGGGCGCCGACGACGAGGGACTTGAAGTAGGCGAACGAATCGTCCCCGATCATCCAGCACAGCCCGAAGCCCGCGGTGATGCCCCACCCCGCGAGGCCGGTGGCCATGCGCGTGGGCGGGAGCATGCGCACCGGGAGGGTGCCGTACATGCTCTTGGGCACGAACATCTCGGCGATCTCGCGCATCGTGACTGTCTCTGTTGCGTGCGTGTGCACGCCTGGCTCCTGTCGGGCGATGCGAGCGGGGTGGAGGTCAGTCTCGCGCGCGCGCTTGCCCGTTGCCAAACGATATCTTCCGTGGGGGGGAACCCTAAAAAATCGAACCGGGCGGTGATCGCGCGGGTGTACGTCCGTCTGTCGACGCGAGACCCGTGCGGCCGGGGTCGACGCCGGGGTGGGACGGGCGCGGGGGCGTACCTCGGGCGAACCGTTCGCTCTCTTCGCGTCACGGAATGTGACCGGCGACGCGCCGGCGGACTCCCCCCAAAAAGTCTCAGTCCCCTAAAACAGTGAATCAAGTTTGCGAGCGCGCCCTTCCCGCTTTCCCGAGCCAAGAGGCCGCAGTCGTCCAGTCAGCACGGCGCGCAGGGGGCGCGTTGGTCGACGGCGGTAACGTCGGGTCCCAGGCGCCGGGACGCGCGCGGGCACGACCCTTAGGTCTGAGGGTATCCGAGGAGTCTCCGCGCGGCGACGAAGGCGGCGTCTCGGCCGCGGCGCGCGAGCGATCGAGACGGACCCGCGCGGTTACCGTGCACAGACGTAGCCCCTCCAAATCCCTCCGCCCTTCACTTCGTTGACGCGCCGGTCGCGCCCCCGCGGAGCTCGCCATGCGTCCCGGGACGCAGGTGTGGGCCAAGGTGGAGGGCTACCGGTGGTGGCCCGCGGTGGTGTTGGACCCGGCGGACCACCGAGACGAGATGAGGGACGCGCCGAAGATGCCCGATCGATCCAAGCCGGTGCTGGTGCGATTTCATCACACCGAAGACATCGGGTTCATGGCGCCGTCGAAGGTGCTGGACTTCGCCGAGCACGTGCGCGAGAAGAGCGCGGGGGGCAAGAAGGGCGGGGGGTTCGCTCAGGCGGTCGCCGCCGCCAAAGCCGCGCTCGGGATGGGGACGGACGCGTCGAACGGCACCGGCGTCGATCGCGAGGGCCAAAACCAAAACCAAAACCAAAAGCCAAAGCCAAAGCGCGCCCCGGGCGACGGCGAGAAGGAGAAGGACGCGCGGGAGAACGTCGGAGCCGTTACGGCCGTTACACCGGGCCCCGGTACACTCGCCGCGCGCGCGCCTCGGAACTCCGAGAACGTCGAGACCGGGGCCCAGTCTCGGCCGCGAAGGCTGGCCGCGACGGCTGGCGAGGAACAGAGGCGCGAGGGGCCGAAAGTCATCCCCGGCGAGTTGGGCGCGGCTGCCGGGTACCTCCACGGCGCCGCGTCCAGGGCCCAGGAACGCGCCGAGGCTGGGCTGGCGGACGGGGACGGGGACGAAAAGTCGGCACCCGGGGACGACGCGTCACCGGGCGGCGACGCTTCGTCGGCGTCGTCGGCCGGCGACGAGTCCGGGGAGGACGACGAGTTCGGGGACGTCCGGGAGAGGGCGGCGAATTTACTCGGCGGTTTCGCGGCGAGGGCGGCGGACGTCGGAGCTCGGATGGACGAAACGGGCGCTAGTGGACGAGTGGACGACTTCGAGCGGTCCATGCGCTGGTACATGGGCGTCGACGACCCGAAAGAGGCTGGGGTGGCGGCGGGCCTCGGGGTTCACCTGTCCGAGGTGGGCGTGATCGTCGGTAAGGCGGCTGAGGCGGACGCCGCCGCCGAGGAGGGCCACCACGGGAGGATCGTGGAAACCGCGGGTGTGAAAAACGCCAATGCCGTCGCCGACGGAGCCGTTACGGCCGTTACAGCCGTTACAGCCGTTACAGCGCACAACGCGGGTTCAAACGCGAGGAGGGCGTCCAAGCGCGAAGCCGCCGCGGCGGCGACGGGAGCCATCGTCGGCGTTAAACCCGAAACCCTAAACCCGGGTTTAGCGGGTTTAGCGGCGGCGTCAACGAAGAACGCGAAGAACGCGTCCGACGCCGCCAGGGAGCACGCCAAGCGGGCTCGAGAGGCTTCGAACGCGGCTGTCGCCGCGTCGAACCGGGGAACGGCGCCGGGGATTAAAAAAAGTCGGCACCCGGGGACGACGAGCGACGGAGACGCGTCCCCGCACTTGCGCGGGTCCCCGCCGACGGACGGACGGATCGCGGACGGCGGCGGTGAAGGCGTCTCACCGGTGAACGACGCCTCGCCGCGGAAGACCAGGGCGTGCCACCAGTGCGCGCGCCGACACGCCCCGAGGTACGAGTGCGAGAACGGGACGACGGCGGTGATCCCGGGGCGGGGCGGGACCCAGGCTGGCGTCGCGTGCGGAGCGTCCTACTGCGACGGGTGCGTCCGGCGCCACTACCCGCGCTGGTACCGCGCCGGTACCGAGAGTCCCGCGAGACGACTTAAATGCCCCAAGTGTTCCGGCGCGTGCGTGTGCCGCGCGTGCCTGCGGGACCCGAGCGTAGGACAACCCCCCGCGATTGCCGACGCCATCCCGGCGT
>Ga0181571_10001259_pt1 | contig 18136 bp, 17 predicted proteins | sample 101ome_17_FD_132440 | JGI IMG/M metagenome (GOLD analysis project Ga0181571, IMG submission 132440) | Coastal salt marsh microbial communities from the Groves Creek Marsh, Skidaway Island, Georgia - 101407AT metaG (megahit assembly) | ecosystem: Environmental > Aquatic > Marine > Intertidal... | reverse complement strand
GAAACGCCCGGTCAATATTTTGCTGGTCATGGCATGGTCCTGTTTGTTTTTTTGGGTGGATGGCTACGGCAAAGCGATTCACGGCGACTGTATTCGCCGACAACCAGTTGCTTGCTGAACGCCAACAAGTTTCAGAATACTGATAAAGTAATGTCCGTACAAGGGTGCCTTCAGAACTCAGGAGCGTAATATGTACAGAGAGAAAATGGCGCGACTGAGGGCCCAGCTGGATAAAGCAGGTGCCTCGGGCGCTCTCCTTACCACGGCTGACAATATCTACTATGCCTCCGGCTTCGCCTCGGTAATGGACGGCTGGCACCTCATAGAACCTATCGCTGGCGTTTTTGTCCCGACGGCTGTGGACTTACCGGTAGTCCTGATCCTCCCCGAGGCCAGCATCATATCTCTGATCGTCTCTGAGCGCGGTGGCTACCCGGTTCACTTTCAGCGACTCGCCACCTTCGACATGCTCAATTTTTGCGAAACTGCCCGCGCAGAAGACGCTCACCTCGCACTGCCCGAAGACCTTCTCACCGAATTAAATGCCGTGCTGCAGCGGGTCGAGGGAGAGTGCGCTCCTGACATTATCCAGTGCATCGCCGGGACGCTATCGCGGCATGTCGGCGAAAATGACCGCATACTGTTCGATGATCTGCGGGTCGCTACGCGAGTCGAGAACATCTCCGGGCAACGGTGGGGCGACGCACTGGAGGTCCTTTTGGCCAGCCGCGCGATAAAAACCGCAGAAGAGCTGGCCTTACTTCGCGAGAGTGGTCAAATCGCAGACGACATCATGGCCTACACCATTTCACAACTCGACGTCGGCAGGTCATGGGGCGAGATCGAAAAACAAGTCGCCCGCTACATGATTTCACGGGACGTAGACCCCCTGCCGGGTAGCCCCATGCTGTTCGGCGGCGCTTATGATCTGGTCTTCCGCCCAGATCTCTTTCGCACAGCGGTCAGCCGCCCTTTTGAGGGAGGGGAAATCGCTATTCTCGAGACTCAAGGGCGCTACAAAAACTTTTGGATCGACATTAACCGAACCGCCCACATCGGCCCCGCGTCTCAGGCCTATCGTGATCAGTATCAAGCCGTGCGAGAAATATTTGACACCATCGCCTCGCGCCTGCGCGCTGGTGCCAACAGCGCCGAGATCTGTGAATTCCGCGATATCCCCGCAGCCAAAAAACTCGACCCACCAGATAAATTACTCGTGGTGGCACACTCGGTTGGTCTGGTCCCGCTGGAGAGCCCCGTGCGGTATCCCGGTACGGGCCTACATGGAGCCAAAGAAGGGTTCGCTATCGAGCCGGGCATGGTGGTGAGTATTGACTGCCTCTACTTTGGCAGTGGTCTGGGCCCCTCGCACATGGAAAACGTGTTTATTGTCACCGACACTGGCGCCGAGCCCCTCTACCAGTTTCCTTTAGACCTTGCTGAAACCGGTCTGCAACAGCGCATCGCGAGCTCTTAATTCACCTGTCCAACGTGATACCCAAAGCGCGGAAACCAAACCTGCGCCTCGACACCTGCTAGCGGCTCCACAGCGAGCACTACTTGCTCATGATCCACCGCAAGTAATAGCCCTGACGCACCACCTCGATCGGCCGAACCTGCAGTAACACTGACCAACTGACCCACCCAATGGCCCAATGGCTCATCTTCAGGCGTTGTTGGGAGAGACCGCCCCTCGGATGACCTCAGCGCGCGCCACGCCACGTCAATATCAACATCGTCGCGCGCACCCGTGCCAATGGCCGCCATCCGGTCATACCATTTCACTAAGCGAGGAAAACCGTCAACGATCGGCGCTAGGCCTGGCAGCGCGCTCCGGATCATCCACGCCATGCCCCAAACATGGATATCCCAGCTATCTGCCTGCTCCCCGCCCAAAAAGGGGCCCTTTATACCCAACTCGGCCTCAACCGCACCGAGGTAAGCGCGGACCTGACTGTGGCGGTCGAGGTCGCCGACACTCAGCGTGTCAAAGTCGACATCCGGGAACACGCGCTTTCGATCGGCTAAGAAGTCAGCCTCCCATTCGCTTTTGTAAATGGCGAAGGCCGTGTGCAAGAGCGGTGTAAAGAGTCGCTCTCCCCATGCGTAGAGTGCATCATCACTCAAAGGACCTCGAGCGTTGACAGGCGGCGTCCGGGGTGAGACCTGATCGAGCGCCCGGGCAATCATCCAGTTATCAACAAAAACATCTGCGCCAATCTGCAGCACGGGCGTCCCACGATAGCCGCCAGTGAGTGCCTCAACATCTGGCTTGGGCGCAATCAGCGGCATCTCAATGCTAGACCACGCGAGGCCCTTCAACCCCATCATTTTTTGCGCTTTTTGGGAAAAAGGAGAAATGTCGTATTGGTGCAAAATCAGCGTGTTCTCGGTCATCACAACCACCTCGCAGGCTTCGGTTAGGCAAAGTGAACCGGATGGATCTGGGCGTCAAGCCGTGAGCGGCGTCAAACAAGGCCACTTGCTGCCAGAAACAACCGCGGACGAGGCAGCCTCTCGCGGCACTTGTCATTAAGAGGTGCCAGTGCAAATCGTTTGAGCCTCGGCGCGCTATACCGCTAAGCTTGGCTCATGAAGTCGCTGCTCCCATTCGCACGCTTTTTCGCCGATGCCACCGCCACATTGGGCGAGGCGACGTTTGCCGAGACGCTGAGTATCGGCGTAAAGGATTGGATCGGCGCTGACGATATTTCGCTGATTCGCTATCTCGACACCGGGGTGCCTGTTGTTGAATACACGCTGCCCCCCAAACGCCGCGGAAAATCGACACTGGACCGCTATGTTGACGGCCCATTTTTACTGGACCCTTTTTATCGGGCTCTGGAGTTAGATAGACGATACGGCGTGTTCCAACTCTCCACGCTGGCGCCAAAAGGTTTCAAAGAGTCCGAATACTTTCGCACCTGGTATCACGAATGTGGATTTCAGGACGAGTGTGGTTTGCTCATTAAACTGAATCACGGATCCGTTAACCTCGCTCTCGGCATGACAGACGGAAGCCGCCGCTTTTCAAAGCGCCAAGTGGACAAACTTGAGGCGGTCTTTCCTGCCATAGAGGCGCTGGTGCGAAAACACTGGTCCGCCGCATCGACGTCGCAACCTGAGCAATCCGACTTTCGTCAGCGACTTCAGTATGCGCTGGGCGCCTTTGGTGCGTCGGTGCTCACGCGCCGTGAGCGCGAGGTGATCGAACTGGTGCTCTTGGGTCACAGCACCCGACTGGTCGCCGAGAAGCTCCAGATATCGACAGAAACCGTCAAGCTGCATCGAAAACACGCCTACGCCAAACTCGATATTTCCTCTCAGGCCGAATTGTTCTATCTCTTTGTTGATGCCATTGCCAGTCACGCGGGTGCCACGCATGAGGATCCCCTGGTCGGCTACCATGAAACCACCCAGCGCGGGACATCGTGAAGCAGACTGATCAGCTTACTGCACAGCGCTTGCGGGACGGATTTGAGGCGCTGAACCGGGGCCAACTCGACGTTGCGGCGAGTGCTTGCGAGCAGGTTTTGGCTGAAAACCCTGATCTGGCTGCTGCGCATTTCTTGGTCGGGCTCATCGCCGTTGAGGGGGACGAGCGACGGGTGGCCCATAAAGCCTTCAAATCAGTGCTCAAGCTGGATCGCGATCATGCGGCGGCGTGGGCGCAACTGGCCAGACTGAACGCGAGCGAGGGACGCATTGCCTCAGCAGAGGAAGCGCTCAAAGAGGTCAGACGGATCCAACCGACGGATCCCGCAGTGCTCGACCTCACCGGCAGTTTTGAATTCTTCTATGAAGATGAGCGTGGCGGCAGTTGGGAAGCCAATCCCGAGGGGTACATTGATGCCTTTACCATTGCCAATCTGCGAGTGGGATATGAGTCCGACAACAACTGGTATGTGCAGGCCTACGTCGAGAATGTGTTCGATGAATTCACCTGGGATGGCTACAACGCCAACGGCGGTATTTTGCCCTCGCACTTCTTTGGGCCGATGCGACCCACCACTATCGGTATCAGGGCGGGTATGAGCTGGGACTGACTTGGGCTCAATCGAGTGACGCCGGCCCAGCGCCGGCGTTTTTTTGCCGCATAAAACTGGGATCCTGTGGGTCGAAGCTAACGTCGAGCTGCGCTTACCGACTTAAGGGCCATCAAGCCCAATCAGCTGAGCCCGCAACGCAGGCCTAGGCGAATCCTCACTCAACCAAATGCCACCAAACAGCCGCCCAAAATCCGGATGATCGATTGCGCCGATGAACTCACCGTTGAACCAAAAACCATTGTTCCCCACCATATCCACACCCAGTACCAGCGTGTCACCTGCCGACACGTCGGGCCACAGTGTTCCCAGCGCTTGCAACCAAAGGGCCTGCTGGTCATGGCTGACCCCCTGCTGTCGCCACGCCTTTTCCGTCTCCTCAACCAACTGGTGGACGGGGATATCGCGCAAATAAGAAAGTGAGAGTTGATAAGGTGGGCCCTCTTCCCACTGCCCACTCGGGGTATATAACGCCGAGTCGTAGACCTGCCAAAAAAGTACCTTTAACCGCGCTGTACCCACCTGTGGCCATATATCAACTGACAGCGTCAGCGAGGGGCTGGGAGATGCAATCGCGCCTGTAGTGCCGGTCTTTTCTGCGGCAATCGCCTCTCCCAACTCACTGGCCTGAACACAGACGCTCGCGAGAAAGAGGCAACACAATGTAAAAGGACTGGGCTTCATGCGGAAGGCGAGAGCCGCTGACTTACCCAGTAGAGCAGCGGCAGCAGTAAGCTCCACACGGCCACCAGCACGGTGAGAGAAATCAGCTCGCCATAGGGCAGAGTGACTGCGCCCAGTCCCGCACCAACGCGGTAATTTAAAGGTACGGCAATGCCACCCAGCACGGCAGCCAGCCACAGGGACTGCCCGATCTTGGCAAAACTGCGGTAAAGCGCCGCGGCGAACACCCACCACAGAATCACAAGCCACATGGGTACAACAAACGCGGCTTCAAAAACAAACACGCCCGATAGCGTCAGCGCCACATCAACCGCAATTCCGATCAGGGCAACCGGTAGCAGACGACGAAGTTCTCCCGCCCGATCCTCCACCAGGGCGAAATGAAGCGCTAAAGACAGGAGTGCGATGGGAGCCCACGCCTCCCTGCCGATCACGCAACAGAACCAGGTTGCCTGAAACCAGATGGCGTTGAACCAAAATGTATCGACCAGCCGCATAGGCTGATAGTTACGAGCGTTGGCGATCGCCAGATCAGGCGGGGGTGGCGGTGACCGAGTAGTGCTGGGCTGTTCTGTCGAGAGCAACTGCCAATTGGTCGACCAGAAAATCGATCTCTGATGGCTCGGTCACAAAGGGCGGCGCCATGATCATGGCATCCCCGGTTTGACGCACCATCAAGCCCTGCGTAATCGCCGTATCCCGACAAAAAACCGCTGCCGCGGACTCGGGCGCCAACCGCTCGCGGGAGGACTTGTCACGCACCAGTTCTACCGCTGCAAACAACCCTTTGACCCTTACCTGACCCACAATCGGGTGATCGGTAAGCTCAATGAGCCGACTGGCAAAATACGGTGCCAGCTGCGCCACTCCTTTTTCAATAATCTGGGTTTGCTCAAGAATATCGAGAGTAGCCAGTCCTGCCGCACAGGATGCGGGATGACCGGAATAGGTAAGCCCATGGGCAAACTCGCCCCCACCGGAGAGCAGCACATCTGAAATTTTCTGACTGACCAAACTGCCTCCGAGGGGCATGTACCCATTGGTCACCGCTTTCGCAAAGGTCACGAGATCAGGTTCAATGCCGTAGGTCTCAAAGCCGAACCACTTGCCGGTCCGACCGAAACCGCAGATGACCTCATCAGAAATAAAGAGGATGTCACGCTCATCAAGAATCCGCTTGACCTCGGGCCAATAGGATTCAGGGGGAACAATGACACCGCCAGCGCCTTGAACCGGCTCGGCAATAAATGCCGCCACCTGGTCCTCCCCGAGTGCATCGATTTTCTTCTCCAACTCGCGCGCCGCGGCGATACCAAATGCCTCCGGATCGAGATCGGCACCTTCCTCAAACCAATGGGGTTGCTGAATATGGTGCACGTAATCGAGCCCCATGGTTTGTTTATGCATGGCAGACATGCCACCGAGTGAAGAGGCGCCGATGGTGCTGCCATGATAGGCATTGCGGCGGCTGATAATGTGCTTCTTCTCGGGCTTACCCAATAAGTCAAAATACCGGTGAACAAACTTGATCTGGGTGTCATTGGCCTCCGATCCGGAGTTAGTAAAAAAGACGTGCTGGAATCGCTCCGGGGTCACCTCGCACAGGCGCGCGGCCAGCTCGGCGGCGGGTTGGTTGGAGCACTTAAAGAAGTTGTTATAAAAGGGCAACTCAGCCAACTGGGCGGCGACGGCTTCTTTAATCCGGTTTTGACTGTAGCCCAGATTGCAGCACCACAGCCCCGACATCCCATCCTGAATTTTATTGCCGTCCGAGTCATAAATATAAACGTGCTCGGCGCGGCTCATAATGCGCCCACCATGACGGGCGTAATCCTCAAAATCAGTGAAGGGATGTAAATGATGCGCCTGGTCGAGGCGCTTCAATGCCTGAGTATCAAGTGTCGCCGTCATCCTGTTCTCTCCCGCCACCGCTTGGGTGCTACTGGCTAATCGCAAAACCGGGATTGAGTATCACACTGACCCCGCGGGCTGTCAGTAACCCCATAGGGAGAGACCTACTCCGAGCGCTCGGCCATCGGTGGACAGGGCGCTCGCTGGCGCGCAAACTGCCGCTATCGTGCAGTGAGGTTTTATGACTCTGGAAGTTGTCAACGAGGCTTATCGAGGCCTCACCTACCCTTGGGGCCGGCTCGGCGAGCCGGGAGACGAGCCCTTTGAAGTCGCACCGGGTGTCTGGTGGCTACGATTTTCAATGCCGGGGCCATTGAATCACATCAATCTGTGGCTACTGGAGGATGGTGACGGCTGGACCATTGTGGATACCTGTCTGAACCTGGATTCAGCCAAGGAACAATGGGAGCGTTTATTCACTGGCTTCATGGCATCGAGGCCCGTCAAACGTGTGATCTGTACCCATATGCACCCCGATCACATCGGCTTAGCGGGCTGGCTCTGTGAGCGCTTTAACTGCGATCTGTACATGACGCAGGCGGAGTTTCTGACGGGCAGCCTGATTATGGGCTATACCGGCGAGCAGGCGCCGCCACCGGCCATTGACTTTTATCATCGTGCTGGCTTCTCCGCCGAGCAACTGGATAACTATCGCCAGCGCTTCGGCAGCTTTGGTCAGTTCGCGACACCTTTGCCGCACAATTTCCAGCGGCTCAGTGATCGACAGACGCTGTCGATAGGCGGCCGGTACTGGCAAGTGGTTGTGGGTCAGGGACATTCGCCGGAACACGCCTGCCTTTACTGCCCCGCCCTGCAGCTGGTCATTGCCGGCGACCAGATCTTGCCGCGCATTACCCCCAACGTGTCGGTGTTCCCTACTGAGCCCGATGGCAATCCGCTGGAATCGTGGCTGGCCTCCAGCACGCGCCTGCTCGATATGCTCCCCGAAGATTTGCTGGTGCTGCCCGCTCACCAATCGCCCTTTACCGGCGTGAGGGTTCGCCTCAACCAAATTATCGACAGTCACCGGCTGGCGCTTGCCAAACTCTATGATCTGCTAATGGCACCTAAGGTACTGCCAGAATGTTTTGAGTGCTTATTTGGCCGGGCTATCGGGGACAACGAAATCCAGATGGCCACGGGCGAGACCGTAGCCCATCTCAATTACCTGTGGCATCGGGGTAATATCCAGCGGCGTCTTAACGACGAGGGCCGCTACACTTACCAGTCGGACCCGGAAGCGCGCTATATAGACGCGGAATAAATCCTGTGAAAGCACTGTTTAACAAGCTCAAAACCCTTGCTTTCCGCTGGTACTACCGTCGCATGAACACGCTGGCCTGGGAGGCGCACTCGCCGCCTAAGGTGCAATCGGGTTCGATCCAGTTGCCCCTAGGCGAAGTCACGCTGAGTGCGCGGATGTATCACGGTTTGGCCAGCCGTCCTCTTATCGTCTATTTTCATGGCGGCGGCTGGACCATTGGTGATCTGGATACCCACCATCCCTTCTGCACGCGTCTGGCTCATGCGACCAGAGCAACCGTGATCTCTATTGACTATCGGTTGGCCCCCGAACACCCGTTCCCGGCCGCACACGACGATGCGATGGCGGCCGCGCAATGGATTATCGATCATCTCAACGCGCTGCCTCCCAATAACGGTGAAGTGGTGCTGGCGGGAGACAGTGCCGGTGGCAATCTCACCTTCGCCACCGCGGCCCGCATGCCCGACGAACCGCGCCTGCGCGGCTGCATCATGATTTATCCTGCAACCCAGCACTACCACGCCGAGCTTCGCTCTTACGTTGACCACGCCAAAAGCGGCCCGCTGACAACGCCCATCATGCGCTGGTTTACCGATACCTACCTCAACGGACTGGCGCCAGCCGATCCCACCATAGAGATCATGTTCCCCGACAAGCGCACGTCATTGAAGGGCTTCCCGAGATCACTTCTGATCACCGCTGAGAGAGATCCGCTCCGCGACGACGGCAAGCGGCTCGCACAGCGCCTGAAAAACGCGGGGGTCCGGGTACATCACGAGCACTTCGACCACGAAGCCCATGGATTCCCCTGTTCGGAGGGACCCACAGAAGCCCACCATCAAGTAATGGCACTGGCCGGTAATTGGATTGCCGATATCAGTCGGGGCTGATGTACTCGAGAATATCCATGATTTCTGGCTGCGTCAGCAGGCGCGGTGAAACGTATCCGTCACTCTCATCCATGGCGGCGTGCGCCAGTAGAGTCCAATCGGCCGGCTGAATACGAGAGTCAGTCTCCTGAATGCCTACCTTGGCGATCAGATCGGCCACCGCGTCCACAAACGCCTGAGCCCGTGCCGCGGGTGAGGATGCGTCGGACACGCCCGTGACCACCGCCAACTCCGCCAATGCCGTTTCGGCCTCAGCAATACAGGCTTTCAAAACATGGGGTAAAACCAACGCATTGGCCTGCCCGTGGGGTATGCCATAACGGGCACCCAGCTGATGGGCAATGGCATGAACGTTACCGACACCCACCTGATTAATGGCAACCCCAGCATGATACGCCGCCAACGCCATACCCAATCGTGCCTCGATGTTTTCGGGCTCCACGATCGCTTGCTCCAACCAACGGAAGACACCCTGAATCGCCAGGCGGGCATTTTCCTTGCGAGTGCCGCGATCCCACACGCAGATGTACGCCTCAATGCCATGGGTCAGGGCGTCGATCCCCGTCGCTGCGGTGACGGCAGCCGGTAGCCCGGTGAGCAAATCAGGGTCCAGCGCAACCGCCTGAGGCAAGAGGCTCTCAGCAACAACGATGTGCTTCATTTTGGCGATGGGGTCTTTGATCACCGCCCCCATGGTTGCTTCGCTGCCGGTACCGGAAGTCGTGGGAATGGCATACACGGGCAAAACATCCTCTGGCACTTTGTTAAGCCCTACCCACTGCTCCGGAGATTCGTCGCTGGAGCGGGTACAGGCGATCACCTTCGCCGCATCCATGGAAGATCCCCCTCCCACCGCCACAATCGCAGTGCACCCTGCAGCACGCAGTACCTCGGCACCCTCATTGACATGGGTAAATGTGGGGTCGGGATCGACCCCCGCATACCAGTGCAAGGTCACGCCGGTCTCTGCCAACGGCGATAACGCCCGCTCCGCCAGACCCAGCTCTTTCAGTGCCCGGTCTGTGACCACCAGAATGTCTTTGTGCCCAATATCGGCGATCCGTCTGCAGAGATCGGCTGCCGCTCCACGCCCCACATAGGATAGGTGGACCCCACTGGCTTTGCTGCCCACCAGCAACTTGATGAGCGTTAATTTAAAACCGCGCTTGAATCGGCGGACAGGCATGGATCTGAGCATCAGAAGACTCCCTGGGGCTGGCTTATCGGGTAGTCTATCGACAGCGCACCGCGGACAACAGTCTCTGTCTGGGATAATCGGCATTCAGAACACAGCCCCGGGCCACAACCTTGCCGAAAACACAGCAACAGGATGCACACGGATGATGGAAAGACAGTACGTTGAGTTCGCAACACCCGAGCGCGCTGAGATCGTCAAAGACACACTGGCGGCACCTGAAGACGACGAAGTGATCATTTCCGTGTGTCACGCCGGCATTAACCGTGCCGACTTGCTACAGCGCATGGGTCTGTATCCACCTCCAGCAGACGCCTCTCCCGTCCCCGGTCTGGAAGTTTCAGGGACCGTAGCCGCCCTGGGCAAAAATGTCAGCGCGTATGCGGTTGGTGATCGCGTCTGCGCACTGACACATGGTGGAGGGTACGCCTCTCAAGCGATTGCCCGCGCCGATCATTGCCTGCCGCTACCCGAGGGGATAACCACCGAGCAAGGTGCCGCGCTGCCGGAGGCACTACTGACCGTGTGGTACAACGTAGTCGAGCGCGGCCGTCTGGCATCGGGGGACACCGCGCTGATCCATGGGGGTAGCAGTGGTATCGGCTCCATCGGCATTCAGATGGCACGCACACTGGGCGCCACCGTGTTGTCTACTGCCGGATCGGAGGCACGCTGCGCATCGGTGGCGGAGCTGGGCGCCGCATTTGTTGCCAATCATCGGGAAAGTGATCTTTTCGAGCAATTCAACCAGGCAGGCTATGCCAACAATATCGACGTGATTTTGGACATTGCGGGGGGAGACCTGATGCAGACCAATCTCGAACTCGCTGCTCAGGATGGCCGCATTGTGTGCATTGGCGTGATGCGGGGTATGCAAAGCGAGATCAATCTCGCTACCGTGTTCATGAAGCGTCTTACGCTGACCGGAAGCACCCTGAGACGTTTGGAGACCGCTGAGCGCGCGCGCTGTTTCCAGTCCATTCGTGAACATATCTGGCCAGCCGTGACAACTGGCGCGATCGCGCCGATCGTCGATGCAACCTACCCGCTTCATGAAGTACTGAGGGCGCACCAGCATATGCAGGCGGGCGGCCATTTTGGTAAATTAGTTCTAGATTGCCGGGTTGCCTGAAAATCCCGGCCCAGGCAAAAACCAAGCTATCTGGCTGATCGGATTCTTCCTTGGACAAGCGCAGATGAGAACGTTGTCTCAAACACTCAGGGCCCGTTCCCTAAAAATGACGTATCGGCTGATGGCCGCCTTGCTGGCAGTATTGCTGGTGGCATGCGGTGCAGAAAGCGCCCCTGAGAGCGTGCTCTCTGAGGGGGCCAACGCTATCACCAACGGGCCTTTGACTGAGACGTTGGCAGTAGCCCCCACCGAGAGTGAATCACAGCCGCCGGCCACCCCCACGCAAACCGCGCCCGATGGTGACCGGGGCTTGCAACGCTTTGGGGTAATGCCCCATGCCGATGACCTCGATACGATGGTGGATCGCCGCGTAATCAGGGTCCTCACGGTCTACGGGCCGGGGCGCTATTTCTTGGAGAACGGACCACAGGGGATTGTTCAGGAGTATGCGCAGAAACTGCAAAAAGTCGTCAACTCAGCCTACAACACCGGGCTATTGACGGTGCAAGTCGCGGTGATTCCAGTGGCCAGAGATCAGCTTTTCTCGGCGCTCAAGGCAGGATACGGCGATATTGTCATGGCAGGGACCACGATTACCGAGAGCCGCAGAGCAGAGGTCGCCTTTACTTCTCCCGTCAGTAAGCCCCTCAAAGAAATTCTGGTCACCGGGCCAAGCGCACCCGCTCTCGAAACACTCGCGGACCTTGCCGGAAAGACCGTATATGTGCGCCTGTCGAGCAGCTACGCAGAGAGTGTTCGAGCGCTCAGCGATACATTGGTGGCTCGGGGCCTGGCACCCATTCGCATCGAGGCGATAGACGAGTCTCTGGAGGATGAGGATCTCATCGAAATGGTCGATGCGGGCTTGCTACCCTGGGCCATTGTTGATGATTACAAACCGCAAATGTGGCAGGAAGTTTTTACCCGTGCTGTCGTGCGGGATGACCTCGTGCTTCGCTCTGGGGGGCGGCTGGCGTGGGCAGTGCGCTCGAGTAATCCAAAACTGTTGAAGTTCCTCAACACCTTCGTCAAAGACAATCGAGAGGGGACACTCTTTGGCAACGTCATCCGCAACCGCTATATCCGAGATTTCGATTGGGCCGAAAATGCAATTGGCGCCGAGGAGCTCAGTCGATACCGGGCGCTAGCGGCCTACTTTCTGAAACACGGCACCAACTACGGGATCGACCCAACGCTTCTCGCTGCGCAAGGCTTTCAGGAATCACGACTGGACCAGAGTGTCCGCAGCCACGTGGGTGCGATCGGTGTCATGCAACTCCTGCCCACTACGGCCAAAGACAAGAACGTGGCCATACCCAACATTGAGGAGGTTGAACCCAACATCGAGGCGGGTGCCAAGTATATGGCCTTCCTGAGGGCACGCTATTTCAGCGGCCCCGATATCGATGACCTTAATGGCGCATTTATGTCGCTGGCAGCGTATAACGCCGGCCCCAGTCGTATTCGTCGTCTTCGGAGGGAAGCGGAAGCCAGGGGCTATGACCCCAATCTTTGGTTTGACAATGTTGAGGTGATCGTCGCCGAGCAGATTGGTCGGGAAACCGTGCAGTACGTCAGCAATATCTTCAAATACTATCTGACCTATCGGTGGATCAATACCGCGGACGCTGAACGCGCGGCGGCGAGAAAAGCTTCAGGGGTTGACTGAACCCACGGGCGGTTATCAGGCCACGTTAATCAGACGCGACGTTTCCTCGCACCACTGTAACCGGCCCACCGGAGCAAACCTTCGCCTCACACCCGGCGTTGGGCTCAGATAAAAAAGATCGCCATTTTCACCGGTGAAAGTCGTCGTGACCCCGACCGAGCGTGCGACCTGGGCGTTCTCCTTCATATGAATAGGCTCGCCATGCACCGGTATCACCAACTCCGGTTTCAATATCTGATAAAGATCTCGCAGCTCATCCTGACAAGGGTGACCCGATGCATGCAGTGGTGCTTGGCTTTCCTCAGCTTCAATCACCTCGACTCCTTTGGCACGCAGACCTTGCACCAATCGCGTCACTGAATCTTCGTTACCGGGAATGGTCTTCGAGGACAAAATGACAGTGTCTCCCGGATTCAGGGTCAGATCGGGATGGGTTCCCATCATGAGGCGGTGCAGGGCGGCTCCCCACTCCCCCTGACTACCCGTGGCTACCGCCAGAACTTCCGCCGGAGGCAAATATCCCAAATGCTCGGGATGGATGGGCTGAAACCGGTTCCCCAGCAACCCCACCTGTTGGGCGCACCGCGCCATACCCGATGCAGAACGACCCAGTATGGCAAGATAGCGCCCAGTTTGGGCGGCAATGCTTGACAGCGTCTGCACTCTGGCAATGTTGCTCGAGAAGCAGCCCACGATAACCCGGCCCTCGCAGCGCTCAATCACCTTTGCCAACTCACGGGCGACAGCGCCCTCAGATGGAGATTTTCCCGCGCACAAAGCATTGGTGGAGTCACAAATCACCGCGTCAACGCCCTCTCTTCCCAAGGCTTCAAAGCGTTGCGCCGACCACGCCGAGCCCACCACTGGTGCGTCGTCAATTTTCCAATCGGCGGTGTGCACAATGCATGAGTCTGAAGTTCGAATTGCGAGGGCGCAGGTCTCTGGCGTCGAATGGGTAATGGGAATCCACTCCACCGAGAAAGGACCGAGACGGAGCGTGCTGCCCGGCTCGATCTCTATTAAAGGCGATGGTAAAGCCCCGCCTCGGCTCCGGGTCTTGTGTCGCAGCACTGCCGCCGCAAAAGGCGTGGCATACACCGGGCAACCCAGCTGCTCCCATAAATAGGGAAGCGCCCCGAGGTGGTCCTCGTGAGCATGGGTCACAATAAGACCGACCAGCTGATTACGGCGAGCGCTAATGAACTGTAGATCCGGCATCTGTACGGAAGGCCGCAAGGCGCCGGGCTGCTGCTCGAGGGTGATACCGCAATCGACTGCCAGCCACGCGTCGTCATGGCCAAGGAGATTGAAATTCATACCAATCTCGCCACATCCGCCCAGTGGCAGAAATACCACATCACTTTTTGCCGATGACCCCATGCCGGATTAAGCCATCGCTACCACCGATAACCCACGCGGAACTTCAGGGTTTCGTCATATTTCTTTTTGCCCTCCGCGGCACCACCATCGTAGTCACCCGACAACTCCGCTGACGCCTCAAGCCCTAGCAGGAGAGGGAAGCGCAAGCCCATAGTGGTGCGAAGGATCGATTCACTCGTATTGGACAGATTCATGATGCCGATCTGACGCAAATAGAGTGTGAGCGATCCGTCTAGGAACGACATCTCTCCGGTTATATTGAAGTTGGCGCCAAAGTAATCGTTATCCTCTGCTTCGATAAAATCGGTATCGACGTAGGAAAGACCCACTTCCGCATCCAGCTTCAGATCATCTCGAGTTAGGAGTTTTCGCCCGAAATACGGACCCACAAAGTAGCGCCGGCTGACATCCGCAAATTGATCCGAGGTTAATCCGAGATTCACCCCCAAATAATTTTTGGGGTCGGTGAGGAAATAATCGTACTTACCCGTGAGCTGCCAGTTATCCGCAGTCGTCGTATTCGTGCGAGTAGTCTCACCCCCCTCCGTCTGTTGCTCGATATTGGTGCTGGTATCCTCGAGATCGCCTCGCAGAGTGAAGCGGTCGCGTCGGCTTTCCAGAACCATCTCCAGATCGGCGTTGATCTCGTCAGTGTCGGTATTGCCGCGGTTGTAATCAAATGCGGTGCTCGCACGGCCGGTTAAGTGATAACCCTTGCCGGCTTCCCACGCCTCCGGGCTGGACACCGCCACTTGCTGCACTGAAATATTGTCCTGACCCTCTAACACCACCTCACCATCCAGAACCTGCAAACGGGACAATGTCAGAGTGCGATCGTCCGTGGTGAGCAATTCGATGGATTGTTCTGAATCCAGCGTGGCGACCGACTCCAGCGGGATGGCGATATCGCCCATCCAGAATGTCGATACGTAAAGGGTGCCCTCTGCGATGTCAGTCACATCTCCAAAGACAACCGAATCATCGACCAATACGATTTTGGCCGAAGGCCCCTCGGGCAGTTGGGTCGGCTGATCAGAGAGGGCGTGAACCAAACTACTGAAAAAGCCGCTACAGAACCCGATGAGAAGTAATAGGTGTATTCTTACGCTCGGCTGATAACAACGCATATCCAATTCCTGCTAGGGGTGACCCCGAGGTGCGGCACTTTAAGCCAACTCTCAACGAATAGAAATGTGGGCAGACGACTCTGCCACCAAATGATGTAAATACGATATGACAACGGCTTTTGACTACGACCTATTGGTAATCGGCGCAGGTTCGGGTGGCGTTCGGGCAGCACGTAAAAGCGCCGAGTTCGGTGCGCGGGTAGCGGTGATTGAAGAGCGCGCGCTGGGGGGCACCTGTGTCAACGTCGGTTGCATCCCCAAAAAACTGTTCGTCTATGCCAGCGAATTCAGTGAGGCATGGCAGGCAGCAAAAGGGTTTGGATGGCAGGTGGGAGAAATCCCGTTCGATTGGCCGACGCTTCGGGACAACGCCCTGCAGGAAGTGGCCCGGCTTAATGCCATCTACGAGCGCCTCCTTGAAACGCCCGGGGTGAATATTATCCGCGGTCACGCCACCCTTACAGGGCCTCAAGAGGCACGTGTGGGGACGCGCGTGATTCGCGCCGAGAAGATTCTGCTGGCCACTGGCACCTGGCCCGCGATGCCCGATATACCGGGCAAAGAGTTCGCCATCAGCTCAAATGAGGTGTTCAGTTTGGCGCAGTTCCCCCAGCGCATTTTGATCGTCGGCGGCGGCTATATTGCCACCGAGTTTGCCGGCATCTTCGCGGGACTTGGGGCCTCGGTGCTGCAAAGCTACCGTGGCCCTCTGTTCCTAAAAGGTTTCGATGAGGACGTACGGCGTTTTCTGGCAGAAGAAATGCGTAAGAAGGGCATTGATCTCCGCTTTGACCATCACCTGAGTGCGCTGGAACGCCATGATGCAGGGGGAATTGCCGCACACCTCAGCGATGGCGTAGAGGTGTTCGATACGGTGCTGTGCGCCACCGGGCGCAAACCATTAACCGATCAACTCGGCCTCGAAAATACTGCTGTGCAGTTCACCCCTGAGGGTTACGTGGCGGTTAACCCGCAGTTCCAGACCCATGAGCCCTCCATTTACGCACTGGGTGACATGACGGGAGGTCCCGAACTCACGCCGGTGGCAATTGCAGAGGCTATGGCGTTTGCAGAGACCCAATTTGCCGGTCGGCCGAAGACCATGGAATACGACCATATCGCTACCGCCGTTTTTAGCCAGCCGCCCATTGGCACGGTGGGTCTGACCGAGGCCGCCGCCCTCGCCGCCGGCTATACAGTCACTATTTATCAATCAAACTTTCGGCCGCTCAAGCACACCGTGAGTGGGTGTGAGGATCGCACTCTGATGAAGCTGGTCGTGGATGCAGATACCGATCGGGTGCTGGGAGCCCACATGGTAGGTACCGACGCTGGTGAAATCTGTCAGGGTCTTGCCATCGCAATGAAAATGGGGGCCACCAAAGCCGATTTTGACCGCACCGTCGGCATTCATCCCACCGCCGCCGAGGAATTCGTGACCATGCGCAGCCCCCGGGCCTGAACCGTGGATCTGGAACTGTGGAAAGTGGCGGCCCTCGTTGTGGCAGGGCTGGCCGCTGGTGCTATCAATGTGGTGGCAGGCGGTGGCTCCGTTATTACCGTGCCTGTCATGATCTTCCTGGGAGTCCCTGGCCCCGTCGCCAATGGCACCAACCGGCTCCCCATCGTGGCTCAAAATATCAGCGCTTGCGCCACCTATTTGCGCCACGGGGTACCCCACATCGGGATGATCTTTTCTCTCTCGCTGTGCGCCATCCCCGGCGCAGTCATCGGCGCTGTCGCCGGCGTGCAGATACCCACCGAGACCTTTAATTTCCTGCTCGCGGGGGTCATGGGTCTGGTTTTGGTCATGATGCTGACCGGTGGCAGCGCAGACCCCGCTAATCCAGTCGGTGACATTTCTCGGCGACGTTTGATTGTGGGTCATGGGCTGATGGTGCTGGCGGGGTTTTGGGGCGGTTTTATCCAGATCGGCATGGGATTTGTGCTGCTGCCCATTCTTAACCGGGTACTCGGACTGGATCTGGTCACCGCCAACATCCACAAGGTCTTTATCGTATTGCTGTATACCGTGGCGGCGCTCATGGTTTTCGGCAGTCAGCTGGAGCTTCTCTGGTGGGTCGGGGCCATTATGGCGATCGGCAATGCGCTGGGGGGCTGGTTGGGCGCCCGGCTGACGCTGGCAGGTGGCGAGGGGTTGATTCGCAAAGTTGTCGTCTTTGCCATCGCAGTGATGATCGTGAAGCTGGTATGGTTCCCTTAGGACACCGGTGTGGAGTGAAACGGCAATGAAAAGTTGGAGCCAAACTGCGGCGGCTGGCCTGCTGTCGCTGATGTTGACGCTAGCAGGCTGTAGCGCGGTACAGGTCGATTCCACCCCTGCGGATCGATTTAGCGCCAAAACCTATCAGTCCTATAGTTGGCGAGCGGCTCTCCCCTCGGGCATCTCTGGTTCAATGGATGACTTCTATCGACTGTCTACCATGGTCCGGGATGTGGTGTCACAAGAACTGGAGAAAAAGGGCTACCGAAATGTGGAGTCCGACGGCGACTTTGTTATCAGCTACGCGTTTAAGGCCACGCTAGAGGCAGGCGTCGACCCCGCCGCGACTGAATTCAACACCACCACGGCCGTGATCAATCGGGGTGTGGACCCGGCCGAGGCCGCCAATGCGCAGGCACTCGCCGGTCCTCGAGAGGTCGCCAGTCTCATGCTGATGTTTGAAGACGGCGGCAATCTGGCGCCGGTATGGTCGGCAACTATCAGTCAGGTGGTAGAGAATCGCAACCAACCCGATCTCAAAAAAGTGCGCCGTAGGCTTGAGCCCGGCGTCGCCAAGGCGTTGCGGGGCCTGCCAGACGCCCGCTAAGGTTCTT
>Ga0181571_10001257_pt1 | contig 18145 bp, 8 predicted proteins | sample 101ome_17_FD_132440 | JGI IMG/M metagenome (GOLD analysis project Ga0181571, IMG submission 132440) | Coastal salt marsh microbial communities from the Groves Creek Marsh, Skidaway Island, Georgia - 101407AT metaG (megahit assembly) | ecosystem: Environmental > Aquatic > Marine > Intertidal zone... | reverse complement strand
GACGCACGAGCCGAGGACGAACACCGGCACGATCGTCCAGTAGTACCCTAAGGGAGATAATCCTTCCACGTAGAACTGCCTCAGCTCGGACGCGGTGAGGAAGCTCTGTATGATGGCCACCACGAACATGAGGTACCGGGTGTACTGCTGGACGGTATGCTGCCCCACCGCATCTTTGGTGAGTTCCTTCATGCTGGGCACGAGCGCCACGATGACCTGCATGCCGATGGATGCCGCGATTATGGGCCCAATACCGACGTGGAAGAAGGGGATGCCGCTGCCGAGGATGGCCATGTCGCCCCATCCCTTCCCAGTGGACGCTGCGACGGGCACGATGGAGTTGACAAACTGACTGAACACGTTCCCTGCCACCTCCGCGCCAGCCGGGGTGTTGAAGTACTTCATCGGGAACTCCGAGCACAAGCGTATGAGCACGATGTAGCAGAAGGTGTTGATCATGCGCCTTCCCCAGTCGTTCGTGATCTCGATCTGCATCTCCTTGAACGCGTTCTCCTGCTTCTCCAGCTCGCGCGGTGAGGACGAGGGCGGGGGAGGGAGAGGGGGTACCTGATCGGTACTGTCTTCCCCGCTCATCCCCGGGTCGTCCCCGAACTCATCCCCTGACATATTTGCCTCGCTGAACACCCTACGCGACGCCTCATCGAAGGCGGAGCCCCCGGACGCCGCGCATCGGCCGAGCCTGGCGACGCCCCTCCCATCTTTTCGTATGTCACCCGGCCGCGCGGAGAAAACCCTCGCCTCGCGCGCCACAGTCGCGCCACCGGTCCGTCTCCCGCGCGGGACGCGGGGACGCGTCGACGCCGACGCGTATAACGATCCCGAACACGACATATCGACTATCGCGATCACCCGATCCGGCTATCGTGCTCTCGCCTGTGAGCTTTCATCAAGAGATGAACCCTCTCAACTTTTCAGACACAGCAGTCACTCCCAAATTCCGTCTGCACGCTTTCTCTGCTGCACAACTTTTGTTGTTGAACAGTTGTGTTCACGACGGGGCATCCGTACAAATTCTCACCCATGTGGTTTAGTCGCAAGCGCGGGCTCTTACGCGAAGGCTCTTACATACTTTTACAAAACGAAAGAAGAAAAAGAATCAATACCACACCGCGTCGTCACCCCCGCCCCCCGTGTCGTACTCGTCGTCGTAGCCGCCGGCGTACCCGAGATCGTTGTCGTTGTGATAGACGTACTGGTCCACCTCCGGCACGTCCCACTCGTCTGCCAGCCTGTAAATCTGCGCCGACCTGGAGGGTAAGTATAGGCACACGCCGGTACCCTGCCAGTCGCACGGACCGCCCTCCGTCTCGGGTTTGGTCACTTCCGGGTCGATGCGGCCCCAGCCGCCGAACTGTTTGGCGTCGGTGTCCAAGACCAACTCGTAGCGGCCCGCGCGTTCGCTTCCGACCCGGTAGAATGGGTAGGACTCGTGCGGGTGAAGGTTAGCGACCACGAGGCAGTTGGCTCCCACGTGGAACGCCAGGACGCCGCTGTCGTCCTTGCAGTGATGGACGGTCGGCGTGAACCCGCCGCGGTTGGACGCGAGCAACTTGCAGTCCTCGTCCGATCTCATCAGAGCGCCGTCGAATCGCTCCAGGTCGGCGTAGAAGAGGTCGTCGTTATCCCTCAGCGACCACTGCCTCCTGGCGTGCTGAAACGACTCGCCGTTGCCCTCCCGCGGGAAATCGACCCACTCGGGATGACCGAACTCGTTCCCCATGAAGTTCAGCCACGCCTCGCCCCCCAGCGTCAGCTGGAGGAGCCTGGCCATCTTGTGCAGCGCGACGCCCCTCTCCACCGCGGGGTGCGTCCCCTCCGGACGCGACTTGCTCATGCACCCGTACATGGCCGCGTCCATGAGCGTAAACGCGAACGTCTTATCTCCCACCAGGCACTGATCGTGGGATTCGAGGTAGCTCACCGCGGGTTCCGGGTTGCGCCCCGTGACCAGGCCGACGACCCTGGACGGGCTCCAGTTGAAGTCGGGCTCGTGCGCGAGCCGAGCCCAGTGGTCGGGCGGACCCATCGACAGCCTCAGGTCGAACCCCAAACCGCCGTGCCACACCGGACGGCACACACCCGTCTGACCGCTCACGTCCTCGGCGATGGTCACCGCGGCGGGCCCGAACTTTGGATCGTCTCGGAGCATCTGGTTGGCGAGCATCAGGTAGACGCAGGCGTCGTTGTCGGCGTGATCACCGTAAAACTCCGCGTGGCCGCCGATGAAGTCCCAATGAATCCCCCTGTGCTTGTACAGCATCGCGGTCACGCCGTCGAACCTGAACCCGTCGAACTTGAATTCTTCGGACCAGTACCGTATGTTGGACAGCAGGAACCGCAGCGTCTCGTACTTGCCAAAGTCGAACATGCGGGTACCCCACAGGCCGTGCCAGCCCATCCAAGGGTCCTCGTGGAAGAGGTGACCGCCGGTCCCGTCGAACTCGTTGAGCCCGTCGATGGCGTTGTCGCTCGCGTGCGCGTGCACCACGTCCATGAAGCACTGCATCCCCATGCCGTGGCACTTGTCCACGAGGTACTTGAGGTCCTCCGGACCGCCGCTCCTGTGCGCGGCGGCGAAGAAGTTCGTAACCTGATATCCGAACGAGGCATAGTAGGCGTGGTCCGCGACGGCCATGAGCTGCACGCAGTTGTACCCGAGCTCCTTGACCCTCGGCAGGACCTCGTCGGCGAATTCGCGGTACGTGCCGCACCGCGTCTCCTCGGATGACATCCCGACGTGCGCCTCGTAGATGCGAAGCGACGCGGGCCGGACTCGAGGCTTCTCGTGCCGCCACTCGTGCCGCTCACCTTCGGGCGGGTCGTGATAGACGCCGTTGTGGTAGCATCGCGTCTCGCCGCTCTCCTCGTCGCAGCACTGGACGATGCGATGGATCCACGCCGGGACGCGGTCGAACTGGCGGCCGTCGTGGGACTCCATGACGACGCGAACCTGGGAGCCGTGCTCGAGTCCCGCGGCGGCGGGGACGTCGAGGGTCCACTTGCCGAACTCGTCGCGCTCGCCCTCAAACTCCCATGCTTTCCACCCGTTGAAGTCGCCCATGAGGGACAGTCGCTTGGCGCCCGGCGCGTACTCCACGTACCGCACGTCCCCCGGCGCGCCGTCGGGCTTGGGATGCAGGCCGTACTCCTTGTACGACTCCGCGAACGCCTGCAGGGTTCCGTGGTTCTTCTCGATCTCCTCGAGCCTGCCCTCGAACCTCTGGTACCTGCCGTAGAGCAGGTGCTCGTAGGGCATCAGGCTGGGTTCGTTGCGACAGAGCGCGAGCCTGCCGTGGATGGGCCTGAGGCGGACCCTGGTGACGTACTCCTCGTCCGTCTCGTTCTCCGGGATCATCTCGTCCCAGCTGCCCGACGTATCGTGGGGCGCTTCCGAAGATTCGACGGGCGATGGCGCGTCCCCCATCGCGGGCCTCGCGGGCCTCGCGGGGTCCGTAGCCACGCGAGCAGCCTCCGCCGCGGCGATGGTCTCGGCGCGAGCCTTGGCCTTGGCCGCGTCGGAGGCGGCCTTCGCGGCCTGCACCTTCAGCTTGGCCTCGAGCGCGGCAGCCTTCGCCAGCTCCACACGCCTCGCCTCCATTTCCGGAGGTAGCGGAACCGGGGGCGGCGGAGCGACGAGGCCCTCGGGAACCTTCGGATTGTCCGCCGCTTCGCACACGATACGGCATGCGCGGCGGTTTGCCCGGCGCATCGCGGGCCTCGGCGCGGGCGTGCGCACGGCCACGGAGGCCCGCATGGTCGCCATCCGTGTCGGGGTAAATTCCGCGTTGATAAAATGGATCGCAGACCCGGCGCGGACGCGTTCCCGCGTTCCTCAGTCACAAACAGGTGCCAACGTGGAGCCAACGTGGATGCCAGACTGGATTCGCTGTCGTGTCGCTCCCTGAAAAACGACCGCGACAAGGCATTTACCCAGATGGCTCGATCCTTTTTCGCGTTAACTTTGAGCGCCGCGGAGAAAACAAAGAAAACACGAAAAAAAACGAGCTGAACCGTGAACAGACCGTCGTTTCGATTCCAGCCGCACGAAATCGATTGGGGGGCTGCAAATCGACGAGAGAAGGAGGCACTCGGGCTAGAGAGTCGAACTTTCCTTGGCAGTGGCCACTACGGACCGCGGGGGCTGCACCAGCCACCTGACCGAAAGGATGAGTGCGTAAGCGACTCTCCTGCGCGACCGGACGTTAGGAGACGTACAAAAGCACACAGTCGCGAGCCAAAAGGTGACACACGCGAGCTTTCACACACAGAAGGTGCGCGCCTCCTCGTCGTTTTTGGCAAATATTCCTCGATGTTTCAAAGCCGCCGTCTGGGATCTGAGCACCTCTGATCCCAACCGGCGCGCCGCGACATCGCGCTGGAAGGCTCGATCGACATCCGGCACCTCTCAATTTCGGCACTGGCACCATCCACTGCGCCTCTCGGGTGGTCTCCGGCCCCGTCGTTGTCGCCAAACGCCGCCGCCGCCGTCAAAAAAAGCGCGCAAAGTCAACACGCCTTTCTTTTTCCCCGAGATCTTCCCGCCAACGCCGACGCGCTTCGCTCACGTCGCTCCTTTCCCCGCCACCGGAACGCAGGCTACGTAAGTATATGACAAAGAGCGAGACGAACAAAGCGCCGGAGGTTAGCAAACGAGGAGGTCACCGCCCGCACCACAACTCGACGACGTCCAGCAAGAAGGCTGGATCGGAGATGGTTGTCGAGGAGGTTGCGAGGATGACTCTCGCCGACAGGCCCGTCGTGGACGTTTCGGTAGGCGGCAAGTCCGGCCTGAAGGGCGGAATCCCCACACCGAACGCCATACCCGCCCCGAACGCCATACCGGCGCCGCTCCCGCTCCCCAAGTCGGCAGCGGCGACCAATGGCGAGGCTGTCGGCGACAAGCCGAAGAAGCCTCGTGGCGGCAAGGGGAAGGGCGGAGCCAAGGACAACAGGCCCGCTGACTCCCCCGCCGAGGGTGCGAACGGTGAGGCCAAGGCTGCGAAGCCCAAGGCGCGGCGGGGTAAGGGTGGAGGCAAGGAAAAGCCCGACGCGGGTAACGTCGTCGAGGTTGAGGTGCATCACAAAGTCGAGGCAAATGGAAATGAGGGGAAGAAGGCGATCCCCGCGCCCAAGGGTGGCGCGGCGTTCGTTCCCCCCAAGTCGGACGGTGACGCTCCCATCAACGAGGATTCCAAGTCCAAGGCTGCCCGCAAGGGCGTCATCCCCCTTCCCAAGGGCCACCCCGCCCTGGACGGTGCGGTCAAGCCGGAGGGTGCGGAGAAGAAGGTCAAGGCTAAGAAGGAGAAGAAGCCGAAGGCGGAGAGGGGGGACAAGGAGAACGGCGAAGCCAACGGCGAGGCCGCCGCCGATGCCGATACCGCCGAACCTACCGCCGCGCCCAAGCCCAAGAAGAAGAAGGAGCCCAAGGAGAAGAAGGATGACGGCGGCGGCGCGAACCGAACGCTCGCGCAAGCCGCCGGGAAGGAGATTCGAAGGCACCTGGAGACGGGCAACGTGGACGCCGCCATGTCCGTCTTCGACGCCAAGCATAAAGTCGGCGGCATCGATTTGCAGACGGCGACAACTCTGATCATGGGCCTGGTGCGCGCGTGCCACCTCGCGGAGTCCATCCAGGTTGCCGACTACCTCAAGGAGCGAAACATGAAGATGCCGCTGCGACAGTTCACCGCCATCATCACCGGCATGTCGCAGCGCGCCAACCCCATGGACGCCCTCGAGTTCCTCAACGCCCTCGAGCACATCATCAACTACGAATCCAAGGCTGTGCACAACTACCACTTTCACTTCGCGAAGCTCGTGGTGCAGGAGTTTTTGGAGGAGGCGCTTCAGACGCTGGACCGCGTGGCCAACGCACCCGCGTTTGGACTGCAGGAGAGCGGACTCGCCGCGATGGACGTGGTGATCAACTCGTCGCATAAGGGTGGTCAGCTGTCGCTCAACATCCCGGCCCTGGGGTACGAGCTTCAGCGCGGGCTGATGAAGGGCGACACCGTGCTGCTCTCCCGCACGGGCGAGGCTGCGAGACAAATGGGCGGCGAGATGCCGAAGGGCCCTCGCGGCAACGGCGGCGACATCGACCTCGAGAACCTGGTGATGCCGACGGGGCCCAGGCGCGATAACACGACGGGCCCGGTCGGTAGGGGCGGCGCGCGGGGTGGTGGGTGGCGCGCGGATTACGAGTTTGAGGCTGAGGTGAGCGCGATGTTTCCCAACCTCAGCGTGAAGCTCGTGGGGTGCACGCAGGCTCAGGCGCAGACCGTCCGGGGCGGCGGGTGGAGGGTTGACAAGCTCGCGAACCGAACGTCTTTCCTCCGTCAGCTCAACGCGCTCCAAGACATGGTCGAGGTCAAGGCTGGTACGAGCCAGAAGGCCGGCGTCGATCCCGCCATTCGCGACATCCTGGTTGCGGGTTGGGACCACAACCGCGCCGATATCAACGCCATCCCGGACATGTGCAGCGCCGAGCGCCACGAGAACCTCACCCTGATGCAACGTCAGCGCATGATCGACAACGCGATGGATCTGCAGGCGATGGCGCACATGAACAAGTCCCAGACGGACGCCCTGGAGGCTGCGCTGTTCCAGAGGGTGACGCTTATCCAGGGTCCTCCAGGGACCGGTAAGACGCACACCGCCGTCGCGCTCGTGCAGATGTGGCTCAGGAACCGCACCAGCCCCATCCTGTGCACCTCGGACTCGAATATCGCGGTGGATAACCTCGTCGACGGTCTGTCTCGCGCGGGCGTCAGGGTGGCGCGCATCGGCCGCCCCGAGGCTGTGCGACAGGATCTCATGCAGTTCATGGTGGAGTCCATCGCGGGCATCGAGCCCGGCTCCAACATGAGCAAGGATCAGCAGTATCAGGCCATCAACGGTGTGCTCCGACGCGCGGAGGTGGTGTGTGCCACGTGCGCGGGCGCGGGGTCTGACATTCTCGAGAGGTTCTCCTTCCAGGCTTGCCTCATCGACGAGGCTACGCAGGCGACAGAGCCCGCGACTGTCGTCCCGCTCACCAAGGGGTGCTCCCAGGTTGTGCTCATCGGCGACCAGAAGCAGCTCCCTCCCACGATCATATCGCGCGAGGCGGACGCGGCGGGTCTCGGCACGTCCCTCTTCGAGCGTATGCTCGCGAGGGGTATCCGGGCCTTCATGCTCAAGGTGCAATACCGCATGCACCCCGCAATCGCGGCGTACCCGAGCAAGGCTTTCTACTCGGGTGCCCTGTTGTCCGGAACGCCGCCCTCTGCGCGCCGCGCACCGATGGGCTTCGACTGGCCGGTCCCCGCGGTGCCCCTCGCGTTCGTGGACGTCCCCGACGGATACGAACGGTCGGATGGCAGCTCGCAGACGAACCCGGTCGAGGCGCAGAAGGTTGTGAACATCGTCAAGAAGCTCGCCGCGGGTCACGACGTCATCTTTGGTGAGATTGGCATCGTCACCCCGTACAGCGCGCAGGTGCGCGCGATCAAGCGCCTGCTAAACGGCAACAAACCGGAGGTTCGCAGTCGCTTCGACGCTCCCGCGGATCCCAACACGCTCCAAGCCCTCGAGGTTTGCTCTGTCGACGGATTCCAAGGGCGAGAGAAGGAGGTGATCGTTTTCTGCTGCACGCGCGCAAACCCCAACGGCAACGTGGGTTTCCTCGCCGATCCGAGGCGCGTGAACGTGATGCTGACCCGCGCGCGCCGCGGGTTGATCATCATCGGCCACCTCGGCACCCTGCGCCGGGACCCCGAGGTGTGGGGACCCTGGCTGCAGTGGGCTGGGGACAACGGCTTGATTTGCGGCTTGGCCGCCGCCGACGCGGATTCCGCGTCCAGGCTCGCCACCATCGGCATGAGCTCCCTCGAGGAGATTGGCGGCCGTGGCGCGGGCGAGGTGATGACCATGGGCGCCATGCTCTCGCCGACGATGTGGGCAGGCGGGGGTGGGTCGGCCAGCGGGGGCAACCTCGCCGATCTCGGGCCGACGATGAAGGAACAGCGCGACACGGATGTGCCGGACGCGTGGGACGACTCGGACGACGACGACGCCACCGGCGTGACGACCGAGACGGAGAGCGTGACCGTGAAGGGATCCACCAACTCGCTCGTGGGTATGGCGGACAGCGCTTGGGACGACGAGTCCGACAGCGAGGATTCGTGATTGAGGATCAATTTGTTTGGGGTGGGTTAAAAGAAAAGACGGGGAGTTTCGTCTCCCCTGTCGAAAAGATTATTACGCGTAGCGGGATTCACAACGCAGCTATTATACTCGATCGGACTCTCTACTACGATGGTCCATGTAGCTATCGCCTACTGACTAAAACCCATGCTCAGCGTCGGCGCTCGACCAAGCCGCGGAACAGGGCGAACTGACCCGCCGAGTACGCCTCGGCTAACCGCTTCACCTCCGACGCCGGCTTTGACTCGAGCTCGCGCGGCACAGCCGCCAGGTCCCCCCGTCCCGCCAGCGCGGCGACCGCCCGGCGGAACATCCCGTGCAACGCCGCCCTGGAACACGCGGGCACGGGCCCGCCGCCGCCCACGGGCCCGCCCGTCCGCCCGTCGTGCCTGCTACGCGTACCGTCGCCCCTGGCCCACGTGAGGGACTCGTCGCCGTCGCCCGCGTCGGCTCGATTCGAGTGTAAACGCTCGATTCTCTCGCCGGCGCCCGCGGACCCCTCCAGCTTCACCGTCGTGCCGAGCGCGGCGCAGTGCGCGGGTAAATGCACGCGCAGCGCGGCGGCGCTGGACGCGAAACCCCTCAGCGCGCAGCACGTGCCGAGCCGCAGACGATCGGGGTTAAACTTGCGACCGACGACGACGGTGCTAAAGGCGAGCGGCGTCGGCACCAAATGCGAGAGCATCGCGCCCTGTATCCCGAGCGCCTGCCACCGCGAGATCTTATCGCTGCACGACAACGTCACGCCAGGGACCTTCTCCGCGTCTCGAAGCCGCGCGAACACCACCCCGGGCGCCGGGGCCCGCTCGCCGCGACCAGCCGCGCCCTTGACCGTGGTGGCCGGCTTGCTCGGCGCAAAGACGCCGGCTTCGTGCCGCGCCGCAACCCCGGACCACAGCTCGTTCCACGGCACGTCGTCCACGTCCCTCATCGCGAACGACGGGAATGCGCGGTTGGACGCGCCGCCCGCCATCGCCGGCATGGAGCACGATCCGCACGGCGCGGTCGAGACGTAGAGGTGGAGGGTAATCCCCGGACGCATCCGGAAGCCTCCGGCGTGACCCGCGGGCTCCAGGAGCCGCCACGGCGCCGCCGCGCCCGCCACTTTGTAGGTGGAGGTCTCCCGCGCGATGTCCAATATCTCTCGGTAGCACATGCGCAGGAACGCGCGACGCGCGAGGACCTCGGCGTGGCTGTCGTGCACGACGCTCTCCCACCGCCGCGCACCCCCCGCCGCGGCGGCGGCGGCCACCTCCCTGGGCATAAACTTTGTCCCCGAGCCCAGCGACAGAACTCGCAGGCGATCGCCGTGACCCGGCGCGTCGAACGGCGAAGACGCGTCGCGCTCGTGCGCGACGATCGCGGCGATGACCGCCGTGCCTCGCGTGTTCGCGGCGTGGTCCGGGAACCAGCGCCGATACGCCGCGGCCGCCGCGGCGGCGACCCTGTTCGCGAAGAGCGTCGACGTCTCCTTGAAACCCCCCGGGAGGGACCCGCCGCCCGCTTTTACCGCCTCACCCTCAGCCTCCATCGCGACGTCGTCCTCCCAAGCCTCCAACGCGGCGAGATCGTCGCGAGGGATCTGTTCGAGTATTTCCCCGGCGGCGCCCGCGTTTCTCCGGGCTATGGCGTGCACCCTCGCGTTGAGCTCTTCCGGCACGCCGTCGTTTCCGTGAAGCCAAACCCGTCTCAGTCCCCGTCCTTTGCGACTATCCTCGGTCATCTGCATGGCTCCCAGTAACCCCGTCGCGCCGTCGATAACTATGCCGTTGTGGTCGAGGTGAAGCTCCTCCATCGAGGGGTGCCCCACGATCGCCTCCGCCAGCGCGATGCACCCCGCGTCGCCCACGCCGTTCCCGCCGAGGTCCAACACTCGCAGCGTCCGACACTTCGTCACCGTCCACTTCGCCAGCCACTTCGCTCCCTCCACCCCGATTCGGTTGGAGTACATCGCCACCTCGTCCAAGTTTGGGAGCCCCGCGAGCGCCTCCGCGAGCGCCCTCGCCCCCCGCGGTCCTATGTCGTTGTGCTGAAATCCAATCGCGCGGTGCCTGTGCGAGTACCCGCGTTCTTCCGAGAGGTACCTGGCCACCTCCTCGGCGCCTTCGTCTCCCAAGGCGCGATCGCCGATCGACTTGAGCGCCTCCCCTTCCCCCGCGTTGCGTAGCAGGTTAGCGGCGCAGCACCCGTGCAGGATTCGCGCGTCGACCGACGGCGTTTTGTGAGGGTGCGTCTCGCCCCCCGGGTTACCCGCCACGGATACGGCGACGACGGCTCGAGACGTTCCGAGCCGGAGGGCTTCGGCGATGGCGCGCACCCCGGCAATGCCGATGTCGTTGTCGGCGAGGTCCATGCCGACGCACACGCGCGCGAGCGATGTGTCCGAGTCGGCGTCGGCGAGGGACGACGCGAGGGCGAACGCGTCGTCGTCGTCGAGTCCCCGCCGGCGAAGCGAACACCGACCGCCGTTTTCGACGCAAGCCGCGAACGACTCGCGCACCAAATCCGCGCGTCTGTTGACGCGCAGTCGCGCCTCGAGCGCCGCGAGCGAGGCGGAGGTGACCGACGGGTTATTCGCCAGCGCGATCTCCTTGAGCGGGCACCCGCCGCGGGTGGCGAGCGCGTCGGCCAGCGCGGCGACGCCGCGGTCGGAGACGTCGTTGGAACGAAGGTTGATGGATTCGAGAGACGGCGACGCGTCCCTCGCGGCGATGGCCGCCGCGAGCGCCTCCGCGGCGTCGTCGTCGAGGCCGCAACCCCCGAGGTTGAGCCTCCTGAGCCGCGTCGTGTTTTGGGCGAGCGCACGCGCGAGCGCGGCCGTTCCCCCGCCGTCGGTGACCGGCTCGTCCTCACCCCGGTCGGGGATGTCCCTCGCGGCGACGCCGGTGTCGGCCATGTGCACGCCCAGCCGCGGGTTATCCACCAGGCAGAGCTCCTCGACGACGCACCGTTCGTTCATCAGGAAGTCCGCCAGCGCGTCAGCGCCGCCGCGGCACACCTCCGCGCCGGTCAGGTTCAGCGTCACGGTGGGAGGGTGGAGCGCGAGGATCGCGTCGCACGCCGCTCGCACCGCCGCGGGCCCGTCCAGGGTCCTCCCCTTGAGGCTGAGCCGCTCCGAGCCGTTCGCCGCGACGCGCGCGCGGACAGCCTCCACAGCCTGCGCGGGCGTGAGGGGATCTCCGCGCTTACGCCGCCGCGTGGGCTGCGTAGACCCTCCTCTCGGCTCCATCGCCCTCGCCCCGCCAAAACTTGTGCTCGTCATTTTGCCGAGACGTTGCGAATTACTGCAGACTGGCAGACGGCACGCGTCACTCCGTCATGCGATGAAAGGGACGAATCCTATCACGCAGGGCCATCGCTGGCAGAAACGCGTGAAGCAGCGCCTGAAGAAGCAGCAGCTCGAGGAGGGCCAGTGGGAGCAGCTCGAGGACAAGAAGTGGGAGGAGGTCCGCGCGCGGAAGCAACGCGAAGAAACAGCGGCGGCGGCCGAGGCCGAATTAGACCCGGGCGCGCGGGCCATCTTCGCGGCGGCCGACGCGGGCACCGACTTACGGGACGAGGAGGGACTCGACGCGGAGGAACTCGCGGCGGTACGTGCGGTGAAGGCGGCGAAGGCGGCGGCGCAGGCGAGGCTTCAGCGCGTGCAGCGAGAGGGCGAACAATCGGAGGAGAGCGACGCCCTCCCCAAGAAGCGCAAGAAGCAACATCGGCTCCCCGCACCGGCTTCTGCCAACCCCTTCGCGGCACTGGTTCGCTCGCGACCCGACCCGCGCGAAGCAGACATCGCGCCGGCGCCAACTGCGACGCCCCCGCCGCCCCCGGCCGAACCCGCGCCCAACCCGGAGCCGCGCAAGTACCGAGCGGGGCTGGCGGCCGAAATCGCCAAGAAGCGAGCCATCGGCGTGGCGGGCGTGACGGGCGGCAGCCAGAAGAAGCTCAAGAAGCTCCTCAAGAAGAAACGCGCCGCCCAGGGTTAGGGCGCCCTAACACTGGCCGGCCTGATCGGTGACTGGCCAGTCCACGACGTGGCATGCCGAAGAAGAAGCGGGCCGTGGAGTGGCCCAGGCCCAAGGGCAGGGTCGAGGCAGTCGCGACGACAGATCCGCGGTGCGCAGAGACGCTGAGAGGATTGATCGCAATCGACGACGAGTGCTACGAACCGAAGCATCGCAACGTCGCGGCGCTCGCGCAGTCCGAAGCTGCGCGACGTGCCACCGGGTTAGTCGCCGCGTGGGACCAGGAGGGTACCTGCGTGGGTTTCCTCACGTACGTTCCCGGGTCCATGGCGGCGGAGGTGACCAAGGTGGCGGTTTCGCCGAGGGCGAGACGCGGCGGGTTCGGTCGGTACATGCTTTGGACCGCGGTCAATTTGGCCAAGGCTAACGGGGCCTCGGAGGTGCGCCTGCGCGTGGAGAGCGCCAACGAGGCGGCGGTTAAGATGTACGAGCAGCAGGGTTTCGTCGTGGACACGGGGCGGGGCGTGGATGGGGTCTCCTTCGACTTTTACGGACCCACGAGGCACGCGTTGAACATGGTCGTCAACGTCGAGGGTGATAACTGGGTCCTGCCCCGCGTGCTGGGACCTTGAACCCATCGTAGCACTAACCCTCAGTTCAAAACAGCTCGTTCTAGTCGTAGACTAGACTACGCATCATCGTCTCCCGCAGCCACGAATGCCACTGCGTCAGCCACCAGCAACGCCGCGTTGAGCACCGCCGTCCACGCCAGCGTGCTGCAGCCCAACGCGGCCCACTCGCTGGTCAGAATGTCCGTCGCGACCACGCCGTTGACCACTATCGTCGGATCCACGCCCGCTACGGCGTCTTGGGGCGCGCCGAAGAGCAGCCTCGTGCCGAACGCTATGGTCAGCGCGAGCGAGACGGTCGCGAGCGGGCTCACGCCCGAGAACCTGCTCCGTCGCCGGCCGGTTTTTCCCCGACTCTCAAACGCCCTCTCCGCAGAGTCCACGCCGGACAGTCCCCCCCGATTCCGTCGCATGCTCTGAAGCCACTCTGTGGGCGCGTACCCACCGTCATCGTCGTCTTCGAACGATGCGGACGCGGGTCGCTCCCAATCGGGCAAGGGCTCCCAAAACTCTGCCGTCGCGTTTGCAACACCTTGCGGGTCGAAATCATCCTCACCTCCCGACCCAACACCTCCCGACCCCCGCTCCAACAGGGAGTTCACTCGCGCAACCTCCTCGGATGAACCGCCGATCCTGGACGAAGGACCGCGCCTGCCGCTAGAGTACGCGACGGAAGCGGCATTACCTCCGAACATCGCACCGGTCGTCACCTCTTGGTCAATGAAACGGGCCACCGCGACGACGGCGCCGCCGGAGGCGAATTCGCCATCTTTTTCGAATTTGCCATCGTCGCCGGTTGCTTCCGCCCACGCGGATGCCTCGGACGCCGCCGCCGCCTCAGCCGCCGCAGCCGCCACGGCCGCGTCCGCCGTGCTAACACCCGCGTTCGACGCCCTGGGAGCCCGGCGGGAGGGCCAGGCGATGAGATCGCCCCTCGCGGCTCTCTTCCCGAGCGACGCGGCGATTGCGAAGGGCGACGAGCTAGCCGCCTTGCCGCGATTGGCGCCGCCGCCGCTCCCCCCGTCCCTCCACTGCCTCGCGGCGACGCGCTCGAGAAGTGGAAGCTCGGCGCGTCTGTTCACAAAATGGATGCACTGCACCGGGCAGGCGGCCACCGCGTCTTCTACCGCTTCCCTCCCGTCCGCCCACTGATCCACCACCCTGGCGCATCCAAACCGGGTTTCGATCCAGAATGTCGTCGGTGCGATGAGCGCGCACTTGAGGCATCCGATGCAGGCGCTCTCGTCCACGAACGCGGCGTCGTGCCTGCCGCGATCGTCCTCGGGCTCGCCCTCGCTCGGTCCCGACCACGCGGACAGCGGTGAAGGGTCCATCAGCGACTGGTCGCTCGAACCCCGGCCGCTGGCGAGCCACTCGCTCCGGTCGCGGTCGAAACGAGCTCGGTCCGCGGGGGACGTGAGCACTGAGGCTGCCTCGTTGACGAGCGCGGCGGCGGCAGATGCGTATTCGCCCGCGAGGTCGGGATGGACAGCCTTCTGCAAGATGCGATACGCGGTTTTCACCTCGCCGTCGGTCGCGCTGGGCTCGAGCGCCAGGACCTCGTAAAGGTCCACAAACGGGACGCGCGGCTTGTAGATGTTTGAGGAGGTGGAGGACGAGGAGGAAGCGCGGGCGGGTTGGAGGCGCCGTGAGCCACGTTGAGGGCGCACATCGCGCCTTGGTGGCGCGTAGAATACATTGGATCCACTCGATGCGGCGAGCATGCCCTCCACCGCTGCTTGCGCGCCTCTGCAGAGCTGCCGCATCAGCTGGGTCCTTTCGGTTGGCGTGGCGCCAAAACTGCAAAAAGAGCGGGCGCCCACGTGTTTTGCTAACAATGGCCAACACTTAGCGCGCCCAGCCCCTTACCCGCGATGAGGTTGATCAAGAAGTTCAAGGCGCACTCCCAGAAAGAGGGCGCCGGATTCATCGTCAGGCGCCCCATCGGGGGGGCCCACCTCCTCGACAGCGTGGCGGACCCTTTTCTCTTGCTCGACGAGCTCGGACCTGTCGAGTACGCCAAGGGGGAGTTCCCGGGCGCCCCGTGGCATCCCCATCGCGGGTTTGACACGGTGATGTACCTGAAGGAGGGCGAGGGCGCGCACCGAGACTCCATGGGCAACAGCGGTGTCCTGAGAGCGGGCGATTGCCAGTGGATGACCGCCGCGAGCGGCATCGTCCACGACGAGGGCAGGGATCACCCAGGTGGCACGCTTCATGGGTTTCAGTGCTGGGTCAACCTTCCAGCCAAGCATAAGATGGACCCGCCGAAGTACCAGGACGTCCCGTCGAACGTCATACCCACGTTCGAGCCATCGCCCGGGGTCAGTGCCAAGGTCATCGCTGGCACGTGCGCGGGCGTCGACGCCGTGGTGCAGACCCTCGTGCCCATCCAGTACATCGACTTTGTCCTCGAGCCCAAGTCGACGTTTGAACACGGGGGCGAGTCACTCGCGGCGGAGCTGGAGACGATCATCGTGTACGTGTACTCGGGCTCCGGCGCCGTGGGCGGGACGGAGGCATCCAGCGGCGACACCATCGTCCTCGGGAGGAACGAGGGCGGCGGCGACGGCGTGATTCTCGAATCAGGCGCCGAGGGAATGTCCGCGCTGTTCTTGGCAGGGAAGCCGCTTCGAGAGCCGATCAGCCGGCACGGACCCTTTGTCATGAACACGCGCGAGGAGATTATGCAGGCGTTCATGGATTACCAGAACGGGACACTCGTGCGGCACAAGGGAACGATGGTCGATTTCGAGGGTAAGGACGAGCTGTGAGCGTAAGGAGGAAGGCGTCGGCGGCGGCGAAGGACGACTCTGATGTGAACGGCGGTGCGAAGGCGAGAGACGTCGACGCGTCATCGTGAGCGGATGGTGCTTTGCTCTTTTATTAAAATGATTTTGTCGGGAAACCAATTGGGGCAAAAACCCGACGGCGCGATGAGAGCTCTGCCCATCGACGTTCGTGTGATCCTGGCGCTCGTCCTACAAGGGCGCCGGGGCATGGGTACCCCGGCTCATTCACCCCGTCCTCGACGCGCTCAGATCAGCGGCAGTCCTAGGGTATTGACTTCGTGTACCCCAGCGCGATCGGACCGAGAGAAGCATCAACCGTAAAACTGGCACTGAATGAAGTGCTTCCCGAGTTAAAGTCATGAGTCGCGGTGCCTTGGACTTCCAATCTAGCAGCCGCAGTCACAGACGCAGCATTGAACACGTTCCCGACTTCGTCGAAAAATTGTCCCGCTTCGTCGAAGAAACCGCATCCGCCGTTTTCAATACATCTTTTTTCCCGTCTTTTCCGCTTATTCGACCTTCTGCATGCGCGGGGTCTCGAGCACAAGAGCTGTCTCCCAGATGCTTCTTCTTCCAGAAGCCTGCGAAGCCCACGAGGAAGACCAAGCTGGTCTTCGGTGCCTTCGTCATCAAGAAGATCTTCGGTTTCGTCGATGTCTTCCGCGAGAAGACGTCTGCCAGTGAGAAGGTCCGTGATGGAAATTGTCGCCTCGGCTTGGATCCAGCCGGTGAGAGCGACCGTCGCGATGCCAGACGGTTTATGTGATGGCAGGGTGTACCCAAACTGTAAGGCGACTCCACCCTCGAATCCGGCTTTTGTGATCATTTCTCTGATTTTCGCGTGCTTGATGAAGTTCATAAGATCGAACGAGATTTCGCCGTCGAGATGGCCACCAGGACCACAGTACGTGGAATCGTCACAGCAAACATCTTTTCCGTTGAGCGTTCCTGTAACAGAGCAAGAAAAGCTACCACAGTTGCCGGACAATCCGAGACTCTTGATTCCGCAGCCATTCATCCAACTTTCCATGGTGAACGTCACCGGGAAACCTTTATCATCCGGGGGAAGGCTGATTGACATCACGCCATTTCTGTACGTTTGAGCGCTGCCTAGGATGTCAGCGTGACACTGATTTGCTCCAGAGCAGGCGCCCGTTTGCGCAGGATAAGGCTCAGGCTTAGAGTTAGAACCCCCGAGCAGCTTTCTGCCTCTTCCAATTGATGACGTCGTATTACCACGCCCTCCGTCGCAACCACCGTAATATTCGCACCACTCGGTGATTTTTCGGCGAGCATCGAAAGCGTAGGGATCCTTGGGCACCGGCGTGGGAAGTGAAAAGTCCGTGAGGGCGTCCTTGGCCGTCATGTTCAAACATGCATCGCTCATATCCCAGTATTTATCATCAGGTGATGGAATCTCGACAGGACCTTCTGTGTACTCGTGAACGATGATCTCCGTCGGACCCATGATGAACTTGAGTGGACGGCCTGTGGCTTTGTTATCGAAGTACTTTACCTCGACGGTGCCAGTGTACGGGATGTTTGGATCGAAGTCAGTGATGAAGTCGTGCTCAATCTCGGTCACAGAAGTGGAGATTGAAAATTCTCGGATGATCTGCCCGTCAGTGTCGACCTCGTCAACCTTCTTGGCATTGGTTACGTTCCACGTAGCGGGCAACTCGGGTATCAGGTCCATGCAGTAGTAGTGTTTGGATCCGTATCCGGAATTGCTGTCGAATTTGATTTGTCTTTTGAGGTGAAGGTCCGGAGATTTGTACCGCTCAATCACAGAATCGAACTCTGGACGGAAAGTCGTCTCGATCGCCTCCATGGTCGCAACAGACATCTCGATCGTGGTGTTGATCTCGATGTAGTGCACGCCATCGACCACCACGAGTCCACGATGAGGGATTCCGTAAGGGTCAACGCACGCTTTTTCTTCGGCGCCCTCGGTCGCGTTGCACAAATGGCGAACGCCGTAAGACATCGTGAAATCGTTCAGCCCAAAGCCTGGCTCCCGCTCATAATCTGTGAGACCGGCCCAGTCGTCGATGGAATTGAAGAGGCCGACGAGCTCGTAAATGCCGAGGAGCTTGCGGCCGCTGACCTTGAATCCAGCCTCGGTGAAGACAGTTCCGAGGGTCTCCTCGAAGGTCATGTCGGTTCCATCAAGGATGATGAAGCCGGCGGCGGTGATGAGCTTGACGACGCTGCCGGTTGCTGCAGTGGGTTGAGGCACGCGGTACCAGCCCTGCACGGCGAGTGAGACGTGCGCGCCGGTGGGAGAGTCAACCTGGAACTGCTTGAGCTGCTCGAACGCGGCGTCCGGTAGAGCCGTCGTAAGCGGCGCCGGCTCCCCGTTCGCGGCGGTCTTCACGACGGCACCATGCTGGCCACCGCCGGCGTTGACGCGCATCACGCCGTCGGGGGCAGCCTTGGTCTCCTTGCCCAGCTCGACCATCATGAAGGTCATGGCGCTGTTGATGCCGATGAGCGCGATGACGAAGAGCACGAGACCGATGATGAACTTGCGCATGCGTCGCTGGGACTTCTTGGAGGCTTG
>Ga0181571_10001251_pt1 | contig 18188 bp, 14 predicted proteins | sample 101ome_17_FD_132440 | JGI IMG/M metagenome (GOLD analysis project Ga0181571, IMG submission 132440) | Coastal salt marsh microbial communities from the Groves Creek Marsh, Skidaway Island, Georgia - 101407AT metaG (megahit assembly) | ecosystem: Environmental > Aquatic > Marine > Intertidal... | reverse complement strand
TGTAAAAGAAAAAATCTTATCATTTAATTGCTCCAGCCAGGCTAAACCTTTCTTCATTTGTTCAAGGGAAGTCTGTTCCAATAAATGTCCTGGTAATTTTTCGGGTTGTGCAGAAAAAAGAGAAAACCAAGGCAGGCTATTGTTGGGTAGTTTGAAGTCCATGATCTGATCGAGACAAGCTAGATGAATAAAATTTATTCCTAAACCACATTCATTTTTTCTGAATACCAGATTGTCCAAGGCGGAGCCAATATCTTCGTCATTCAGTCCCTTCCCATTCCATGCAAGCTGAGCACCAAGAAAAAGGGGAGGGTAGATGGTGGCCCATGGTTGGTGGTTTCCGCAATCACCCCATGAAGTTAACAAAATTCCTTCTGCATTATATTCTTTGGCAACTCGGCAGGCATCCGCAATATTTTGCCGTACAGTATCCCACCGTCCGGAAAAACTTCTCCAGTTGGCGGTGCCCGGGGCTAAGGAGTACCTTAAACCACAGGATGCCAAAATTTTTGCCTGCTCGTTGAACGGATGTTCCGGCTCATATCCCCAAATTACAGGGGAGGCAGAAATAGGTAGGTTTCGGGCATTCTCCGGTTTCTCCAAAAGAACATCAGCCCAGAATTCCATCGATTTACCCCGTTTTTCAACAAGTTTGAGAATGCCACTCAGGTAGTCCAGGTAGACTGTATGTTTTCCATCTTTTTCGACGATTGGTTTACTCCATCCTTGCCCCAGTTCCCATGGTTCATCCAATCCAACATTGAATTTGGCAGATGAAAAATTTGGCAGATATTCCTCATAAAGAGAATCAATGAATTTCAGGCTGTCTTGATTGGGCTTGAGGACTGAGCCATGGTCCCTAACCATAAAAGGTTCTTCTCGACGGAATCCGTCCGGGCATTCCGCAAGAATTTTGTAGGGTTTGTGACGTAACCAACGTTCAAAATGTCCAAAAGAATTTAGGTTTGGTACGAGATCGATGAAACGGTCTCTGCAATAGTGGTCAATTTTTTGAATTTCCTCACCACTCAGAGGGGATGAATCTTTCCATACATCTCGATGATTCTGAAATGCAAAGGTATGCTCGATATATAGCTGGAATTCATTGAACCGAAGAATGGAGAGAAGATCAATAAATTCGAATATCGATTCCATTGTTGGCACTTTGCACCGGCTTACATCTAGCATGAAGCCCCTCCTTTTCAGGAAAGGGAAATCATTAATTTCAAAGCAGGGAATTTCTTTAGAGGCAAAATCTAAAATTTGTTTCAAAAGATGGAGTGCAAAAAGTCCCGCTCTTGGCGTAGATGTGAAAATCGTGATGCCTTTTGGATCGCATAAAATCTTAAATGCATCCGGATTGGTAAATTCCTCCTGAATGAAGCTTATGTCCGCACGCTCTGGGTCGGCATTTACTAATGCTAGCTTTGATATTGAAACTAAATTTTTATAGGAGGGCTGCTGGAAGCTGACTTTGAGAGTTTCATTTACCAGATAGGACCCTTGAAGTTCAATGAATTCAGTAGGAGTTGGAAATAGTGAAGACTTTAGATCTGCAATCATAGCTTATTGCCTTCTTTTTCGGAAAACAGAATCCCAAAGCCCCATGTTAGAAAAACAGTTACAGGCCATGCCCAAACCGTATTTATGATGATACCAAGTTTTCCTCCAGAATCTTGAAGAAAGCTCCATTGCAAAGCACTTTTCAAAGAAATAAGATTATAATTGATCAGTATTTGGTAGAAATCGGGTCGTAGGGAGGCCACCAATATGAAAGATAGCATGAATCCTACGGCTAAACCTTTCACGCTGGCTTTAGGAGTCAGTAAAGAGGCCAAAAACATTCCCAGCATGGGCCCTGTTGTGTAAGATATCATGCCAAAGGCCAATACAACGACATTCACCTTTCCTCGGAGCGAGTCCAATTCAATAGCAAAAATAGATAACAAGACTCCCCAACCTAGAACAAGAATACGTGATAGCATTAGTCTTTTCTTTTCCGCATTTTCTCCAGTTACAGGTTTGAGTAGTCCTAGCGTAGTCTGGGAGAGTGCGGCTAGGATTGAATCGAGACTTGAAATTGCGGCTGCAAAGATTCCCGCGAGAATTAAACCCCGAAGGCCAACAGGTAATTCTGTGACAATCCACACAGGGAAAACAGTATTCGTGTCCTTGGTGAAAATGGATGGCTCAGTCCCGGCCAACCTCATCGGTTCATAGTAGGCAAAGAGTCCAGCACCAACAAAAAGCATGAGCAGGGTTAATAATAGGGCTCCTGAGCTGGCGATCATTGCCTTGCGTGCATCCTTTGCATTTCGACAGCAAAACATTCTTTGGGCGTTCAACTGATCCACGCCGAAGGCACTCAGGTTTTGGAAAGGGACTGCTATGATGGCCACCCACAAGGTGAACCCGACAGCTGGATCCGAGGTTAGGTTGATAAGGTTAAATTTATCCGCCTCTGTTCCAATTTGAATCATTTGACTCCATCCACCATCAATTTTTCCTATGATCCAGAACAAGCTGAATAGCCCGGCTCCGACGAAAAGAAAAAATTGCATAACATCTGTCCAGATTACAGTCCGCATTCCACCCATCAGAGTCCATCCAACAGCAAAAAGCCCAATGATCCATATACAATGATCGAACTCAATGGGAGTTACCACCTTTAGTGCCAGAGCTGCGACCAATACCCGCACACTTTGTCCAAGGATTCCACCAACCTGGAAAATCAGGGTTGCTAATCTTTTTGCATTTTCCCCAAGTCGGTTTCCCATGTAATCATATGGGCTGTAAATTTCTCTTTGGTAAAATACACGAACGAAGTAAATACCAACGATAATCCGTGCAATAATTGATCCGATACCCCATTGAATGTAGGTGAAGTCACCTCCTGCGGCATAAATCATACCGGGAACCCCAATGAAAGTAACCCCACTGATCTCAGTGGCAATAATTGAACCGGAAACGGCTTGCCAGGGAAGGGACCTGCCTCCAAGGAAAAAATCCTTAATTGTGGACTGGGTTCCTTTGAGTAAATGTCCGACCCAGGTGGTGAGCAACAGGTAGCACCCGACTACAAACCAATCAATATGAGTAAACTGTTCATGAAAATCCATCCTCGGGTATCAAAAACTTTGTCAAAGCATAGGGAAACGGAAATCGTTTTTAGGTGAATAACTTTTGAAGATGGGAATAAGTTCTTGTTTTCCTGAATACCTGATTATGAAAGAAATAGATATGAATATATTTACCCTGATGATCGGGGCTTCGGCTTTGTTTATAGCCGGATGTGCTGCCTATTTTAGTGTTCGGGGAATTGCTTTGACTTTTGGGGCTGTAAGTTCATTCACCATTCCCATTATCATAATGGCTTCGAGCCTTGAATTTGGTAAACTAATAGCCGCATCTTTTCTTTATCGAAATTGGCGTACCTGCCATCCAACTTTACGAACTTATCTATCTCTTGCCGTGGTTCTTCTCATTGGAATCACTTCTGCTGGAATTTATGGATATCTTTCCCAAGCTTTTGAGCAAACACTTAGTCAAGTTCATGGGTATGAGAAAGAAATCGCCAGTCTACAGAGACAACAGACCGATTATGATAGAAGGATCGCAGCCTACCAGATTTCTGGAAAAAAAGGTTCCACACTTCGGGAAGAAAAACAGACGGAAGAACGAGCACGATTAGAAAGCTATATTGCCGAGAGGAGAAAGGATATTGAACAGGCGGAGTTATCGAAGTCGAGACTGGCCGATGAAACCGATCAGATGATTGTGGGCGAGCGGCAGAGAAGGGAAGAAGAAAAAGAAAGATTACAGGATGTAATTCTCGAGAGGAGAAAAGATATCACTAAAGTTGAACAGGAGAAATCAGAATACAAAAGCGAGATTGATATACGTTTACAACGGGAAAGAAGTCGTGAAGAGGAAGTATCAGCAAGGATTGTACAGTTAGATGCCGCGGTGAAAGTTTATCAGGATAAAGGTCCGGGAGGATTCCTTCAGGAAGATGGCCTAAAGAAAGCTGCTGAGCTACTTAAGGCTCAGGGTCCTGAGAGAGAGGCTTTAAGAAAAAGAATGGATGGAATTGAGGTCGCCATGGATAAAGCGAGGCAGGACTTGCAGAATCGATATGAATCCTTGGATGGAAGAATCGCTCTAATTCAGACCGAGATTTCCGAGGCCAATACGCAAATTACCTCTCTCACCACAGGTGGTGCCGAGCAGGCAGATAATGTTAAAACGGCTTTGCAAAATTTACAGGAAGCCAGAGCTTCCGTAGACAGTAGAATTGTGACATTGGAGATTGAAATTGCAGAGGCTAGTCGAAAAATTACATCACTGAGCGAAGACAGTTCGGCATACGGAACAGACAGTTCCGCCGAAATTGAAGGAATGAAAGCTGGGCTTCAGCTTAAAAAGGAAGAAGCTGAATCGAGAATTCTCGAGTTGGAGAGTAAAATTCGAGCAACAGACATTGGATCATTTAAATTCGTAGCCCGGGCTTTTGATTCTGAGGTTCAGGCTGCTGAGGCGACAGAAAATCCAGTTTTGATAAAAGAAGCAATGGATGATGCAGTCAATCGGGTGGTAAAATGGTTTATTATGATTTTGGTGATCGTATTTGACCCGCTGGCCGTAACTTTAGTGATCGCGTATAACGCTTCTCTGCTTCGAATAAAAGAGGGCGATCCCGTGGAAGTCACTGATCCTGATAAAAAAAATAATGAGAAGAACAGCGGTGGCGGACTAAGAATGGCAAATCTCCCTGTTTTTCTTCTTTTCGCCGGAATCGTTGTTTATGGACTTTATAGTTTGGGGCAAAAAAATGATCCGCTGATCGAGAAAAAAAACCAGAGGGCTTCGCTAATAGGTAAGCTATCTGCACAGCGAGTGGATGATCGAGCTTTTGCTTACATTCCAGAGAAGTCTTTTGGTGTGATTTCATTTTCCGGCATGCGGATGGTTGATGAAATTGGACTCACTAAGGTTTTTTCCGACGACTTTGTGGATAGGATCCCTTTTATTGGAAGTCTAGCATGGGACCCGGAAGCATGTGGTATTCAATCCCAGGGACGTGCACTCTATTTTCTTCAGTTTCCAGGGGAGGAATATCATGAAAGTCGCGCGGGAGATATTCTTTTTGGTCTCGCGTTGCCGATTGCCAACCAGGACAAGTTGAAAGAATTTATTATCCGTCAGCTTGATCTCAAAGATGCGAGTCCAAACTGGAGAGTTGAAGAAGTTCAGTCTCCTGATTTTCTATCCGTTAGGCACAAGAAATCTCATATATCCATCGGGATGGATCAAAATTGTATAGTATTTTTAACTTCTTGGTGGGCGGATCAGCCAGACCCTGTTTTTCTGGACAAGGAATTGCAGGAGGTATTTTTATTTGGACAAGAAGGAGGGGGGATACATGCAAATTTATCATCCAAACTTGCAGGCGGTGATTACGACTTAGCACTCGCCCTTTTTGTGGAAAATTTTTTTACGAATTTTCACAAAGATTCAAAGGAGCAGGAATTATGGCAAGGCATCGAGGATTTTCTCAGTTTGGATCTAGTCTTAAAAGCAGAAACTACAGTGGATGGAGTGAGTTTAGATGGCAGATATGATTACAGTGAAAATGTTTTAAATTCTGATTACGGATTAAGGGTTGCTGCTAAATTGGATCAGATAAGGGAAAGCGATTTTTCTGATTCTCTTAATGGTGTATATGGAGAATTTGTTGAGCTCTTTCTTCAGCGGTTCGACTTTCAAACTGTAGCTGGGACTTTGGAAAGAATCGATTTGACGAAGTCAACCGGTTTTGAGGCATTTGATTCAATGGATGTAGGGAAAAGACAGCGAGGCGATTCACAGGGATCCTTTTCCCTGGATATAAAATCAAATGAGACGGGAGACAAATCATTACGATTGATGGTCGATTTACTGGTGAAGGCTTTGAATCCCTTGAACCTTTCCAACGCAGAGTGAAAAAAGCAGACTTCTGCTTGGGGCTGTTGCTAATTGGAGTTCATTTTTTTTCTGGATGTGCTACCGAACGAACCACCACTGTAACAAAGCAAGAATTTCCAATCGGTGAAAATGAAATTAGTGAATCCGATGTGACAAGCAATGTAGAGTCCGGACTTCTTCCCGAAACCAGGGAGGGTTCTTCGAACCAATTGAAAAGTCCTTCTTTGGGGCAATTGAAAGAAAATAGGATATCAGTGAAAGAGTCTGCGGAAGAAGTTATTTCAGTTCCCTTGAAGGAGAACATGGCGGACTCTTTTGATAGAGTGGTTCCTGATTTAAACCAAAGTAATGAAGGATCCAATGATGCCGGGAATGATGAGCTTAAAAAATTTCCGAATCCAGTAATTGAACTTGTAGAGGGTGGGAATCATGGAAGTCAACCTGCCAAACATGAAGGAGTAAAACATACAGAAGAATCTAGACCGGGGACTGATAAGTCTTTTCAGGGTGATAGCGAGGACCGGGGAAATAAGTTTTTTAAGCAAAACCCAAATACTGATGCAGTCCAAAATTCCGGAAATGAAAATATTTATAAGCCGAAAACCTCCTCCAAAAGTCGACTTAATGAATTACCCAATAATTTATCGCGAAGGGTTTCAGTTGATATGATAAATCCAAAACCCGAAGCTGATCAGTCTTTGTCGCTGGGAGTAAAAGAAAAAAATCAAAGTCCAAATGCCAACTCTAGTAAACAAAAGATTGCTTTATCTTCTGAGCGAGAAGTTATGAAGGTTGGTAAAAAGACTGAGTCTGAAGAATTGATAGAGAATTCTCCTCCCAAACCTTTATCATCCTCCATAAATAATAAAAGTGAAGAACCTCCTTCGATAAGTATCGCTTACAGTCAAAAAGAAGAAAATGGTCGTATAAATTCAGAGAAAGAAAAAAGTGTGGTTCATTTAAGTGCTGAGAGTTCCAGTTTTCCTGAAACAGCAATTGATGCTAAATCGTTGGAGTTGGGCAATCATTCAGAGCATTCTCCCCAGGTTGCAAAACCCAGTAACGAGAAACAAATCCTGCTCAATGATCCCTTGTCCGCTGAGATTTCTACAGGCGATAGTAAAGTAATGCAAAGAGTCGCGATTAATGATTCTAAAAATCTTCGTTTAACCAAAGATGAAGTTTTACGACCTACCTCAAAAAAATTGAGTGACGGAGGAAAAAATAATTTTGAGAAGCTTCAGCATTTTCTTTCGGGGAAAAACAAAAGTGGGAACCCAAAGGAAAATGAACAAACACGAAATTACCAAAAACTAAAAGGCTGGGTTCCGGATGGTGATGATTTAAATAATAGTCAGGTTTTAGAAGAATCGAACCCAAAGCAGTTCAGACATGCCTTGGATTGGATTGAGAGCAAAGGCCGGACTCAAGTCGAATAAGTGGTGAAAATAGATATAAATTACCGTTTACTTTGGATTGCCCTTATTTTTTTCTCACTATTGGTTGTAGGGCAATTGTCCTCTTGTTTAATGGATGTTTCTCCCTTGTGGGATTCCTTTTCTGAAAAAGTGAAAAATCCTTAATTAAAATCGTACACTATTCGCAAGTAATACTTTAAGTCTATTTCTTCCTTTCCCGGGACGGGGGTAGAATTGTATGTTCCTGCTAATCCGGATCTTATTTTCCAATCCTCTTTTTTATCAAGCGGAAGGACTAGTGCAGTATCTTTCCGGAGGAGAAAGTCGGAGAAGTCATCAATGTTTGGAATGAATGAAAGGTCACTTTCTAAAAAAAGAAATTTTTTGAGTGCCTGTGAATGTTCCAACCCAAAGTCCAAAGCAGGTTCACTGAGATTTTTCACCGAATCAGAACCGAGTTCTTCGAACCTGAATGCAGCACCTCCCCGAATTGAAGTCTTATAATATGTCGCCTCAATCCACGAGTATTTTAAGCCTAGTGCGGCAGTTGCCCGAAGATCTACCTCTTCCAATCGGTCATTTTCCAAATCAGTTTTTGCGTACCAGGAGAGCTCCTCAAAAAAACGGGAATCATAATCAATTCCGAATTTGGTTTCGTCTACGATCGTCACATCCTTTTTTGTGGAATTTAAATAGGATAAATAAAAATCATACTCTCTCATTCTGTTCCCTAATTTGCTATCCAACCGAATTCCCAATCCGAAACTATCAGTGTTCCCGGAGGCTCCGGTTAAATCAAATCCAACTGCATGCTTCCATTTCATTTGCATAGCTAGTGCATTTTTTTGAGCAGCTAAAATTAAGGGATCAGAGGAATCGGCATCCCAAAGATGTTTAATTTCTGCAAAGGCAAAGGCTTGCCCAGTTCCCTTTATCGTGAGAAGGCTATCCTCAACTTTTTCGATTGAGCCATCGAAGGTTCGGTTATCATCCAATCTAAGGGAAATTTCTCTTTCGCTTTTTATGGTTACTATCTGCGTGTGATGTATTTTGATTTTTCCCGCAAAACTCGTCTGGATGGTCAGGTTTCCGTCTGTCATTCCAAGTATTTTCCCTTGCAGGACAGATCCATCCGTAACCTCAACTGTGTCTGCCAAGCCTAGTAACGGAAGGTAAAGAAAGATTGTGAAAAGACTTTTCATATAAAATTATTCAGCCGGGTGGCCAGGTTAGTTTTCGTCCACCCAGTAGATGGATATGCAAGTGTGGCACAGATTCCCCGCCATCCGTACCATTATTGATTACGATACGAAAACCTTCGTCCAGGTTTTGTTCTCTGGCAATTTTTTGGGCAGTAAGCAGAAGATGACCCAGCGTAAGTTGATCTGTTTTTTCTGCTTCGCCAACCCTGGCAATTAATTTTTTCGGAATAATCAGGGCGTGGAAGGGGGCTTGCGGTGTAATGTCGTTGATCGAAATACAAATATCGTCTTCGAAAATAATATCAGCGGGTATTTCGCGATTTATAATCTTTTGAAAAATAGTAGCCATGATTATCTGATTTTACTTGGAGGACCAAATTCGTAAGGAGGAAAGAAAGAAATCCTCTAGGGCGGCATCCTCTTTAAGATTTACCTCAAGTAGCCCACTTGTACTTTCAAGTTTTCTAATCACCCTGGTGAGTTTTAAACCATGGTGTTCCAGCATACCGGAGCTACCTTCGCTTCCGGTAATCAAGTTTCGGGTATGGTCTGAGATTTCTTTCAGCATTTTTGAGCGGACTCCCCGTCTAAGACCACTCTCAAAAGCATCTTTTTCTTTGTCTTCAACTTCCTCGGGTAAATTAGAAAGTGCTTCCTTGGTCAAGTCATCAGCAGTTGATTTAATCAGATTGGCTAGGCTCTCCATTAGACCGTAAGCCATGAAGACTGGAGTAACTCGATCCTGCTTCAATTTTTTTCGGTTTAGAAGAAGTTCTACCCAACCAGAGTAATGTTCTATCCAGTTTTCTAATTCTTGGTTTTTGTCTTGTGAAGAAGTTTCCTCCAACCGAACCATTAATGTACGACTTCGGATTGTCGGTAAGATTGAATAGGGCCGGGTGGTTAAAAGAAAAAGGTAAGTTCCCTGAGGTGGTTCTTCCAGGGTTTTCAGGAAAGCATTGGCAGCCTCTTTGCGCATACGGTCAACTTCGTGTATGATAGCAACTTTCCGGTTACTCTGATGACCAGAGCGATGCAGTTGGGAGAGCAATGACCTCGTCTTTTCAACTGTAATAATTCGAGCCTTTCCCGTCGGCCGTAGATGAAAAAGATCGGGATGGTCCAATCCATTGCTCTCTATGTTTAAAATTTTACGATAGAGATGCCCTACGGACTGCTCTAGGAAAAGAAGATTATCTCCACGAAAGAGAAGGCCGTGGTGTAAAGTGCCCGAGTTAAATCTTTCAGATAGTGATTCGAGCCGTTCCTGGGCAACAGAATTCACTTTTATTTACACCTCAATCTTCCGCAAAGAACCTGGAGTGTATCTCATTCCAGATCATAATTTCAATGTCATCAGCCTCACCCAGACCATCAACAACAAAAAAGCGGTCCGGCAGGTTGTTTGCCAAATGTAAATACCCCTCACGAACTTTCCCGTAGAATTCAACATTTTCCTGTTCCATCCTATCCGGCATATCAGAAACTCGATGCTTGATCCTTTCTAATCCCACCTCTGCGGGAACATCGAGGATAACTGTTAGGTCGGGCACCACATCCCCGACCGCAAATGAATTAATCTGGGTTACTGGATCATCTGCAATTTGACGGGCAACCCCCTGGTAAACGGTGGTGGAGTCAAGAAAGCGATCACAAAGCACAATTTTCCCGTCCTGAACTGCAGGATAGATAATTTCCCTGACCAATTGAGCCCGGCTTGCTGCAAAGAGAAGAAGTTCGGTTTCAGGAAATATATTTTTGGAAGAATCTGCATGCATCAAAAGATGGCGTATATCTTCGCCGATAACGGTACCACCTGGTTCACGGGTAACTACCACATCTCGATGATCAATCTCTTCGAGTCGATCGGCTAATCGACGAATTTGGGTTGATTTCCCGCATCCTTCGGATCCCTCAAAGGAAATTAAAATACCTGGTTCATGACTCATAATTAAGATAGATTATCCTGTTGTTTAAGTAATTCTACGACTTGGTTGGTTGTTGGGCTTTGTGCCGTCCTAACATAGTGGCCTGAAGTACAGGTGGCTAACGCCAGACTGGTAATTGGAGAAAAGCCACTCAGGCGTGCGGCACAGAAACCTGCATTGAAGTGATCTCCGGCTCCAGTGGTTATTTTCGGATTGTCGGTAAATGGGCCTTCACTCCACCATGCTCCATCTTTGGTTGCACAAGCAGCTGAATCGACCGGATGAGACACAACACACGCAATCTCAAGTTTTCTTCTGATATCGGTTGCCATCTTTTTAAGCGACTCTTCACTCTTATCCCCTGTGCCAAGACCTAGAGTTTCACACACCTGAAGGGTCTCATTGTAATTTAGACCGAGCGTAGTCTCGGCATGGGATTGAAAACGTGAAATGACTTGAAGGACTTCCATAATGTCTTCTTTTGACCGTTTTGCGGGATCGGTCAGATCAAAAAAGAAAGAACGATTATCCCGTGGCGGAAGATTGGGTAATACCTTATCACAAAGTTGCTGTAAGATGGATGTCATCTTTGGGATCATGGTCCAGTTGACAATTGAAACCAAATCGCATTTGGAAAGTAAGTCGAGGAAAGGTCCTTCTCCTGCGGCTTGGATGATTTGATTGTAATCGATTTCTTCCAAGCTAACCATGTTGCCGAGCATGATTTTTCCATCTTTAAATTCCAAGGCGGTGGTGATCCCAGGTTCAGTGAGTGAGATGGCATTGGTTTTTTCTGCGAAATCTTCAAATACCGGATGAATCGATGGTTTACCCAAAGCTCCTACATAACGAACTCCCAAACCAAGTGAGAGGAGTGCGTTTGCCATGATTGGACCATTTCCCCCAAGCTTTTCAAAACGAGGAAACAACTCCAGGTTGGCACTTTTACCAGCTGCCTCAGATATTCTTGATCCCAAATCAGCGATGGTTTCGATGGGATCAAACTGTTCACCCATCCCATGTCGTTTGTTAACCGGAGTTACGATCTTATCAACGAATCCATCTAAACCAACTAAGCTTAGTTTGTCAGATGTGTGAAATGTCTTGCTCTGTATTTCTTGAAGGATTTTTTCTGAAATTCGCATTCTTAGGATGCCTAGAAATCTTTTGAGCAAGGGGCAATTCAATTCGAAAAGATCAACTTTATATTTGGGGATTAATTTGATTGATTTTCGAATCAGAAAACTTGATTGTTTGAGAAAGTGGTAATCTTTGGGAAAGGATAAAAATGGGAAATTTTGGTATTGAGACTCTAGCGGCAATTAAAATATTTGAATATTTTGCGGACTCTAATTTCGCAGGCAAGATGGTGATTTTTGTACTTGTCATACTGAATTGCACCGCGATTGCATTAATGTGGACGAAGTATCAGGAGATAAAGCGGGCACTTCGCAATAATGCGAGAGACGAAAAGAGAATCAACGATTTGAATTCAATTTTTGATTACGATGATGCATTGTTTTCTGGAGAAGGCAGTCCTTACCTTAGCATCTGCTCACGAGCTATGGATGCCGCACATCGAGGAAAGGCTCAGGGCCAAGTACGCATGAATTATGTGGAAAATGCGATTCGACGTGCGTTGGCCGAAGTAGGTGATCGTTACGAGGCAAAAATGTATTGGCTTGCCACCATCGTTTCGGGTGCACCCTTTTTGGGGCTTCTTGGAACGGTTTGGGGGGTGATGGATGCATTTGGAACGATGGATGCCGGAGGTGCCACGATTGAGCATTTGGCACCCGGGGTATCAGGTGCATTATTGACCACAGTTGCAGCACTTTGTGTAGCGATACCAATCGTATTTGTGTATAATGGGCTCCTGGGAATGACAAGAGGTGCTATGACCAAACTTGAGAATTTTTCCAGTAATTTAGCAGATCGGATTGAATTGGAAATGAATTCATAGTTTTGGGGAGAAATGGCTAGGGATTTTAAAAGACAGAATAAATTGGCGGTTATTTCCGATTTAAATGTGACGCCTTTGATTGATTTGGCATTCTCCCTCCTTATTATTTTTATGATCACAACTCCTGTGATCGAGCAATATAACAGAATCGATTTACCCTCGCAGAACACTACACAAACACAGGAGCCTCCAAAGTTGGATGATCAGTTTATTACGATCGAGGCTAATGGACAGTTTCGTTGGGGTAAAGATGCAGTTTCGCAAGTTTCATTGGAAGCTAAATTGGATGAAGTAGCATCCAGTGAAGGAGACCCGCCGACCATTCATATTCGTGGAGACCGGACTTTACCTTATCAAAAAATTATGGATGTGGTTAATATGCTTAAGGCGAGAAATCTCACCAAGCTTAGTCTCGATACAAAGGCAGGCTGATATTCTGTAGGTTTATACATTGTATTAGGTTTGAGTCGCTTAGTTCTTAAACCTATAAAGAGACTATAATGGATAGCTGTATAAGAGCACTCGATGCACTGAAACAAAAGTTGGGTGATTGCGTGCATACTCAGGATGACGAATTGTATGGTGTCTCTTATGACGGACTCAAAGTGAGGGGTTCTCCAGAAGCACTCATCAGAGTTAGTCAGACGAAAGAAGTAGGCGATGTTCTGAAGTTGGCCAATGAATTTAGAATCCCGGTGACTTGTCGTGGCACGGGATCGAGTTTAACCGGCGGAGCAACTCCATTTCAAGGCGGTTGGGTTTTAGATTTATCAAAGCTTTCATCTATTGATATAGATCCGGCCAATATGCTGGCTCGATGTGGTCCTGGGGCTGTGGTAGGAGATTTACAGAAAAAAGTGGCCGATCATGGACTTTTCTATCCTCCCGATCCATCTTCCAAAAATTTTTGTACCATTGGAGGAAATGTTGCTTGTAACGCGGGTGGTTTGCGATGCGTGAAATACGGTGTTACCCGTGATTATGTTCTTTCTCTATCTGGCTATTTGCCGACAGGTGAATTTGTCAGATGGGGTAGGGATACAAGGAAGTTTGCTACAGGTTATAATTTGCGGGATCTATGGATTGGTAGCGAAGGCACACTTGGCGTGGTCACTGAAATAACGGTTCGCTTGATTTTAGCGGTACCGAATAGGGTTACTTTTCTTGGAGCATTCTCGGATGACCAGGCTGCTTTAAACGCACCACTGGCTCTAGGTAAATTGGGCATTCGTCCCTCGATTATTGAATACATGGATCAATGGACCATTGACTGCCTCCAAAAATATGTAGGAGAAGAAGTATTTACAGGTGTCGAGCCCAAACCGATGGTTCTCATCGAATTGGATGGATCAAAGGAAAGTCTTACGCAAGATGCGATTTTGGTAGAACAATGGCTGAAGTCTGATTCGATGAATTACAAGAGAGCTGATGATGATGGAGAGTCTGAGAAGTTATGGGAAGTCAGAAGACAGGGGTCTTCTTCCATGAAAAAACTGGCCACGACGAAATTAAATGAAGACATAGTGGTGCCACTTGATCGTCAAATCGAGTTGGTTCAATTTGTCGATTTTCTAAGGAGGGATTTCGAATTAAAAATTGGCGTATTTGGACACTGTGGAGATGGTAACTTGCATGTAAATTTTATGTACGATGAGGAAAATGAGCAAGAAACCGCAAAGGCAGTGCAGGCACTACATCAACTTATGAAAAAAGTGATAGCTCTTGGTGGAGCGATCAGTGGAGAACATGGAGTCGGTCTTGCCAAGACACCTTTTGTACGGGATCAATTTAATGATGCGGAATGGAATGCTATGCTTTCCATTAAGAAAGCACTCGATCCAAAAGGAATCTTGAATCCTGGTAAAATTTTTGATGTCTTTAAACCATGGGATCAAAAAAAAGAGAAAGTTGTCCTCTCTTGGGAAAGAACTGATCCTTAACCTTAAAAGTTTACAAAGCCCGAATTATGAAAATATACCCGTTATTGTTTACCTTTCTTTTTTCAATTGGATTGCTTCAAGCCCAGAGCGACCAGCTGCATCCTTGGACTGATACTCAAGGTCGTACCTTGCAAGCTTCCTTTATTGGTCTGGATAGCGAAAAAGTGACCATTAAATGGAACGGTCAGATCGTCCCTATACCTTTGGCGAGCCTTTCCCCGGATTCACAAAGTCTTGCCAAAAAACTTGCTTCGCAAATGAATGGTGCGTCCTCCCCCTTTGATACAGTTGCCCCAAATCAATTACACCCCTGGACTGATGTACAGGGTAGAACATTACAAGCACGGTTCGTTAAACTCTTTGCTGGGACCTTAACTATTGAATGGAATGGGCAAATGGTTCCCCTACCGATGACCAGTCTATCTCCTCAATCGCAGGCTCTTGCTACTCAACTAGCATCAGCAAACAAACCCAAGATCAAGACCCCTTCTCCTCCAAAACCCGCTCTGGCTCCCTCCCGGCCTAAAATTGCTGCACAACCGACCGTAGTCACAGAAGATGTTGCACTTGATGAGGAGCATAATTGGCAGGCCACAAACGGTTCTTTGATTAAAGCCAAGTTCCTATCGGTCGTGGAAACGGATATTAACCTGCTGATGAATCAAGGTCGTTCTGAAGTCACGGTTCCTTTGTCAAGACTTACCAAGGATTCTCAGGCACTAGCTCAAAAACTTAATAAAGACCTGAAGGAAAGAAACAAAATGCGAGCTGCGGAAGCTAATAAACGCAAAAAGATGAAGGTTCCTGCTTTAGTGGAAGCAGATATTTCAAGGTATCACAAATGGATGAGTTCCACGGGTACTGAAATAGATGCATTATATGTGGATGCGGGGGATGAGGGTGTCACTTTATTAATGAGAAATAACCCCAATCGCCCTTACGAACTGGGTTGGGAAAGACTCAACCCTGAATCTCAGGCTCTAGCCGAAGGGCTTCGTAGATTAAAGGCCCGATTGATGCCCCTTAATCCAAGAATAACTGAGACTAAAGGGGGCAGCCTAACCCATTATGCCGAGGGCAAATGGAGGAATTATAATACAGTCTTGGAAAGTGCGGTGTATGATGTGGCCCTTCATCGGAACGGTCACACTGTGCATGTATGGTTAAAGAATGAGGCTGGTAAGGGAGAGGAGGGGCTTGGTGAGCGAGCTCAAAGGAATCCTCTTGTAGTCAACTTTAGACCAATCTTTTATCTCAATCCGGGAGAAAGAAATCGTCAGTGGAAACATCGTAAAATAGTTTCTTTTGAGGAGCCTCCGCCCGTCTCAATGGATCGCGAAGAGACAACTATCAAAGGAATGTTCGATAATAATGCCACATTCGAATTTAATATGCAGATCAATCACAGAGGATTGAGCTTTTGGGGCGAAATTGATGAGGATAGAAAAGAAAAATATCCAACAAGCTTTTCAATTGCGTTTTATTCTCCTAATTTTATTCCGGATGTGACTAATATGCAACTCGCTGAAATTGAGCCATTAGTCGGAGACGGATGCCTTTACATCGATCCCATTGACTCCAAACGTGCTAAAATTCCTATGATGACGAAATGGGATGATATTATGAAGAAATTTGCTGGAGCTGAATGGAATCCCATCAAGTCTGCAGAATTTATGGGCAAGCCTTTTGGCTCACATAAGATTAAGATTACTCCTGCCAGTACAAGCGGAATGGTATTTCGCTGGAGCAAAGGTTATTCTGGCATCTATCCGTTTCAAGCCATCCATTTAGCTCATAGCACCGAGGATAGTTATAACGCCCGAAATTCAAAAGAACCCGGACAATTCAAGGATAGAAACGAAGTTCCCAGAAACAAAAGGTTAAATGTTAATATAATTCGTGGTCGTGGGTAACCATTCCGCCATCGTTTTTGGATTAATTTTTTATCTTCTTTTCTCCTCCAATGGTGGGGCAGAAAAGATCAGGGTAGCCTCTTACAATGTTGAGAATTATTTGGTAATGGATCGTATGGTCTCAGGTCGATGGCAGGAGGATTACCCAAAACCGCTCAAAGAGCGTAGAATTATTAGATCGGTGATTAATCAGACTAATCCTGATATTCTTGCTATTCAGGAAATGGGGGAAGCAGTATATCTTCAAGAACTTTGGGGTGATTTAAATAGAACCAAGGGAACGGAGTTTAAATATTCAGCATGGTTGACGGGACAGGAAGAAGGAGAGAAAAGGCATCTTGCTTTGCTTTCGAAGATTCCTTTTACCCAAAAAGATGAACCCAAGGATTTAAGTTTCAAGTACTTTGAAGGTCGGAGATCTCCTAGTCGCGGTCTGTTGGAAGTTGAGTTTAAGACTGGAGATACAAAGTGGTCGCTTTTCAATCTTCACTTAAAAAGTAAATGGACGGAAAGACCCGATGATCCGGAAGCTGCCATTCGAAGGGAAAGAGAAGCCCGTGCGATTCGTGATTATATTCGCACGAAGTTTCCACCTTACACAGATCCTCATTATCTGGTTCTCGGAGATTTTAATGATCATAAGAACTCTGCTCCATTGCGCAGGTTTTTACAGGTGAATAACTCCTCGCTTACTCAAATGATTCAATGCAGTGATCAACAGGGGCATTTTTGGACTCACTATTGGGACAAACAGGATAGCTATGCCCGCTTTGATTACCTGTTAGCTTCTCCACAGCTATTTAAGAAATTAGTCCCAGACTCTGCAAAAATTGGAGGGTTTCATCTCTGTCTTCTTGGTTCAGACCATAGAATCGTCTTTGCTGATTTTAATTTCTAATACCTAGTAAAAATAAATATCAGTACTGGTAACTCCTTTTCTTGCTGGGCCTAGACTTTCAAAGCGTAAGTAGGTGGTTGCGTTGGACAACTTTTCAATTTCTGGATACCTCCAAGAATCATCAACTACAATAAGACCCTTCGTTTCAATATAATCCTGAGCTTTTTCAAAGCATTCGACACGAGCCGACCAAGTGGAATCAGGGCCGAAGTGGTCCTCTCCATCGATTGCGATTAAATCATACTTCTTTTCCAACGAGCTGAAATAATCAGATTGCTTGAAATTTTCAGGACTTGATAGATCTATATTTTTTTTGAGTAGAGAAATATTAACTACTTGGTTCTCTTTTAATTCAAATTGTAGCCTGTTATACCAATCGAAATCATTTTCTATGGTAGTTAATTGCTTACTCAAACTAGCTAAAAAAAGAGTAGATCCACCGCTTCCCCATTCAAAAGAATTGTTGAATTTTAATTTGGAAAGATAATTGATGGCATCATATGACCACCAGGGTAGCTGTAATTGAAGAGGTGACTTTTTTGTAATTAAATTACTCAAGTAACTTGGAACCTGCGAAGGTCTTGAAAATAGTTTAAAAAGTACTTTTAGCAGCCTTTCTCTATTAGTGAGGTACATTTTATTTGGGCTCCGAAATAAACGGGCTTTATTTATGTGTTACTCTCTGACCATAAGTTTTTAGATTCGATCATATTGGCAACACTTTCAGGAAGGTTGTCTTTCCAGCCTTCTTTTCTCTGAACAATCTGATCAAAAATATCGCGGGAGAAAAATTTCATATTCTCACGATTGCACTCCTTGATTGTTTCGAGAAATCCATTTTCACGAACATATTTATAGAGATTTCTCAAATTATCTGCCACCAAGAGATTCTCCACATTGATTAAACCATTGGAGGATTCTGTAATATTGACATTATCACCCCTTCGGAACTGCTGACGGTA
>Ga0181571_10001242_pt1 | contig 18239 bp, 10 predicted proteins | sample 101ome_17_FD_132440 | JGI IMG/M metagenome (GOLD analysis project Ga0181571, IMG submission 132440) | Coastal salt marsh microbial communities from the Groves Creek Marsh, Skidaway Island, Georgia - 101407AT metaG (megahit assembly) | ecosystem: Environmental > Aquatic > Marine > Intertidal... | reverse complement strand
TCCGCTGCCGCCGCCGCCGGCGACGACGGGGCGGTGGTGACCACCGACGGACCACACGACGCTTTCGAGAGGTACTACGCCCCCGGGTTTAAGAGCGTGTACAAGCCGAGGAGGGACGGAGCCGTGCGATTCGCCGAGTTGCTCGACGCCGTGGCCGACGTCGACCCGGAGATGCGGGTGCGTTTCACGTCCCCGCACCCCAAGGATTTCCCCGACGAGGTTTTGCGCGTCATCGCGTCCCGGGCCAACGTGGCGAAGCAGCTGCACGTGCCCGCGCAGAGCGGTTCCAGCTCGGTGCTGGAACGAATGCGGCGCGGGTACACCAGGGAGGCGTACCTGGATCTGGTGGAACGGGCTCGAAGGGATATCCCGGGCGTGGCGCTGTCCAGCGACTTCATCTCGGGTTTCTGCGGCGAGACGGAGGAGGAGCACGCGGACACGGTGAGCCTCATGCGCCTGGTCGGGTACGAGAAGGCGTTCATGTTCGCGTACAGCATGAGGGACAAGACGGCGGCGGCGAGGCACCTGACGGATGACGTGCCCGAGGATGTGAAGAAACGTCGGCTGGCCGAGGTCATAGACGCGCAGAGGAAAGGGGCGGAGGCTGCCAACGCGGAGGAGATCGGGCGCGTGCACTGCGTGCTGGTGGAGGGCCAGTCCAAGAGGTCGGATGAGCGCATGTCTGGGCGGACGTGCACGAACAAGCGCGTCATCATCGACGGCGTCGATACTTTCGCCGAGTACTCTTCTTCTTCGTCGGGGAACGACAGTCCCGCGGTTAGGATGAACTCGGGCGACTACGTCGCCGTGCGCATCGATCGAGCGGGCGCGAACACGCTCTACGGAACCCCGCTGGGCAGGACAGAGCTCACGCGGTTTCACCGGATTCACGGCGCTAGCTTTGCGCGATGTGTTTGAAAAGATCTACACTTAAGTGTTAGACGATCACCTCGATGCCTTCAGCCTCGAACAGGCGGGTGACCCTCGCCGTCGTCTCATCCGTGGGCGTCTCCATTCCCGAGAGCGGGTACGCGAGGCCCATCTCCTCCCATTTGTAGACGCCAAACTTGTGGTAAGGGAGTATCTCCACCCCAGCCACGTTGGAGTGCGCCTTGGCGATGGCGGCCACTCCCTTGCACTCGACCTCTCTATCGGTGGCGATATCACCGAACGTGAACGACCTCGAACTTGAACTCTTCTCTCCGCCGCGGCACGTCGATATAACAGGGGTATTCGATATAACAGGGCCTCCCTCCTTCTTCGCCGACATCAAGACAAAACGGATCCACGTCCGAACGTCGTGCCTCTGCGTCGCCGCCAGGAACGCGAGCATGGTGTAATACGGCCTGGTGTCGTGTGATCCGGTTATGCGTTGGTGTTTTCGCGGATCCGAGGACTTGACGCAGAGCAGCACGAGGTCGACGTGCGGCAGGATCTGGTCCCAGTCTCGTTCCGTGCCCGCCGCCGCGGTGTCCAGAGCCGCGGTCAGACCCCTTCGCCTGGCCTCCACGCAGAGCTGTTTGCTGAACCGGGGTTGCAGGAGGCACTCCCCTCCGCTGAGGGTGATCCCACCACCACTGGAGAGGTAGTAAGGAATGCTCGTCTCGATCTGTCTGAACACCTGAGCGACGGTCATGTGGGTCCCACCCGCGGGGCTCCAACTGTCTGGGTTGCAACAGAAGACGCACCGTTTCGAACACCCTTCAGGAGCGGGAACAGGGTGATGAGCGGCTGGTGGAAAACCGAAGGTTTGGACTCGCCTTGGAGAAAGATTATGGCGCGTATCCCGTGGCCGTCGACGGCCGTGAACGTGTCGATACTGTGCAGGCGACCTGTGCAAAGGGTGGCTTATTTTTGGCGGGGCCGAGGAACAGAGAGAGGGGAGGGCGGAGCGGGACCTCATCGAGCTGCGCACCTCTCTCGAGGCCCAGGTCTTCCATATCCGCCACCTCGCTACTTCTCTCTCCCGGCGAACGCGACAGAGCGTCGCCGCGGGCCCACACGCATCCTTTGCTCATGGTTTGAGCGCGTCGAGAAGTGGCCAGCGACGGACACGTGTTTTTCACCCGTCGGGGCGACGACCAATCAGTGCCAATCAAATCGCACGTGTGCAAGGCCCAAATTCTGAGTCAGATTTTATCCGCTGCACCCGCGAGTCACCCCGTCATAGCACAAGCACGCACGAATACGCCTCACGGTGCGTCCCAAATCCTCCCGTGAAGTCTCGCGAGCGTTTTGCCGAAGACGCCGTCCGGGACGCGCGCGCCTGATCCCACTCTTCAACCTCCCCCCCCCATCCCCGCCGAAGGGAAATGAATGGTAGATCATCGTCACCCTTTCTCAGACTCCGTCCCCCCCTCCATATCCCGCAGGCAACGCCCCGGACCTTCCTCCGCCCCTCCAAGCGAAGCGAATATCTGAATAAGATGGCTGTAACGATCGCCTCTTCATCCTTCGTCGGCGCCCGCGTGACCTCCAGGCCGAAGGTCGCGGCCCGCACCTCCACCCGCGGGGCGCTCACCGTCCGCGCGGCCAAGATCGAGGAGTCCGCGCTCATGGCCAAGTACCCCGACGGCGGTCCGGTGTTCGCGGTCTCCATCGACTGCCACATGGGCACCAACAGCACTGGGCTGGTGATGAAGGAGGGCGACGAGGGTCGTCCCGTTGTGACCATGGTCCGCCCGGGCGGCACCGCCAAGAACAAGGTCAAGGTTGGCGACGTGTGCCTCGCCTGTTCCTTCACCGAGCTCATCAACGATCCCACCAACAAGACCATGAAGTGGGGTACACCGCAGACGGGCTGGTTCGACACCGAGGGTGAGTCCTACGCCGCGGCCATCTGCGCCATGGAGACCAACTCCACCTCCCTGGACATGATCATGTTCAGGCCAGAGTAAGATTATTTGACAGGAGATCACCGCGCGCGAAACCCGGTGCGGTGCGCCATAAGCTGTAGCAAGAAGGCGCCTTAACGTTCTCCGATCTAGCAGCTAGCCCCGACGAGGATGAAAGTCACTTTCAAAATATAAAGGACAAGGACGATTCTTATCGAGTCACTCGTAGTGCTTTGTGTCTCATCACATATGATACGTGTTCCGCTCCCACTATGCACAGAAATTAACCCTCGCGTCTGCTCACCTCCTTGAGCGGGTGCTGCGGCGCGCACCCTCGGCGGGCTCGGCCGCCTTGCGCTTCGCCGCCGCCGCCTTTTTCTCCTCATCCGCCGCCTTCTTGCGCTCCGCGGTGCATCCCTTGCAGAACCAGTCACCCTTGGGGATGGTCTTGCGCTTGAGGCACTTCAAGTGGAAAGTTCCGTCGCACCCGTCGCAGAGAAGCGCCTGCTCCTCATCGGCGCAGCCGCACATCTTGCACGGCTCGTCAGCCTCCTCCTCGACCTTTTCGCACACGACCTCCTCCTCGGCGGCGAGCTCAGCCGCGGGGGCGGGCTCGGCGGCGACCGGGGTGGCAGCCTTGGGGGTGACGGCCTTCTTGGCGGAAGCTTGGGGGACAAGCTTGGGGGTAGCCTTTGGAGTTCTGGCCACGGTGATGTTGAGCTGCACGGGCTTGGCGGGGGTCTTCTCCTTGGCGGGAGTCCTGGCCCTCTGCACAATCACCGGGGTCTTGGCGATGTTGATGCTCAGGGTGACCGGCTGCTGGGGGGTAGCTGCCTTGACCGGGGTCTTGTGAACCACGCGCACCGGCGGGGTCTTTGCGACGGTGATGTTGAGCTGCACGGGCTTGGCGGGGGTGACAGCCTTGGCGGGTGTCGCAGCCTTCTGGATGATCTTGACCGGCGTCTTGGCCACGGTGATGGTGAGCTGCACGGGCATCATCTCGTTCACCTTCTTTTCGGCGGCGGCGGCAGCCTGCACGGCAGCCGTGACCTCGGCGGCGGCAATCTCGGCAACCTCCGCCGCGTTCACGGCCTGCTGAGACGTCTCCTTGTAAAGCTTCTCGAACATGTCGGCGCGGCGACGCTCTTTGACGAGTGCGGCGCGGGTTGCGCGGAGAGCCTTGTGGAGCTGCGCCATCTTGGCGGAAAGTCCCCCGTAGGACCTGCCCCCCGCGCTGCCGCCCCGGGCCTTAACAAGCTCGGTGAGGGGCGAGTTGGCGGGGAGAGGGTTGTCGTTGAGTTGCGGGGACATCATGGCCGCATCCTCGGCATCGACACCAACACCGGGGGTGGACATCGCCTTGTTGACGGATGAGCGCCTCGAGCGGGTGGACTTGGCGGCGGAGGACATGACAGACTTGGCGGCGGAGGACTTGGCAGCGGATGCGACGGCGGCATCAACAACGGCATCAACCTCAGCGAGGTTAGCCTCGAGCCACTCGGCAACCTTTTCGGGGGTCTTGGACTTGCCAACCTCCTCGAGGACCTTCTCGATCTCGACGGCAGCCTCGACGTCCTCGGCAGCCTCGGCGGCGAGGGCAGCATCCATGGCAAAGGCTTCGTCAAAGTCAAAATCCTCATCGTCCTCCTCGGTGGCCTTGGCGGCGAGAGCGCCAGCCTCGGCGGCAGCCTCCGCGTACTCGGCGGCGGCGGCAGCCTCCGCGGCGGCGACAAACTCCTCGGCGCCCTCGATATCCTCCTCGATGGTGCAGTTCACAGCCTCCATGGCGATCTCCTCCTCCTTGGCGAGGATGCGGGCGACGGCGCTGTGCTTGGCGTGTCCACCGGGGGTCTGCGCGATGTTCGCGGCGTATCCCTCGAGGTTGAGGAGCGCGGCGACCGCGGGGTTCTTGTGGCCGGTGGCGGGGGTGTTGGCGGGCGCGGCGGGGCGGCCGACGGTACCGGGGGTGGCCATGGGCATGGCACCCTGCGAACTGCGTCGGGAGCGCTTGGACTTTGCGGATGACTTGCACGCAGAGTCGTTGCCAAAATCGACGGGAGAGCCAAACTTACCCGCAGAGTGAATGGTGCCGAGGGCCTTGGCGACAACCGAGGGGGAAGCCTTGCACGCGGGGGAGTAGTGGGGAATAGGTCCGGTGTTGCCCACGTCCCCGAGTCGGAACTTGGGAATCTCGCAGTCGCCGGTGTCGTCCTCGCCAATCTCGGCCATATCGTCCGCGGTGACGTTGACGTCGGTGCCCGCGATGGAGGACACCGCACCCGCAGAGCCGAGGATACCCTCCTCGACGACGGTGACGTTGGCGGCATCGACGGGCTCAACGTTCTCGTCGTTCTCCTCCATCATCATCTCGTCCTCGTCCTCCTCGTCCTCGTCAATCTCGCTCACCCTGGACGGGGGCGCGGGGGTACCCTTGCGCTTCTTGAACCCGGAGGACTTGCGCGCGGGGGTCCCCGCGACGTCGTCGGTGACCTCAGCCTGGCCGATGGCGAAGGAGACCGCCTGGCGCTTGGACCCGCCGGTGGAGATTGGGGAGTTGATGGAGACGCGCTTCTTGGAGGACCCGGACTTGGCCGGGGAGGAACCGGTCTTGGCGGTGAACTTGGGGATGGGACCGGTGTGGCCGACGTCGCCGATCCTGTTCGCCTTGACTTCAGAGTCGGGGGCGTCATCCTTGCTCATCGCGGGGGACTCGGCGATGTCGGAGTACCTCCTGTTGGGGCTTCTCTGGCGCTTGACGCCGGAGAGGTCCTTGTGTTCGTTGGGCGCGATGCGGCCGCAAACTTCGGGCTCGCCGTTGTGCGCGGGGATGATGCGCACCTGCTCCATGGCCTCGTCGTTGGCAAATCGGAGGGACTTGCGCCTGTTGACGCTACCGGGCACCTGCGCGCCGATGCGCTGCTCGGGAGCCTTGAGTGAGGGTCGGGCCGGGGAGCCAGACAGCTTAGCGGGGGAGGCAGCGGCAGCCGCGACGGACGCGAGCGCCTTGTTCTCCGCGAGGGGGGACTTCATCGGGGACTTCATTGGGGACGCCGCGAAGCCGACAGCCTTCTTAGCGGGAGACTTCTTCGCCGGGGACTTCTTGGGAGACTTCATCGGAGACTTGGTCGCCTCAGCCTTCTCGATGGACTCGATCGCGGCTTCGACCAGCTCGCGCGCCGCCTTGGTGTGGGGCGTGGGTTCGATCGACTTTGGGGACTTGGCCGCGGACTTGGGCGTGGGAGCCTTCATCGGGGACTTCTTGGGCGACTTGGCGGGTGACTTGGCCTGCGCCTTGACGAGGTTGTCCACCGCGGTCGCGACGAGTTCCCTGGCCGCCTTGGTGTGGGGTGTGGGTCCCGCCGGGGTCTCAGCCTTTCTTTTTGCCGCGGACTTGGCCGCGGACTTGGGCGTGGGAGCCTTCACGGGGGACTTGGCCGGGGATTTGGCGGGCGTAGTCGCCTTCTTCGCGCTCGCGGGCTTGGCGGGGGACTTGGCCTCCATGGCCTCGCCGTTGCGCTCGCCGAGGGGGGACTTGGCGGGGGACTTGGCGGGGCTGGGCGATCCGAAGGACTTGACCGCGCCGAGCACCTCGCCCGTCGCGGCATCCACGAGCTCGTATCGGAACACGAGACGCTCGGATTCGCCCTGGGGGAACACGACCTCGTCGCCGTGCTTGAGCTCGGATCCCTCCTCGGAGACGTTGACGCCGTTGAGCATTACCGGGTTGGTCTTGCTCATGTTCTTCAGCAGAGCCTGGGATGTGCAGAGGGGTCGGGACGGTTGAGTCGGGGGCTCGGGCTCGAGGGGGACGTGTTATTTTTGGCGATGGGTGACGACCGGGGCACGCACCGAGCCTCCGCTCTGGACCGCGACAGTGGCGTGGCGCCTGGAGATGGCGGCGTACTTGAGGTGCACATCGCACCCAATCTGCCTCCCGATGGTGAGCTCCTTATCCGCGATGTCGAAAGCGCGATCGACCTCGCCGCTCGCGCCGAGCTGCACGAGCCTGCCGACGACGGTGGTCATCGTCTCCGCTGAGAGGTGCCGCGAAAGATGTGGTTCCGGAAAGTCACGCGCGCGAACGTCTTCGACGCTCGTTTATGGACGCGACGGCGATGAACCGAACGCGAACGTGTCACTGATGGGCACTTACCGACGTATCGGTGCGTGCGCGCGTTATGTCGGCCTGGTCCGCGCGCTTCTAGCCCGTATCCGATGACGGGAAAAGCCAAGTCTCGGGGGGAACTTGCGAAACACTTGATGGCTGTCGGAGGCGATTTTGGATGCAGCATTGGCCATTTCCCGATCGTACTGCACACGCAAACAGTCAGGGAACGCGCGATTTTTTTGCGTCGTATACGGCAAACAGATGATTCCAGAACGGTACATCGGTCAGGAATCAGTCAACGACCAGAGTTTGGGAAATACTCGCCGGTCCGATCGACCCTCACACCCTCGTCGCGCGCCTCTCGTGCAGCACCAAGGCTGGACGACGCCGCGATTTACCCAACTTTTCGATCCACAACACGATGAGCGACCCGGATAGAATACCAGCTCCGAGCTACGCGCGTCACGATCCAGGTCGTGCGCCCCCGCCCGATCGTTCGCACGGCGGCGGGAGGCGGCACCACCCCGCTCGCGGATCTGATCGGGACGACCCGGACTACGACCGGCACGGTTCCATGGGCGGCGGGAGGATCCCCCGCCCCGCGCCCGCCCCCGGGTCACGCTCTCCGGACGGGAACCGCGGCGAGTTCGAGTTTGGCGTGGTCAAGACGGTGAGGGACTCGTTCGGTTTCATACGTCTGCTCAGCAGGAACGGACCCGATCTGTTCTTCCACGCCTCCGAGGTTCTGGAGCGGAACGGCATCGACGACCTCCGCGTGAACGACGAGGTCAAGTTCGTGGTGCGCGAGGCGGTCCCGGGGGCGGGGCCGAGGGATAAGGACGGCAAGGCCAACGCGCTCATGGTGCGGAGGCTGTCCGAGGAAGATCGCAGGCCCGTCGTGGTGGACGAGGGCCTGGTGGGAAAGGTGGTCCGGGGCTTGCGGGGCCGGACCAAGATGGACTCCTACGGCGGGAGAATCTCGTTCATGCACCCGCAGAACGAGCCGGGCGCAGACGACGACGACGTGATCGACGACGACGAGTTCCCCGCGCTCGGCGGTGGACCGGCGCCGGCTGCTCCCGCCAAAAAAGACCCGGAACCCTCGACCGAGGCGCCGAGGGAGAGGAGCATCGAGTTCGAGGGCGCGGACCTGGACGATTCGTGCCCCAGGCTCAAGGTTGGCGACACCGTCGTGTTCGACGTCATCGAGAACAGGTTCGACGGCAGGCGCAGGCCCGACCGCATCAAGCTCTCGCGGCGCCAAACGGACGACGATAACGACGCCAAAAAGAAGGAGCACTCGAAGGGCGGCTCGTCGTCGTACGCCGTCACCGACGCCGAGGGACGTCACCTCGGTCGCATCGAGAAGCTCACCCAGTCGTACGGTTTCATCCGCAAGATTGGCGCGAGGCTCGAGGCGATCAAGTCCGGGGACGAGTCCGGCGGCAGGAGGCCCCCGAGCCTGTTCTTCCACTACACCAACCTGGATCGACGAACCCGCGAGGACGACCTGCGGGTGGGCGACGCCGTCTGGTTCCGCGGCGGTAACGACGGAAGGTCGGGTAAGCCCACGGCGACGGACGTGGGCGCCACGAGGGACGCCGAAGACGCGGCCAGGTCGGTGGAGCGCGAGGAGCGCGAGGCCATCGCCGCGGTAAACGCCAAGAGCAACCCGAGCGACGCCGACGGCAAAAGGTGGGGCAAGAAGGAGGGCGGTAAAAGCGGAGATTCCGCGGGAGATTCCGCGGACGACGGGTTCGAGTACGGCGTCGTGGTGATCATGAAGGCTTCCTTCGGGTTCATCAAGTGCTGCGATCGCACGCAGGACCTCTTCTTCCACTTCACCGAGGTCAAAGGGGGCGAGGACGCGGTGAGCGTCGGCCAGGAGGTTCGGTTCGTGTGCAAGGATGGGGAGTCGGGCGGGGGCGGCCGGGGCGGCCGGGGCGGGGGAAGGAACGAGCGCCAGATGTGCGCGGTCATGGTCAGTCCCGCACCCAAGGGCAGCGCGGTGTTCGAGACCGTCTCCGAGGGTGAGCGCAAGGGTTGGTGCAGGGATAAGCTCATGTTCGGTCACCGCTCCGGTTCGTACGAGAAGAGCGGGTCCCCGCAGCCCACCGGAACCTTGGAGTTTGAGGTTGGGGACGAAGACGAGGAGTTCCCCCCGCACCAGGCCAAGACGGGCAAGAAAGGTAACGACGCAAAGGACGACGGCGGCGAGGGAGACGTCGAGGAGGAGAAGGAGGGTGAAACGGTCGATGAGAAGGAGGACGACGCGGCCAAGCCGCCGGCGCCGGCTAAGCGTAAAATCGCGCTCAGGTACGACCGCCGCGGCCTGAAGGACGCCAAGGTGAACCCCCGACCGGGCGACATGGTCTCGTTCAAGGTCAGGACGGACAAGCGCTCGAACGTGAGGTCCGCGACGGAGGTGACCGTGATCAGATTCAAGGGTGTGGTCGCGGCGGTCAAGTCTCAGGGATCGTACGGATTTCTCGAGCACGACGATCCCGACGCCGTCGTCCCTGAGAGCGGCGAGTCCGACTCGGAGGATGAGCCCGAGGAGCGACCCGAGGAGTACATCGAGGTCACCGGGGTTCACTCCACCCTCTCCGACGTGCAGGGCGGCGACGGTAGGATCAAGCTCGTCCAGCTCAGGGGTCCGTCGGAGGGCCTCGAGAAGAGATCCCGAAAGGACGCCGCCAAGCGCGGCGTCATGCGCGTCTTTTTCCACGGCTCCGAGGTTGAGGGCAACGTCACGCTCGCCGAGGGCGACGAGGTGGAGTATTCCGTCTCCCTGCCGGCGGCCGGGAGCTCGTCCAAGGAACCTGCCGCGCGCAAGGTGGTTCGAACCAAGGAGGCGCCCAAGCCCGAGCGCCCCAAGTTCACCAACACCAAGCTGAGCGGCGGCTCGTCCACCAACCTCCAATCCGGCGGGACGGATTCGGACTCTGAGAGACCCGCGAGCACGGTGTTCACCGCGGCGACCACGTTCATCAACGCCAAGGGACCGGACGGAACCAAGGGTTTCGCCATGGGACGCGGGAAGGGTCTCGCGGAGGCTGCGGCCGCGGCGGTGTCCAAGCTCAAGCTCACCGCGCAGGCGTTTGTCCCGCCTTGTCCCGGAGCGAGCAGCGGCGACGACGTCAACCTGACGGCGGCGCAGACGGAGGACGCGTAAAGTAGTTCCACCCATGATGTCTATTGTCGAACTTTTATTAAGAGGTACACGGATTGTTTATGCGTCGAGTCGTCGAAATCATCTTCGTCACCCGCCGAACAGGATCGCCGCGGCGTGCTCCTCGTTGCCGCCCGCCGCGGACAGCGCCTGCTCGCATTGCTCCTTCGGAAAGCCGAGCTCCATGAGCTTGGCAATCTTCGCGTCGTTCCCTCCAGCCGCATCGGGGGCGGCACCCGCACCGGCTCCACCACCGACAGGGGTAGGGGTGGGCGGCTGCTCTTCGAAGTTCTGGGGCCTCGCGTGCACGGGGAGGTCAGCCTCGCCGAGGAAGGGCAACGACACCCCCGCGGAGCCGATGCGAAGCTCGTTCTTTTCCAGGTCGATGCAGCACTGGTGCCTCTTGAGCATGTCCAGGCCGAGGAGGAAGTCCATGTCCTGCTCCTTCTCCAGCACGGTGATGGCACACGCGAGATGTTGGTCCGCCACCTTGATGGGCGCCTGGTGCACGCGACCGATGATCTTCTGCGTTCCCACGCCCTTCGCGACTCCCTGCCACCGTTTGTCAATCAGACGCTCCAGACCCAGGCGTTGCGCGCAACCGAGGGACATGATCGTCATCTGCGCACCGCTATCGACGAAAGCCTTGAGAGGGTGCCCGTTCACCTGCATGTCCACGTACAGCATGACCACGCTGCCGAACGCCTCGGGGGTGTTCTCCATCGCCATCTCGTAGTTCTCGTTGACGTTGCTCTGGTCAATCATCTCCTGGATCTTCCTCTGAGCCTCCATGTCGAAGGGGTCCGCGTTCAGCAGGTCAATCTCCGCCTTCCTCCTCGCCTCCTGCTCCATCTTCTTCTGGTGAAGCACGCGCATGATTTTCTGGAACTCCGCTTGGTCGTCCCTCATGACCGCGCCGTGCAGCTCTGGAAGCACCTGAGCGATCTGCGACAGCTGCGCGGCGTCCCCTTTAAGAAACCTGATGTACTCTCCGGGGTTCACCGCAGAACCGTCGCTGGGGTTGACCGCGAGCGGGTTGCCTCCACTCGCACCGGCTCCCGCGCTGGCTCCCGCGGCTTGCTTCTTTATGAGCATGACGACGTCGTTGTCCCCGAGCCCGTTACCCGAGAGCGTCCCGGACTGGACGACTTTCCCACCGGCCATGAGGAGCTGGTCCCCCGTCGGTACGTCCGTCTCCGCCTGGAGGATCGCCTTGAGGTTCTCGACCTCCGTGCCAGGGTCCACCTCCACGTTCACGATCTGGTCATCCTCCGTCGCAACCACGAGCTTCATGCTTCGCGCTTTATCGCGGTTCTCGTCGTCTGCGATGTTACCCCCGATCTGAAAGTATTTGGGCACCCGGGCACTGGTCCGCAGTGGGACAAACGACGACGATGCGTCACCGTCGCATCGGCAGACGAGTGGCCCACGTCGCTCGACATTTCGACAGAACACGCGTCCCGCGCCGCACCGCATGGCGCTCGTCGCGTCCACCCGCGCGCATGTGCGCCCCAGCGCGCCCTCTCGCGTCTCGATCTCCACTCGGCGAGCGGCGATCGCGCCCGCCATCGCAGCCAAGCCCCGATCAGCTCGCCCGGCTTCGCTCGTCGCGCCGCGCGCGCTCAGCATCGACGAGGGCGACGGCTCCGAGCCCATGACGTACACCAAGGAGGACCTCATGAAGGAGACCCCCGAGGCGGCGTCCAAGCCCGAGGTCGTGTCCCCGAAGAAGGAGGAGCCGAAGAAGGTGGAGCCGAAGAAGGAGGAGCCGAAGGCTGAGGCTCCCGCGCCGCCCCCTCCCGCTCCCGCCCCTTCGGCCTGGGAGTCGGAGGAGGAGGAGGAAGATCCCGACGCGGAGGAGCGATCGAGGCTCATTCGCAAGCTTCTCGGTCTCGCCGCGGCTTCCAGCCGGGGCCAGCAGGCGAGCCGCGATGCCAAGGCGACCATGGAGGACATCATCACCGAACTAGAGTTCATGAATCCCACGGAGGAGCCCGCGAGGAAGATCAACGGCGAGTGGGCGCTGGTGTACGCCTCCGTCGAGGCGTTCAGGTCGTCGCCGTTCTTCTGGGGGTTCCAAAAAATGCTCCCGGGCGGCGAAGATCTCGCGTCGCAGCTCTTCAAATTCACCGCGGGTCTCCCCGTGGCGGGTACCCGGGGTCCCTTCGGCGTCATCTCCCAGACGGTCAGTCTCGAGAGCGAGGAGATGGTGAGCGAGGTGGAGATGAAAATCTTCGACCCGTTCTTCGCCGTCGCTTCGGGCGTCGCCGGAACGGTGGTTTCAACCGCCAACGTCACCGTCAAGCCGGACGGTGCCGGAGACACCCTGCTGGTCACCCCCAGGACCACCCGAGTCAGGAATAGCAACGTGGGCGGCGCGATCCTGGACCAGATTGTGGTGCCAACCTCTGAGCTGATGAGCTCCGTGGCGGGCGGCGCCGTGGAGGCGGAGGCGGCGGTGACCTACGTCGACGACGCGGTGAGAATCGTGAGGGTGGGTAAGGATCTCGACCAGATCTTCGTGTACACCAAGATGGCCGATATCATGTGAAGTGAGAGTGATCCAGCTAACTCAAGGTAACTCTTAGGAGGGTGGTACCCCTCGACGCAGCAAAGCAAGCTGGCAGCGCGCGCGCATTAATTAAGACCTCACGTCGTTGGGGATTTGAGGACAGTCACCCTTATCATACATATTTCAGGGTTGCACGTTCCACAAAGCCGCGGTTCCGCCGGCGTAGCCCACGAGCAGGAACAACTCGTCCTCGCTCCAAGCGATCGACCACACGCGTCCCCTACCCTCGGCGACGTGCCCGAACGTGCCCATTGCCGTCGCATCCTCCGTGTCCCACACGCGAACCGTCCCGTCCTCTCCGCCCGAAGCGAACCGGGCGCCGGACGGAGCGGAAACCACCCGGTGCACCGCGTGCATCGAACCGAGCGTGGAGTGTTCGTCGGTGAGGGTCCACAGCGGGGACATGGTTTTGCCGTCCATGCACGTCGTGCCTCTGATCCAGCCGCCCGATCCGCTCAGCACGAGGACGCCGTCTTCGAGAAAACCGTCGTCGTCGTCGGATGAATCGTCAGATGAATCGTCAGATGAATCGTCGGGTGAACCGGAATCGCGCTTGGAGACCGACTTCATCGGCCGCACCGCCAAGACCATGTCCGTGATTCTGCCGTCGAGCTCTCTCCCTTTTCCCGGAAATTCCCTCGCGTACCCGGTTATGTCCCCCCGGCCTTTCCGACCGTGCGCATCCCGCGGGGGAATTCGCCACACCAGCACCCTGCTGGTGTCTCGCTCCGGCATGACGTGCGCCGTCGCCAAATATTCACCGGCGGAGTCATCGCTCCTGGGCATCCACAAGCACTTCACGATCCCGTCATCGAATCCGCCCGCGCCGCCGTCGCCGCCGCCGTTCCAACGAACGCGATACAACTTTTTAAAATCGGGCGCCATGGACCACACGCAGAACGCGCCGCGCGCATCGCAAGTCGCCAGAAGCTTAGGGAGACCGTCACCCCCGCTCGACACGGCGCACGACGTGAGCGCCCCGTCGTGACCCACGAGTTCGACGCTCGTCACTTCGCGAGAGTTCCACATCTCGGCCAGGTTCCAGACCCGCGCGGTTGAATCCGCCGACGCCGTGCACAGGACGTTACAGTCCGCGAAGCACGCGGCGGTGACCCGACGCGTGTGTCCTGTGAGTTCGACGGGGGATCGGAGCGCCCTGGATTCGTCGCAGTTGATTCTCCACGCCACGAGCGACCCGTCGGCGAACGCGGCGACGAGCGGCATGCCGCACGGTCCGAACCACACCCCGACCGCGCCTCTCACTCCCTTCCCATCCTCTGGACGAGAAGATGGACGAGAAGATGGGGAAGAAGAACGATCGCGGCAATCGTACGCGCCCAGCATCACGCCCGTGCGCGAGTCGAAGAGTCTCACGCCCCCGCCCAGCGACGCGGTTGCGACAAAGTTCCCTCCCGGCGAAGTCGCGACGGATACGACGGGACACGAAGCATTTCCGGAGAGGACCAAACGCGGTGCCTCGAGATTGGAGCGATGCGAGGTGGTCCGTTTTTCACTGACCCTAGGAGGGTCCCGCTGTGGGACCGGAGCGGCGGAGGGGCGCTCGCGCGGCGTTGACTTGGGAGCCGGACGGGCGTTTTCGGCGGTCCTGCCCCCACGCCAGTCGTATTTCGGTGCCGACCCCTTGGCCGCCACCGTCGCGCTCAGCTCCGCGAGGGCATCATCGAACGCCTTTTTGAGCCTTTGGAACGAATCTGCGTCGCCACCCTTGTCCGGATGCGCCTCCTTTGCGCGCTGTCGGAACGCAGCTCTCAGATCTTCCGGCGCGATCTTTCCTGAACCATCTCGCCTGACGCCGAGGATCTCGAAGGGGTCGTTGACATCGGGACCCATCGCCGTCGTACCCGAAGCGAAAGCTTCTCGGGCCTTCGCGGTAAACGCTCGAGCTCTGATGTTGGGGGGAGCTCGGGAAGCGTGCGGCGTCAGTCGTCGCGCGGTGTCCGAGTGTCGCCTGCGGAGTCGTGAACGTGGGAAAAACGCTCGTCGATTTGCCGCCAACTGTGATGAATGTTGCCGCAAGAGTTATCCTGCCGGAATACGGGATAAACATCACTGGCTCGGCGCGCGGTTCGTTCATCATGTCGAGCTCGTTCGCCTCCATCGTCGGATCGCATCGGCTCGTCCATCGGCCGAGGTCGAATCACCGACGCCCTGGGGTCGGAACCGTGCGTGCTGGCGGCGGAGACCAGTCGGGCGGACCGGGGGGATTCTTCGGAAAGCTTTTCAGAGGCGAGCTGGGTGTGAGCGCGCCTGAGGGCTTTCCCGGCGCTTCGTTCACGGGTCAGGAGAGCAAAGAGTGCTCCATGCTGCGGCAAAAGGTCCTGAAGGGCACCGTCCTCGCGAATCGGAAGCTCATCCTCGCGTACGATGCCGAGACGGACGGCTGGAACGCAGGGGCCTTCCACCTCAAAGTAGACAATCAAGGCCCAGCAATCCTCATCGCGAAGACGAAGCGGGGCGGATACTTTGCGGCGTTCAACCCGCTAGGGTGGGCATCGCGGGAGGACTACAGGGACGCATTCAACGCGTTCCTGGTCAAGTGGCCCAAGAAAAATTCGACAGAGGGGGAACCTTTCATCTTGGAGAAGGTTGGAGGATCGGGCGCTGCGATATTCGATTTCGGGGCCGAAGGACCAATCTTCGGTGCCGATGCTCTGAAGATACCGTTGGGAAGGGCGCCATCGATGGGTTCATCGTACGCGGCGATAGGCGGTTCATCCCTGTTCGGTGGTGGCAAGGAGATCAAGACGGCAAAGTCGAGGCTGGGTTCGGCGTACGCGTCGCCGCCGGATGATACAAACTCGCTCTTCGCCCCGGGGGAGAAGTTCGAAGCAGAGCTCGTGGAGTTGCGCGTTTACACGGGTCAGGGTTTAGACGGCTTCTACGCTTAAGAGTTAGCACCACCCAATTTTCATGTCCACCCTAGCCGCGAAGCGAAGTGCGAGAGAAGTCGCGGGTCGCTCGCAGCCATCACGCCGTCTACGTTTCCAGGAGACGACTGGACTTCGCTGGAGTAGTCGTACGATTGCCCGTTGGTCCCGCTGACGAGCCATCCGCCGTGGTGCGCTCGCAGAAGCGCCTCGCCCGCGCACGTGTCCCAACGCTTCGTTCCTTTCTGTGGGAACACCCACGCGTCAACCCGCCCATCGAGGATCAACGCGACTTTCCCACCCGCGCCTCCCGCTCGCACGACCTCCGCCGGGGCGAGCAAATCGATGACTCGCTCAATCGCGGGCCCCGGGTGCGACCTCGTCGTGGCGACCCTGAGGCTAGCGGGATCGGCGACGGGGAGCCTTGGGACGCGACGCGCGAGGGAGACGTCCCTTCCAGGACTAGACCACACGCCCATGTTGTATCCGCCCCACAGAGTCCTTCCCCTGCATGTCGGATCCGAGCTCGGCCTGCCGTCGTGATCAACAAACGGCTGGTGGATAACGCCCGCCACGGGCACACCTCCTACGGAGATTCCCATGAGAACAGTGACTCCAGACCAGTGATCGGGACCCTCGACGTACTCTCGCGTTCCGTCCAAGGGATCGACCCAGACGCAAACGTCGTCGGACTTTGCCTCCGCGCTCGGCGGGACGTGAAGCTCGATTGGCTTGACGAGTTCAGCAGCCTCGTTGACAACTTCAACCGAAATCGCCTCGTCGTCTTCGTCAATCGTCCCATCCGCGTTGACAGATCCCGCCTCTGTCAGGGCGCCTTCGAGTGCCTCTTCTCCGAGAACCTTGACCCGATCGCCGAACTTGCTCCTCAGCGTCGCGACGATGAGGCGCTCCGCTCTTCGATCTGCCTGCGTCTGAGGATCAATTGCCTTGTTGTCGCCCGCCTGCTTTCCGCTCTTGTCCTTAACTTGACCGAGGCTTCCTCCCGCAGCTACTGATCGAACGATGTCGCCAGCCTCATCAGCAAGTGCCACGCACACCCCGAGCACCTCGGACACGAGTGATGGCGTCGATGCCCGTTTCGAGTGGAACTCGATGTAGCTGGTCAAAGTCACATTGGCATCCGCCATCTGCCTTTGCAGGTGCCACCGACTCCGCTTGTGCATGCCTTGGTTGTGAGCATTGGCGTTTTGTTGCAACGTCGCCGGGGTCACCGTGCCCCACATGGCGCCCATCGTGAACCGCGTGTAATCGATATGGTGCAACACGAAGTGGGATTCTAACTTGTCCAAGGTGAACGCGTCCGCCGCCGCAACCGCCTCGGGACTTCCACGCGCGCGAAGAGCCTTGGTCAGCTCGTCGTGGTACACCTTGATGAAACGTTCCTTCTCCACGAGCACCTCCTCTGACGCGCTGGTGCAAAAGTAGTAGGCGAGATCTCGGGCAGGTGATCCGAGCCCAACCCACTGAAAGTCAATCATCTTCATCCCACCGCTGGCCACGTCCCTGATGATGTTTGCCGCCTTGAAGTCGCCGTGGACAACAGTCTCAGATGAATCTGACGAGGTGGTCAACCGATGCAGTGCGTGCGCGTAGCGCCTTAGATTCCTCCCAAGCTCGCCAATCCTGCAAGCGGCAACCAAGCCGTCGGGATCATCGTCGCGGAAGGCTTCGCAGAGCGCCTCGAAGTGGCTCTCAATTCTGTCAAGGTCGGCCGCGCGCTTGTCCAGGGTCCAATACCCTCCGAGCGGCCAAAACTCTGGTGGCAACGGTGGTGAATCTGGGAGTCCTCTCCACCATTTGGCGTGGAACCGCGCCAGCATCTCGAGCGCGTCCGTCGCGTCGACTGCGTTCATGCCGAGCGATCGACTCGGTGTTGATTTTCCCAAGTCTTGCGCGACGATTGTGAACGTGTCCCCCGAGCTCTCCCCTTCGGCAAAGAGCACCCCGGGCACATCGCCGGGGGTTTCGGCACAACCAGTGATCTCGTCCACGCGCGGGCATAGCGCGTAGAATGCACACTCACACGCGTACGAGCGCCGCGTCCGCTCTCTGTGCTCGGCATCCCGATACTTCACCTTCGAAATGTCGACGTGCTTGAAGACAAACGAGGTGGCTTCTTCGTTCCGTCGCAGCCGGAAGGGGACCACGAAAGCGTTCGCCTGTGTTATCAATCTCGACGCATCGACAGTGATGTCCTTGGCGTCGACCGTCTGGAGCTTCGACGCGAGGATCTCAGCCACGAACCCCACTGAGCACTCCGCCATCGACGCCGCGCGGGATTTGATCTGGTTCATCAGACGGCACATGATATGAGGTATCGCATATCCCATCAGTGTTGCAGAGCGCGCAGCCAGGGGCAACTCCAGACGTTCGTGCGATGGCGCCCTCCAAGCGGCGCAAGACGTCCGCCGCACCGGAGCCGACATCGGGAAACACGAGCGCCGGCGTGCGGACCCGGCGTTCCGCGAGCGCACGGGGCGACCTGCCCGACGCCCCCGACGCAGATCTCGACGCCGAGCCCGAAGAGCTAATGTGCCCCATCACGCGAACCATGTTCCGCGACCCGGTGATCGTGGTCGAATCGGGGCACACGTACGAGAGGAGCGCCGTCTTGGCGCACTTCCGGCGCAACGGGGCCAAGGAC
>Ga0181571_10001238_pt1 | contig 18251 bp, 15 predicted proteins | sample 101ome_17_FD_132440 | JGI IMG/M metagenome (GOLD analysis project Ga0181571, IMG submission 132440) | Coastal salt marsh microbial communities from the Groves Creek Marsh, Skidaway Island, Georgia - 101407AT metaG (megahit assembly) | ecosystem: Environmental > Aquatic > Marine > Intertidal... | reverse complement strand
CGGTCATTTCCCGGGCTCCGGTCAAGTGGTGTTTTCCGCCGACCTCAACAGTCCGCCAATTGGCGACATTGAAAACATTGATCAGCTTATTGCTCGCTTGCAGCTTATGGGCGAACAGCGTCCCGACGACTGGATTGCCGGCTGGGGCTATGACGACACACAACTCGCCGAGGGCCGTCATCCTACCCGGGAAGATTTGGATAAGGTCTCTACCACCCGTCCCGTGGGCATCAATCACATCTCCGGGCATCTGGCCGTCGTGAATTCGGTGGGTTTAGCATTACTGGGCATTGACGAGACCACACCTGACCCCGAGGGCGGTGTGATTCGTCGCGACCCCAATTCTCCTGATGGCAATCGACCCAACGGCGTTTTGGAGGAGACCGCGGCGCGCAAGTTCTTGTCGGCCAGTTTAGATATCGGGCTTACCGACGCCTTGCGTATGACCACCACCGCAGCGCGGGAGTACTTGGCCTATGGCGTGACCACGGCGTCAGCGGGTGGGATGCCCCTTGGCATTGCCCAGCTGCTCGGGCCTTTAAGCCGTTTCAATGTGTTTCCACAGCGAGTGGCGTTATTCCCCCTGATGGAAGAGGTGGAGTCAAAAATTCAGGAAGAAGATTGGCGGCCTGAAAACCTTGCGTCAGGTCGAGTCAGTTTGCCTCGAGTAAAGATTATTGCGGACGGCAGTATTCAGGGTTACACCGGTTATTTGAGCGAGCCCTATTACGTACCATTTCAGGGCGATTTGGACTACCGCGGTTATCCCTCAGTGTCGCGCGATAAGCTATTTCAACAGGTTAGCGATCTATATGAGCGCCGAATTCATGTCGCCATTCATTGTAATGGCGATGGGTCTATTCAGGATGGTCTAGACGCCATTGAGCATGCGCAACAGCTGCATCCTTGGCCTGAGGCAAGGCCGTTGATCATTCATGCGCAGATGACACGCTCCGACCAAATTGCGCGTATGGCCGAGCTGGGCGTTACGCCCAGTTTCTATACTGCACATACCTATTACTGGGGCGACCGACACATGAAAATGTTTATGGGACCTGAGCGTGCAGTGAATATGAGTCCCGGTAAATGGGCGCTCGATGCGGGCATTCGTTACAGCTCGCACATGGATACGCCGGTTACCCCCATGCGGCCCTTGCAGGCATTTTGGAGTCAGGTAGAGCGTAAAAGCACCAGTGGCGCGGTGATTGGTGAACATCAGCGCGTCACGCCTATCCAAGCTTTGCGGGCGCTAACTATCGATGCAGCCTGGCAAGTCTTTATGGATGATCAACTCGGTTCATTGGAAGCAGGCAAGTTAGCTGATCTGATCGTGCTATCGGGGAACCCGCTCACGGCAGCGGACGCGCGCGAGCTCGTGGTAGAGCGCACACTCATCAGCGGCGCTACCGTTTATGAAAGAAATTGATCGTTTTTATAGGCCTCGAGCATGGGGAAGCCCTCTTTAGGTTGAACAAAGAGGGCTTCCGCTGAGGCGGTAATCTCGCCGTTGTGGCGAATCTCACCGAATACGCGAGTTTTGCGTTCGCCCTCAGATTCAAACCAACTGACCAGCTCTAGGTCTGCATCTAAGGGGGTGCGTTTGCGATAACGCACTTCCAGCCCGGCGGTCATGCCGGGGAATTCGGAAAAGTTCTGGCAGAAACCCATAAAGTGATCAAGCACTGCTGCAACCCAGCCGCCATGCACGGTTCCCGGCGGGCCCTCGTAGGACCAGTCAAAGCGCACTCGACCTCGCCACTTACCGTCTTCATGCCACATCTCAAGCCCTGGCGCTATGGGGTGACTGTTGCCGCCGACGCACAAGATTTCGGCATTGCAGGTCTTCAAGCCTCCACGAGTCTTGCTGTAGGCAAATAATCCCCGCATCTCCGGACTTTGCTGAAGCTCTTCGGTGATCGCCCGAACACTCTCTGTCATTTTTAAGGCCGCATCCGGCTCGATATCGCGGGTGACTGAGGTTTCAATCAGCTCCCGAATGGCGCCAGCGAGGTCTTGTCGTGCCTGCCAGTAATCGTCTTGCGCCCGGTTATGTTGGCTTGCTAAATCTGTGTTACTCACACAGTCACTCCTTGTTGGTTAAGGGCTGTGTACCATTGCCACAGTTCGCGGGCTAAGGTCTCGGGTTGCTCGAGTGCGGCAAAGTGGCCGCCTTCAGCGATGTCATCATTGAAATAGAGCAATTGCGAAAAGCGTTGATCCGCCCAGCGCTGACTGAGACGCATGATTTCGGTGGGAAAAAGCGTTATACCCGTGGGTATTTCAATAGCCGACATGTCGGGACTGTTAAAGCTCTCCCAATAAAGCCGCGCTGAACTCGCGCCTGCATTGGTCAGCCAGTACAACATCACTGTGTCCAGCATATCATCACGAGACACCGCATTCTCCGGGTGTCTATAGCCGTTACGGACGCAGTCAGTCCACTGCGCAAATTTCTCTATGATCCAAGCCATTTGCCCAACGGGTGAGTCAGCGAGGCCATAGCCTAGCGTCTGTGGGCGTGTGCTTTGTTGTTTCGAATAACCCGAATCATGGTTTTGGTAGTACTCGAAGGCGGCGAGCGCCGCGGCCTCCTTTTCGGTGATGTCGGGGAACTGCTCTACATCGGGTGCGGCCAGAGGCAGTGTGATGTGAATCCCAACACATCCGGGAAGTTTCTGCACCCCAAGTGCCTGGGTCACGATGGCGCCCCAGTCACCGCCGTGAGCCAGGTAGCGGGTATAGCCCAAGCGTTGCATTAGGCTGTCCCACATTCGGGCTATTTTATTAACGTCTGTACCCGGAGCTCGGGGTTTTCCCGAGAAGCCATACCCAGGTAGTGACGGTACCACCACATGAAACGCCTGGTCCGAGGGGTCACCGTGGCTGGCGGGATCGACGAGGCGGTCGATCAGGTATCGAAATTCCAGTACCGAGCCTGGCCAGCCGTGGGTCAATAAAAGTGGGGTAGCATCACTTTGTGCCGAGCGTACGTGGATGAAGTGGACGTCAATATCATCTATCGAGGTCACGAAATTTGGCCATTGCCGAAGGCTGTTGATGGCTCTTTCGTGGTCGTAGTCCTGTTGCCAATAGGTGCACAACTCTTGGACGTACTGCAACGGTATGCCTTGGCTCCAATCCTCTACTGTTTCCGGGTCGGGGAAGCGCGTGCGCGCAAGGCGCTGCTGCAGATCTTCAATATCGGTGTGTGCAATTTCAGGTGTAAACGGATGAATAGTGGAATCCATAGGGCACTCAGTTCGGTTAGAGAGTGCCACAGCTTATCTGCCACTAGGGGCGATGCGCCAGTCTCAAATAGCGTTAGCCCACATGCAGCGGCGCCTGTGAGCTTAAGCGCTGGGTAACGCTTGCATTTGTTCCTGCAGGTAAGCCGGGAGGGCCATGCGTTCAGCCGGAGTCTCTCGCGTACGTTTCAATAAGTGTGTGGGTACCGGTTTGCGATCTAGGAAAAACGCACCTGAGAGTTTATCCGCCTCGGTGGCCCTGGCTAACCAGATGATGGTGTCGGCGCCTTCCTCGGCATTTCGCAACACACGGCGCGTTAATTTGTGAAAGCCCGGTAGGGAAGTTCTCACTCCCGGCGTATCGGCCCAGCCCGGGTGCATCGCATTAACCACAATCCGATCGTCGGCCCAACGCTGTGCCCATTGTTCAGTAAGAATTGTGAGCGCGCGCTTGGCGCGCGCATAGGCGACTGCGCCCTGGAAACGAGCGGGGGACATTTGCAGTCCCTTTAATCGAAGTTTCTCGGTATACATGCCACCGGAGACCACGTTGATTACGCGGGCGGGAGTATTGTGATTGGCAAGCAGTGGATGCAGGCGCTCGGTAAGATGCCATGGGCTCAGTAATAGCAGTGCAAAACTTTGCTCCAGTCCCTCACTTGTCTGGGCATAGTCATTAAACAGAGCGCCGGCGTTGTTAATGAGCACATCCACGGGCCTACCGTGTTCGAGCAATCGGTCCGCTAGGGCGTTGACGTCTTTAATCAGTGACAGATCAGCGCACTCCACATTGAAGTCATCGCGACCGGTGGCGTCAGTCAAATCCGACAGCACTTGCGCTTTACGCTTCTCATTGCGCACCACCAAGGTCAGATCGGCACCGGCAAGGGCCAGCGCCTTGGCAGTCGCCAAACCCAGCCCCGAATTGGCGCCGGTGAGTAGCACGTGCTGATTATCCATAAAGCGCGTCATCGGATTCCACCGACGCTGGCCCTGTCGGTAGCCGCGGCGTGTGAACTGAGCCAAGTGTGGAAGAACAAGGCGTTCTTGCCAGGTCTCTTTCTCGACTAACTCCGGTGCGGAGTGATTGTCTTTGAGGGCTTTACGTAAACCGCGCAAGCTGGCCGCCCCCATGCGTTTCAGGCCTTTTTGTAAGTAAGGCTCTAATTGCGATAGTGGTTGCTTAAACCGGAAAGTAGCGCGGTAATCAATGTGGGTGCCTTCAGGCACCTCGGAGAAAACAATCGTGTCTTCAATGTCAAAGAGGCGACAACGGCCCTGTAACACTAGGCTATGCCAGGGTTGAAATTCGGTAATGGTGTAATCGATGTTGATACTGCTAGGGCCTACGGCGCAGGCGACGCGAAAGCGTGTATTTAGACCAACCGGGCCGCGAGTCAGTTTTTCTGCCGAGACGGCGGTGGAGTCCCATTCGACCGTGGTGCAAAAATCAGCCAGATAGCGAAAACAGTCCTCAATAGACCGCGCAACGCTGATCTCCTCGTGCAAAGTTGTCATGGTGAAATGCTACGAAAGTGTTTAACCAACTTACGCTGTGCGGCAATTTGCGGTTCACCCGGGCGTTATTCGTCGTCCCAGACAGTGCGCAGTGGCTCGCCAAAATCATCATAGATAACGCGCTTTTTAGCTTGGGGTTTTCGAGTGCGGCGCGGGTTAGTGCGGGGCTTGGTTTTTAATGCTCGCCGGGCGTTGAGCTCGGCGATGACGTGATCCAGTGGTGTCCGGGACTTCTTAGTATCGGTGAATACCGGTACAGGCGGAGTGGCGCCGCTGGGCTCAAGTGCGGTCTCGCCTTGGTTGATTTCGTTAATTTCGCCTCCCGAGGCAATAAATGCATCAATATCTTGATCAAGCCTAGCGCGAAGCTGGGCTTTGGAAGGCGGTTTTTTGAAGCCGGAATGCGTCATAACCCCCTAGTATAGGGCTGTGTTTGGGTGAAGATAAACCGCAAGCCTCGGCAGAAGTTCGCGTTTCAGGCGCCCGTAGGCTTCCGAATTTTGGTTTAATGGCGACTCTCAAAAAAGGGGAACTGTGGCGTGTTAATCACTGGGGCTATTCTAGCGATACTGGTCTTGGCACTTGTGCTGTGGGGCAGGCAGTTGTCTGGTGAAAACCTTCGCCGCTATGATCGAGATTATCCGCAACCCGTTGCCGGCGAGCCTCAAAGTGCAGCGGCTAGTGCCGTGGATGAGCGCGTTCGTGCCTTTGGCCTTGCGGGTGAGTGGAGCAAGGCCCGAAAGCGTAGCTTGGAAACCCTGCGTGCTGAGATGGATCAGTTGGGGGCCCAGTCGCCCGTTCTCTCTCAATGCATTGCCGTGGATGATGGCATTGTCCGGGGTGAGTGGCTCATTCCCAGTCCCTGTGACACGCAACGTCGCTTGTTGTATGTGCACGGGGGAGGCTTCTCCAGAGGCAGTCTTGCTAGTCATCGCATGATTACCGACGGATTGGCACAAAAAACCGGCATGGCGGTGTTTTCCCTCGATTACCGGTTGTTGCCTGAGGCAACTCTTGAAGATGCCTACGAGGATGTCATGACCGCTATGTTGTGGCTTTCTGGACAGGGACCCGAGGGTAGTGAAGAGGCCGTAACGCTGGTGCTGGCCGGTGACTCGGCTGGCGGCAATCTCACTTTAGGGTGCTTGCAGCGCGCTCGTGATGGCGGGTTTCGCTGCCCTGATGCGGCAGTGGCTCTCAGCCCGGCCGCCGATCTCACCATGTCAGCGCCCTCTATTCTGGGCAATGCCGATACCGATCTCATGCTAGGGCCACCATTAAAGCCCTATCTGCGCTTGCACCGTTATCTCCGCAGCGTGGTGTCGCGACTAACGTTAAAAACATCACCGGCGGACCCTAAGTTTTCACCACTCCATGGTGATTTAGCGTCTCTGCCACCGACCTTGATCCAGGTGAGTCTGACCGAGATGCTATTGGATGATGCCATCCGGTATCACCATAAAGCGGAGGAGGCGGGCTCGACGGTGGTTCTGGAAACGTTCGCTAACATGGTGCACGTTTGGCCATTGTTTTACCCCGAATTACCCGAAGCGGTCGTGGCGCTTGAGCGGATTGCGGCGTTTTTGGTAGCGCAGGGATGTGCGCTGCCCAGCACCGACAGAGGTGATTGCGCCGCGTGAGGTATTTAAGGTCATTGCTGGTTTTTCTGTGGATGGCTATTACCGTCATTCCTCTGGCGACGTTAATCATTCTCTTCGCTCCCTTGGTGAGTACCGATAGGCTCTGGTGGTGGTTTGCGCAGCCTTACCTGAGGGGAGCTATCAACGCGGCCAAGTGGGTGGGTGGTGTTAAATATCGCGTCTGGGGCGAATTGAATCTGCCCGATCAAACGGCGGGACACCGTATTATTCTCTGTCCGAAGCACCAATCGACCTGGGAGACGTTTTTCTTCCCCAGCATGATGCCGCAGCCGCTAGCCTACGTATTCAAGCGCGAGCTTTTGTATATCCCATTCTTCGGTTGGGCGCTGGCTTTGTTGGATATGGTGCATATCGATCGCAGCGCTCGCAGCGAGGCTTGGGCCAAGGTGGCAACGCTAGGCGAACGCCTAATGGATAATGGCAAATGGATCATTATGTTTCCGGAGGGCACGCGCACCCCGCGAGGCGAGAAAGGTATCTATAAAACCGGCGCTGCGCGGCTCGCTATTGCTACCAGCGCTAGCATCATTCCTATCGCAGTCTCTTCGGGTCGTTGTTGGCCGAGACGAACATTTAGTTTTATTCCTGGGACCATTGATGTGTCTATTGGCCCCCCGATGTCGGCTGAGGCTGACGAGTCGCCCAACGACCTGATGCAACGGGTTGAGCAGTGGATTGAAACCGAAATGCGAGCGATAGACGCTGAGGCTTACAGCGATAGCGTAGCAATCCAGGCGAGCACGCAACGCGTAGCTCCACAAGCAGAGACGATAGCAGAACCGTCAAGCGGCAACGGGTCAAAAGACCCCTACACAGGGGAGAATGTGTAGTAGAAGTTGCTAAGTCGGGGTTGGAAGCCTCGGCAGTATTATCCAAAATATGCCCGGTCTTTTTAACCAATAACAGCCAATGCACGGAGAAGAAAAACATGACCATTCAAACGCGAACAGTTGACTATCAACACGGTAACGTCACCCTGCGAGGTTACATGGCCTGGGATGACGCTGGTGCACCCCGAGCTCCCGTCTTGGTCGCGCCGACTTGGGCTGGTCGCACTGACTTCGAGAATCAGCAGGCTGAGAAACTGGCCGCGCTAGGTTACGTGGGGTTCGCTGTTGACATGTACGGCGATGGAAAAACCGGCAATGGACCCGAGGAGTGTACGGCGCTGATGACGCCGGTGGTATCGGATCGCGCGTTGTTGCAAGCGCGAATGGGCGCGGCACTGGATGCGGCTCGAGCGCAGCCAGAGGTCAGTGAGGGTAATGCTGCAGCCATTGGATTTTGTTTTGGAGGGCTTTGCGTTTTAGATCTGGCGCGCTCCCGTAGCGATATCAGCGGAGTCGTGTCTTTCCACGGCTTACTGACAGCACCGGACAATCTAGACGGTCAGACTATTGCCGCCAAGGTGTTGGTGTTACATGGCTATGAAGACCCCATGGTCGAGCCCGATGCCGTCGTTGCATTCTGTGATGAGATGCGCGCTAGGGGCTGCGATTGGCAGGTGCATTCCTATGGTCAAACCCTGCATGCCTTTACCAACCCCCAAGCCAATGATCCGGACTTTGGCACCGTCTACAGTGAAGTGGCTTCAAGTCGATCCTTTGCGAGCATGAGAGCATTTTTGACCGAGGTATTGGGCTAATGGGCTTTTATGATCGCCATATCGTGCCCCGCTTGGTGACCTGTGCCTGTGGCACTAAACCGGTACTTAAGCAACGAGAGAAGGTGGTACCCCGCGCCTGCGGCACGGTGTTAGAGGTTGGCATGGGCGCTGGTCATAATCTGCCCTATTACGACACAGCCAAGGTCAGCAAAGTGATCGGAGTTGACCCCTGCGAGACATCATGGCGCTTCGCCCAAGAGCGGGTCGCGGCGGTGCCTTTTGAAGTGGAGTTTCGAGCGGGTTCGGCCGAGGCGGTGCCGCTCGATGATCACAGTGTAGATTCCGTGTTGTTAACCTATGCGCTCTGCACCATTCCCAATCCACAGGCAGCGCTGGCCGAGATGCACCGTGTGCTAAAGCCCGGTGGAGAGCTGGTGTTCTGTGAGCACGCCCGTGCCCCCGATGCTGGCGTGTCTCGTTGGCAGGACCGTATCAATCCCATATGGCGCCCATTGTTTGGCGGTTGCAATATCAATCGGGATATTCCCCAGTTGATTGGTGCTGCGGGGTTTGACATAGCAGATTTGGAGCAAATGTACTTACCCAACACGCCCAAGATTGCGTCCTTTAATGTGTGGGGCTCAGCAAAAATACAGTAGCCCCCACGACGTTCTCATCTGAGAGCGTCGTCGATTATTGTAATAGCGTTACCACGCAGCTTTGACTGACCTCTTTGGAGAATGGACATGCACCGACCTGAAGTGAATTTCAATCTGGCGGCTCAAATCCTCAGGCAAGCGGATTTGAGCCATGATCGTCTCGCCATTATTTTTGAGGGGCGAGAGAGGAGTTATGGGCAGTTGGCCAGTCGGGTGCGTCAATTGGCGGGCTTGTTGCGAGCTCGAGGCGTAAGCCTTGGGGATCGAGTGGGGTTTTTGGGCCTGAATCAACCTGAGTTGCTTGAGACCATGTTGGCGGCCAATGCACTGGGCGCTGTATTTGTCCCGCTTAACTTTCGTCTGACTGCGCAAGAGCTGACTTTTATTATTGGTGATGCGGGTGTTCACACACTGATTGTAGATGCTGAGCTCGCGCCGGTTATCGAGCCAGTGGTCGCGGATCTTCCTTGCCGACATTGGTTTTGTGTTGAAGGTGACCAGGGCATTTTTGAGGCGCTTGAGCCCGCGATCACCGTCGCTGAGCCTATTACTGACGTGGTTGAGTTGGGTGCACACGACACCCTGCTAATTATGTACACCTCGGGCACCACCGGCCTGCCAAAGGGCGCGATGCTGACTCATGGCAATATTATTTGGAATAACGTCAACGCCTCGTTTGCCTTTGGCGCCAAGCGCACTGACGTGGGTCTGACAGTGGCGCCGTTGTTCCATATTGGTGGCCTGAATGTGCTGACCCTAACCACATTGCAAATGGGTAATCCGCTGGTGCTGATGCGCAATTTTGAGCCCGGCGCTGTACTTGAAAATATTGAGCGCTACCGAGTCACCCACATGTTTGGTGCCCCTGCCATGTATTTGTTTATGGCCCAGCACCCAAGCTTTGAAACGGCCGACTTGTCCTCAGTGGAGATGTTTATTGTAGGTGCCGCGCCATGCCCTGAGTCTTTAATAACACTCTATGGCGCACGTGGCGTGCAATTCTGTCAGGGCTACGGCTTAACAGAAACCGCGCCCTTTGGTTCATTTCTCGGTCCCGACAAGAGTTTGGATAAATTGGGTTCTGCGGGCTTGCCATCGGTACTGACCGAGCTCCGAATCGTTGATGCCGACAATCGACCACTGCCGCCCCAAGAGCGAGGCGAGGTGTGTATTCGCGGCCCCAACATTATGAAAGGCTATTGGAATCGCCCCGAGGCAACGGCTGCTGCAATAGATAATGAGGGCTGGTTTCACTCGGGTGATATTGGTTACCTAGACGATGAAGGGTATCTTTTTATCTGCGATCGCGTGAAAGATATGGTCATTTCAGGCGGAGAAAATGTGTACCCGGCAGAAGTGGAGAGTGTCCTATTTGAGCACCCCGCCATTACTGAGGTTGCAGTCATTGGATTGCCTGACGACAAGTGGGGTGAGGCGGTAACCGCGGTCGCGGCACTCAACGCTAATCACTCGCTGACATTGGAGGAGCTTCGGGCATTCGCCGATAAAAAGTTGGCTCGCTACAAGTTGCCGTTACGGCTGCATTTAGTTGAAGCTTTACCGCGCAATCCGGCCGGCAAGGTACTCAAGTTTCAGCTGCGAGAGCAGTTCGCCTAAGACGGAGTTCCAATCACTTGGTCAGTGATGGCTGGGTTACAATGGCTGTATGAAAGCCACCCTCCCGCTGCTGATCGCGTTGCTGACGCTGTGCTTATTTGCCTGCTCGGGTTCCGTGTCCCAACGGCCCGTCACACAATCTACCTCGGTACCTCGTCCCGTAGATCTGTCGGGGAGTTGGGAGGTGGATTATGCCCGTAGTGACAACATTCAACAGGAACTGAATACCCTGGCGCGACAGTTGCGGCAGGAGATGGAGCGTCGCGCCCGTGCCGCCGAGAAAGGCTATTCAGTCTCGGGTGCGCCTATTGCTTCGGGGCGCGATTTGCTGGCCTTGGCTGAAATGGCAGATTTAATCACGGCGTCTGAGTTGCTGGACATTACCCAGACCGACGGCAGTTTGCGCATAAAGCGCGACAATAGCTTTGCATTGGTGTGCCGCATCGATCGGCCACCACCGGTGGTCAGTAAAAACCCCTTTGGCCAGGAGCGTTGCGGCTGGGATGCGCATCAACTGTATTTCGATATTAGCCTCCCGGACGGGTTGGAAATTCGACACCGTATTACCCGTGCAGCGTTGGACGACGCATTGGTTTTGCAGTCAGCAGTGTATTCACCCACAGTCAGGGAGCCTTTCGTTATCAACAAAGTTTTCACCCGCTATGACCCTGACAAGGCTGGGTTTCGTTGCACTCAAACGTTAAGTCGTGGCCGAGTGTGTACTACCGAGGCGTCAGAACCATGAGGTCCTGCTCGTTTACATCCAAGCTGTATCGCCCAGCTCAGAGTGGGGGGCGGATATTGTCTGGGCTACTTTGTGTCCTGCTTGCCGCCTGTGCATCACCTCGAGAGTCGACGGTGGCTTCTGTCGAAGTAGCACATGTGCCCGACTGGCCCGCGTCGGTATTCGAGCAATCGTTGCAAACAGCAGAAAATCCATTTCCTTTGGAGGTTGCTGTTGTCGTTTTTGACCCCGGCGTCACCACGGGAGACTTGGATGAGGCGCAGTATGCTCTGCGTTCTGTGGAAGCGCGGTTATTGACGGTCAGATTGCGTGAGTTGTTAACGGCATCAGGGCGTTGGGGCGCCGTACGTGTGCTGCCTAATGCCAGTGCTTTTGCAGATGTCACCATCACCGGACGCATTGAACACTCCGATGGCCGCGATCTGGTGTTGAAAATTAGGGCGAGCGATGCGCAGGGACGTGATTGGCTCAAAGAAACCTACCGGTATACAACAACCTTGGCGCGTTATGATCAACAGTCTCTTCAGGGGCCTTTTGATCCGCTGTTCATTGCCGTGGTCAACGATTTGGCGGCACGGGCGCAAACCCTTGATGACAACGCATTGCGAACACTGAGAACCGTTTCACAACTTCGCTATGCTAGCGAGCTTGCGCCTTCGGCGTTCTCTGACTATCTGTCTGAGGAGGCGGGCCAGTTTCAGTTGTTGCGGTTACCCGCGGCCAACGACCCGATGGTGGGGCGTATCACGCGTATACGTAACCAAGAGGCGTTATTTATTGATACGGTTGACGAGCAGTACGTGGAGTTGCGCGATACAGTGGGAGCCACCTATCGACTGTGGCAGCGCTCAGCCTTCGAGCAAGCAGATTATTTAGAACAATACCGCGGTCGCGCCAGTGGACGCTCGCTCACCGCAGCACGGGGGAGTTATGCTGCCATGCAACAGGTCTATTCCACCTATCGCTCGGTCCGGACGCAGGAACAAGATCTGTTTGAGTTGGCTACGGGCTTTGACAATGAAACCGCCGATACGGTCATGAAAGCGGGAGACAGAGTGATTACCTTGGCGGGGACGTTGACACAACAGTATGCCGATTGGCGGCGCATATTGGCGAGTATTCTTGTGCTTGAGAGGGGAGAGACCCTTTGATGTATCGCTTTTTGGCAACCTGTCCGAAAGGCTTGGGCAGTTTGCTCAAACCGGAACTTGAGCTCTTGGGGGCCGATGCTGTCACCGAGACTGTCGCGGGTGTCGCCTTCGAAGCGCCCATGGCCGTAGCTTATCGCAGTTGTCTGCATAGCCGTCTGGCCAATCGCATTCTGTTAGTCCTAAGTGAGTTTGCCGCTAATACAGGCGACGAACTGTATCAAGGTGTAAAGCGCCTGCCCTGGACAGATCATTTACGGGTTGGCAGCACACTGGCGATCGATTTTTCGGGACGAAGTGACGATATTCGTAATACCCAGTTCGGTGCGCAGCGGGCCAAGGATGCCATCGTCGATGTCTTTCGTGAGCGTGGGCTGGCACGCCCCAATGTTGATGTTAAACAGCCTGATCTCAGGCTTAGCATCCGTTTGCATCGCGGCAAGGTCACCGTTTCGATTGATTTGTCCGGCGGCAGTTTGCACCAGCGGGGTTACCGTACTGACCCGGGTAAAGCGCCGCTAAAAGAAAACTTGGCAGCGGCGGTGTTAATGCGCGCGGGTTGGCCGGCGGCGGCCGAGCAGGGTTGGCCGCTCATTGACCCCATGTGCGGCTCCGGCACCTTACTCATAGAGGCCGCGCTGATGGCGAAGAAGTCGCCACCGGGTTTGCATCGGCGGCGCTGGGGCTTTGACGGTTGGTTGGGCCACGACCCAGCCCAGTGGCAGGCCATACGAGCTGCTGGGGAAGGAGGCATTGTCGAGCTGCCAGAGGGTCTGGAGATTCGTGGCTACGATGGTGACATCAGAGCCGTCCGTCGAGCTGAAGCACTGGTGGCTGAATTGGATTTGCAGCGCTGGGTGCGCGTGCGTCCCAAGGCATTACGTGAGTTAACGCGTCCCAGTCACCGGGCCATGCCCGAGGGCTTATTAGTATGTAATCCGCCCTGGGGCGAACGCTTGGGCAATATCGATAGCGTCAGCCATTTGTACCGGCACTTAGGTGAAACCTTGCATCGAGAGTTTCAGGGTTGGAAGGCCGGTATTCTCACTTCGAATCTGGAGTTGGGGCGGAAAATTGGCCTGCGCAGCCATCGACAATATGGCTTTAATAACGGGGCGATCGATGTCACCTTGTTACTGTTCGAACTCAATAATGACAACCGGCTTGCGCCCAAGCAGCCCGTAGCGGATATAAGCCCCAATATCGATTCAGGCGACGCTCAGGGGCCAGCTGATGTGGCGCCACAGGCCTTGTCCAATGGCGCACAAATGGTCGCCAATCGGTTGCGGAAGAACCGGCGGCGACTGAATAACTGGTTAAAACGAGACCAGATCCAGTGCTATCGGTTGTACGACGCCGATATGCCCGAATATGCCGTGGCCATTGACCTCTATGACGGCGTTCCCCATGTCGCTGAATATGCGCCGCCCAAACAGGTGGATGAGGCGGCGGCGACTCGCCGCTTTGAAGAGGTGCTGGGTGCGGTGCGCGCGGAATTGCGCATGCCCGCTGACGCTGCCATCGCCACCAAGAGACGCCAGCGCCAACGTGGTCAGAGCCAGTATCGGCGTCAGGATTACCGCCACGAGAAACTAGAGGTGCAGGAAGGTGCGGCACGGGTTCTGGTGAATCTGCACGATTACTTGGATACCGGTTTGTTTTTGGACCATCGACCTTTGCGGCTACGTATCGGACAGGAAGCCAAAGGCAAACACTTTCTTAACTTATTCTGTTACACCGGCGTGGCCTCAATACACGCTGCATTAGGCGGTGCAGTAACCTCCACTAGCGTTGATCTCTCCAACACCTATCTAGGCTGGTATCGAGAGAATCTCGCGCTTAATGGCTTATCAGAGCGACAGCACAGAGCGGAGCGCGCCGATTGTTTAGTATGGCTTGAGCAGTGTGAGCGACAGTTTGATTTGATCTTGCTGGATCCGCCGTCTTTCTCCAATTCAAAATCGACCGAAGCCAGTTTCGATGTGGCCAGGGATCATGAGCCGTTGGTGCGTGCTGCCATGGCAGTTCTGGCGCCGGAGGGAACCCTGTATTTCTCTAACAACCGACGCGGCTTCAAGCTAGAGGACGCGCTCAAGGAAGCCTTTGAGGTGGAGAATATTACCGCTAGCACGATTCCGCCGGATTTTGAGCGCCGACCCGATTGCCATTTGTGCTGGAAGATTCAGCATCGGCGGTAAAAACCCCAGTCCCCAGCAGCGGTTTTGACAGCCAGATATGCTAGTATTCGCGCCTCTTTTTTTTGCGTCTCTGATGGGCACGCGGCTCAGACGCGCGTCAGCTTCCTGAAAAGGCGCCTTAACCGGAACTGGTATCTAGAACATGGCCCAAACCCTGTACGACAAACTGTGGGACAGCCATCTCGTGGAAGAGCGCGAGGACGGCACTGCCTTGATTTATATCGACCGTCAGCTTCTGCACGAGGTGACATCCCCACAGGCTTTTGAGGGGCTGACCCTGGCGGGCCGTCAGCCTTGGCGGCTGAGTGCCAACATCGCGGTACCCGATCACAACGTGTCTACCGATACCGCCGAGCGAGAGGGCGGCCTTGAGGCGTTGGATGATGCGGTTTCTCGTATTCAATTACAGGCTCTGGATGATAACTGTGCGCATTTCGGCGTGCCTGAGATTCCATTGAATGACGTGCGTCAGGGTATTGTCCACGTGATGGGTCCCGAACAGGGAGCTACGTTGCCCGGCATGACTATTGTGTGTGGCGACTCTCACACATCGACACACGGCGCATTGGGCGCCTTGGCACATGGCATTGGCACCTCTGAAGTGGAGCACGTGTTAGCGACGGGCTGTTTAATCCAGCGGAAAATGAAGACTTTCCGTATTAACGTGACCGGTGAGCTGGGCTTTGGTGTGACTGCCAAGGACCTTGCTTTGGCGATTATCGGTGAAATCGGTACCGCAGGTGGCACAGGCTACGCGTTGGAATTTGCAGGATCAGCGGTGGCTGGCTTAACGATGGAAGGGCGCATGACCCTGTGTAACATGGCGATTGAAGCGGGCGCCCGCGCGGGTTTAGTGGCCGTGGATCAGGTCACCTTGGATTACGTTAAAGACAAGCCGTTTGCACCTCAGGGTGAGCAGTGGCAGCAGGCCGAGGCTTGGTGGCGCACACTGCACAGTGACGGCGATGCTGTGTTTGATCGTGAATTGACCCTCGACGGCGCCAGCATTTCACCCCAAGTCACCTGGGGCACATCCCCCGAGATGGTAACCGCCATCGACGCTCGTGTGCCCACTGCCGACGACATGGCTGATGACACCGCCAAGCGGGGCTTAGAACGTGCCTTGGAATACATGGGTTTAGAGGCGGGCATGGCGATCTCAGATATTGCGCCCAACGTGGTGTTCATTGGATCCTGCACTAACTCGCGGATTGAGGACATGCGCGCCGCTGCAGCGGTGGTGAAAGGTCGCAAGGTCGCCCCGGGTGTGAAGCGGGCATTGGTGGTGCCCGGGTCAGGCTTGGTCAAGCAGCAGGCTGAGTCAGAAGGATTGCATCAGATCTTTATCGACGCGGGCATGGAATGGCGTGAGCCCGGATGTTCTATGTGTCTGGCCATGAATGCTGACCGCCTTGAGCCCGGTGATCGCTGTGCAAGCACCAGTAATCGTAATTTTGAGGGCCGGCAGGGCTTTGGCGGGCGTACGCATTTGGTGAGTCCCGCAATGGCGGCGGCTGCCGCTATTACCGGTCGCTTTGTCGATGTGCGCAGCTTAGAGGGAGTCGACTGATGGAAGCCTTCACCGTATTGAAGGGGTTAGTTGCCCCAATGGATCGCGCCAACGTCGATACCGACCTCATTATCCCCAAGCAGTTTTTGAAGTCGATCAAACGCAGTGGTTTTGGTCCGAATTTGTTTGATGAGTTGCGCTACCTCGATCATGGCGAGCCCGATCAAGACAACAGCGTGCGCCCTAAAAACCCCGATTTTCCGCTCAACTTCGAGCGTTATCAGGGGGCATCGGTATTGCTGGCTAGAGAAAATTTTGGCTGCGGTTCGAGTCGCGAGCACGCTCCTTGGGCGCTGGTCGATTTTGGCTTTCGCTGCGTCATCGCGCCGAGCTTTGCCGATATATTCCGCTCCAATTGTTTTAAAAACGGTCTCTTACCGATCCAGCTATCCGCAGATGTGGTCGATGGTCTGTTTACCGCCATGTACGCGCAAGAGGGCTATAGTTTGACGGTTGATCTTGAGCAGCAAGTCGTGGTGCTACCAACCGGTGAGCAACTTGGGTTTGAGATTGATCCCTTTCGTCGTGACTGCTTGCTGCGCGGTCTGGATGATATTGGTATTACGTTGCAGAGCGAATCGGCTATTAAAAACTTTGAAGCCTCGCATCGGGAACGCTTCCCGTGGGTCTTTGAAACCTTGGATGTGTCATGAGCCAGTCAATTCTTTTACTGCCCGGTGACGGCATTGGACCCGAGGTCGTCGCCCAAGCTGAGCGCGTGTTGCGAGTTGTCGCTGAGCGCTTCAATTTGGATTTTCATTTCGAAAGCGGTGACTTAGGTGGCATTGCGATTGACCGCCAAGGCGCGGCTTATCCGTCATCCACTCAGGCACAGGCTAAGGTGGCAGACGCCATCTTGTTAGGTGCAGTGGGCGGTCCCAAATGGGATCAGCTGCCCGCGGGTGAGCGACCTGAGCGAGGTTTGCTGGCTATTCGAGCTGACCTAGACTTGTTTGCCAACTTGCGTCCAGCCATTCTGTACCCGCAGCTGGCGGGGGCCTCTAGCCTAAAGCCGGAACTGGTGGCGGGCCTCGATATCCTTATCGTGAGAGAGTTGACCGGCGGCATTTACTTCGGTGAACCCCGGGGCATTCGCACCTTGGAATCGGGTGAGCGTGAGGGATTTAACACTTACGTCTACCGTGAAAGCGAAATTGAACGCATTGCCCGCTTGGCTTTTGAGCTGGCCGGAAAGCGTGATGGTCGTGTGACCTCGGTTGATAAGGCCAATGTGCTTGAGGTCACGCAGTTGTGGCGTGAAAAAGTGAGCCAGATTGCCAGCGACTATCCAGATGTGTCGCTCGATCATATCTACGTCGATAACGCTGCCATGCAGTTGGTGCGGGCACCCAAACAGTTTGATGTATTAGTCACCGGTAATATTTTTGGGGATATCTTGTCAGATACGGCGGCGATGCTGACCGGGTCTATTGGCATGCTTCCCTCGGCCTCCTTAAACGCCCAGTCCAAGGGTATGTACGAACCTGTGCACGGTTCAGCCCCGGATATTGCCGGGCAGGACTTGGCTAACCCCTTGGCCACCATCTTGTCTGCGGCAATGATGTTGCGATATTCCCTGGATGCAGCGGCCGCCGCTGACGCCATTGAGCAGGCGGTCTCTGCGGTTTTAGATCAAGGCCTGCGCACGGGTGATATTGCTGAAGCCGGCGTTACCCCCATAGGCACGGTTGCCATGGGTGACGCCGTTATTGCCTGTTTAAATTAATTTTATACTGAGTAAAGACGATATGAGTGAAGGTGTAAACGTTGCGGTCGTAGGTGCTACCGGTGCGGTAGGCGAGGCCATGATTGAAATTCTTGAGCAGCGTAATTTCCCTGTAAAAGAACTGTTTGCTCTGGCCTCAGCGCGATCAGCAGGCAAGACCTTGCGATTTCGTGGCAAGTCGGTGACGGTCACAGACTTGGCGGAATTCGATTTCTCGCAGGCACAAATTGGTCTGTTTTCCGCTGGTGGTTCCATCTCAGAAGAATATGCCCCCAGGGCGGCCGCAGCGGGCTGTGTGGTTGTGGATAACACCTCGCATTTCCGTCGCGACGCTGACATCCCGTTGGTGGTGCCTGAGGTCAACCCCCATGCGATAGCTCAGTATACGCAACGCGGCATCATTGCCAACCCGAATTGCTCTACCATTGGCATGTTGGTGGCGTTGAAGCCCTTGCATGATGTGGCCGGCATTGAGCGTATTAATGTGGCGACCTATCAAGCGGTCAGCGGTACCGGTAAAGAAGCCATTGAAGAGCTGGCGTCGCAAACGGCAAAGTT
>Ga0181571_10001231_pt1 | contig 18304 bp, 20 predicted proteins | sample 101ome_17_FD_132440 | JGI IMG/M metagenome (GOLD analysis project Ga0181571, IMG submission 132440) | Coastal salt marsh microbial communities from the Groves Creek Marsh, Skidaway Island, Georgia - 101407AT metaG (megahit assembly) | ecosystem: Environmental > Aquatic > Marine > Intertidal... | reverse complement strand
GGGGGCGTGAGCTAGCGGGTTTTGCTTTTGCTCCACGCTGAGTTTTCGCTTTTTTCGCGCTCTTCGCGGAACCGGAAATGTCGTCAGCGGTTAAACCGCTCTCAGCCATTAAAGCTTGAATGCGCTCGATATTTTGCTGCTTTTCTTTTTCGGCACGCTCACTCTCTTTTTGCTCAAGCTCGGCTTTTACTTCTTGCAAGACCGAGATTAATTTATCCACTTCTTTTAAAGCCAGTCGTTTTGCTTCAGCCTTCGCTTTCGCTTTTGATTTAACGTAAATATCTAGAGCGGATGCTTTTGCCATGAATAAACTCTCCTATTTAAAAATCAGAGTCTATTGAAAAATTAAATATCGGTAAAGTTTTAAGTTTAATGAAGGGGAAAATAGAGCAGAGCTAATCTTTATTTAACAAATAAATAACGCAAACGGTCGGCGGGTAAAGCGAAAGCCAGCCCCAGTATGTCGGCCAGCCAATCCATCCATTCCGGCGATCGATTCGCGGTAGTGGATTGGGCAACTTCAATTACCCCACCGTAGAGAAGCAAACCAATAAAAACGATTTTTTTTGAATCGGGATAGGCCCATAGCGCCAGCGTGCCGAGCACAAAAAATGCACCCGCGTGCATAATTTTATCCGAGAACACCATCACAGGGCTGACGATCGCCTGCGACATTAAAGCTAAAATTGAAATACCCGAAACGGAGATCCAGAAAACAAAGCGGACTACCGAATTGCTCACTTTTAACAAAATCTATTTCCTTAAGCTCTAGGAATGACGTAGGTGCCAGATGCGTGACAAACCATACTCTCACTGCCTTCGCTGTATATTTCAACGCTACCCACTGCTTGTGTTTTCCCCACCTTGTGGAGACGACATACACCGGTTAGATTAACTCCCGCCTCGGGCTTGCGTAGAAAGTGCACATGCAAGTTACTCGTTACGGCGAGCGGAATTAAACCCACGGTTGCCAAGACCGCCACGTAGAGTGCCGTATCCGCTAATTCCATCATGGTTGGTCCAGAAACCGTTCCACCCGGTCTTAAATCAGATTGGCCGACGAGGCGTGTTAATTTACAGTAGTTAGGAGCGACCTCATCAATTCGACTCTTAAATCCAGGAAACTCTCTGGCCATAAAATTTTGCAGATCCTGCGTAGAGACCATTCTTTAAATTCCGTTCTCTAGGGCGCAACTCTGTTGAATATACGCGGGAAACTGTGAAACGAATTCAGTACCGACATCGTTTTCTTCAACCGAAACTTCACAAAACCGAACAAAGAACTCCGAATTCTTGGTTCGCAGGGCACGTATCAAACCGGAAACGTCGCTCTTTTTGGCATAGCTTTTATAATAACGGCGCTTCCAATCGCTATAAGCAATACCACCCACAACCATATCCGTAATGAATACGGAATCACCCTGAGCCACGCTATTGAATTCGAGACTCACTGGCACACCCAAAGGGCCTTTTATTTTAGCCTGAAGAACCAAAGTGTCGTTATTGTTTTTTATAACCACATCAGAAATCGTTTCACTATTAATTCGATATTCAAACAAAACTTCGATCACGTAGCGTGCAAAAGTAGCGTGTAAAGTGGCAATAAGATCTGATCGAGCGCGCTCTGATAGATCCTTTGAGAATTCCTCAAGCAGGCTGTCGAGCAAGTCCGAAAATGCCCAATAATTCAAAAAGGGTGAAATCAACTGAGCGTCAACATCTAATAACCAAGCTTGATTTTTACTTTTAGATTCTACGGGAGCCAGAATTTCCGCTGTATTCCATAGACGGTTAAAATCGTCGCGTAAACGCTCGATATTCTGCTCTACTTGAGGGGCACCAAACGCATTAATTGCAACGAATAAGAAGCCGACCAGCAGAACACGAACGTACGGCATCACTTAACACTACTGTCCTGCAATTTTAAATCGCCAAATCGCGCCTAAACCAAACAACGCATAACGATCGTCTTCGAATAGCGGCGAGGTTTCATTTGCTGAACTGGCCAGATCCATGTAGCGTGCGTAAGCCAAAAAGCTCCAGTTGTTTACATCATACTGCAAGGTCGTGGAAAGCCGGTATCCGACCAGACCGCTGTCAGCCGAATACAGAGAACGTACTGGAGTCACATCAACTGGGCCAACGCCATAAATCAGTTGATTGTATTCGCGACTGGCCCAATAAGCGCCCAGATCGACCTCAAATTCGAGGTCGTTTTTGTTCCACTGGTAGTGTAAACGGGGATCGAAGACCCAGCCTGCGGTGTTAACGCTGCCCTCGCCCAAGAGCTCAATGGCCGCGCGCAGCGGCAAGTGCAGCTGAAGACGGTTATTACCCCACTCACTCAAGCTCACCTCGAGCTCGGGACCCACTTCGATAATCAGGCCCAAATCATCCATTCCCTCTCGAAGCCGATTATCGTCGTTATTGACGGGTAAGGATCCCGATACGCTGATATCAAGTTCAAACCGTTCGCTTTTAAACAGCGCCGCTTGGACCCCATCGCGATCAATACTTAACCAATCTCCCGAATACTCAAGATAAGGCAAGGGCGCTACCAGGGTGTCACTCTGGGAAGAACCTGGATAGTGCGGATAATCAACAGCAGCGACGCCAACTCCGATGGTCAGGTTGTCCCACAGGGTGTCGATGTCTTCAGCGAAGACAACAGAAGACAAGGCGATCAGTAGCGGTGCCACTAGCGCATTCAGATAGGGGGATTTCCGGTTCATAGCGTGCTCTCGATCCATTTCGCTCTACCCTAGCACGGTTTGCTGGGTGTTACCTTAAACCAACATACCACCATCAACGACAATGCATTCACCAGTGGTGTAAGACGACGCGTCTGAACACAGGTACAGTAACGTACCCGCCATTTCACTTGGCTCAGCGTGACGACCCAAGGGTATTTGGGAAACCGCCATTTTATAGATGTCGTCATTACTGAACAGCGCGCCGGCAAATTTGGTCTTCGTCAGACCCGGCAGCAGGGCGTTGCAACGGATACCTAAAGGGCCACACTCTTTCGCGAAGGTCTTGGTCATATTGACCACAGCCGCCTTGGTGATTGAGTAGATGCCCTGCATCGGACCAGGCTGTATTGCGTTGATCGATGCGGTATTCACAATAACTCCCTTGCCCTGATCGCGCATCATTTTGCCGGCCTCAACCGACATAAAAAAATAACCGCGAATGTTGACGTCGACGGTCTTTTGAAAAGCACCTAAATCGGTGTCGAGCACATGGCCAAAATAGGGGTTTGTTGCCGCGTTGTTTACACAGATATCGAGCCGGCCAAACTCGCTCTTTATTTGACCAATCAAGGCGTGAATTTGGTCCATATCACCAATGTTGCAGGCGATGGCTCGCGCCTGACCACCGGACGCTCTAATATCCGCCGCAACACGCTCGCAATCTTCGACCTTGCGGCTCGATACGATAACGCTTGCGCCGTAAGCGGCAAAACACTTGGCGCATTCCTCGCCTATCCCTCGACTTGCGCCACTGACTAAAGCGACCCTTCCATCAAGATTAAACATCGACTGATACATCACTCACCTCCGCACTACCGACAATAAAGTAGGCCCAATAAACGTAATAAAGACCCAGTAAAAGCAAGATTCCCCAGGCTAAAGAATAGCCAACCAAAGTGACCGAAGCACCGGTGGCAAGAGGGCCTACCACCCTTCCCCAAGCCGCTGCCGATCCAGTGGCGCCCATCATGCGGCCGCGATGTTGCGCGGGCACACGCTTAGAAGCCATCGAGTTCAGGATAGGAAAACAAAAATTAGCGCCGGTCATACTGATAAAAAAGGAGGCCGGAATCAACCAATGCCCCCTCGCAAATATGGCCAGAGCGACACCAAAAACCAAGGAAATTAGCGCTGATTTTATGATAGCTAATTCACCAAATTGCGAGATCAAACGTCCGATTAAGCCACCCTGGATAATAGCCATCACAAAGCCCTGTATGCCAAAGAGCAAGCCAACCTCTTTTGGGCTATACCCTAAAATATCCGCTGACCAGATCGGCAACAGGTAGGTAATCGAGCTCACAATCGCAGAGTGAACCGTGAACTGGGAGACAAAGGCTAAATTGCCTGTTCGTCGAAGAAATGCGACATTCCCACCAAACCACGATTCAGACGTATTTGCCTTATGTTGCTCTCTCGCATCACTTGATACGGTCTCTTTCAGAAATAGGCTGGCAGCGATAAGCGCAAGTAATGACATACCGCCTGCGACCAAACAGGGCAGAACGAAGCTCCCCGAATCACCGCTCAACAAACCGCCTAGTAACGGCCCGATCACCAAACCCAAACCAAACGCAGCGCCTAATTTGCCCATGGCGCTGGCGCGTTTTTCAAGCGTTGTTAGGTCTGCCATCATAGCCGCGGCAACAGGCAAGTTGCCGGCCATAAGACCGGCAAAGGCGCGAGCTGCGTAGATCATCCACAGTGCCGAAGCAAACGCGAGTGCGAAGTAAGAAATTGAAGCACCAATCAGACAAATCATTAGGGCAGACTTTCGCCCAATTCGGTCCGATAGACGGCCCCAAAAAGGCGCCATTAGACCGGAACAGATGGCGTAAACCACAATGATCAGTGCGATGTCGAACTTGGTTGCACCGAGCGTAGGCGATAAAAAAGGAAGAATCGGGATGACGATCCCAAAGCCAATCAGATCAAGCAGTGCAACCGTAAACAGTAAAAAAATGGGTAGTCTGTTGGACTTAGTCTCGCCCACGATCAAGGCCCTGCCAACGCGACACAGACGTTCCGTGCAGACCGAATAGATCTAAACAGCGACCTACTGATTGATCGACCATCGCGTCGACACTGTCCAAGCCCGCATAGAATGCAGGTACTGGCGGCGCTATCACTGCTCCCACCTCAGACAGTGCCGTCATTGTTCGAAGGTGCCCTGTGTGAAGCGGTGTTTCACGCACCATCAACACCAAACGGCGGCGCTCTTTAAGAACCACATCCGCGGAGCGCGTGAGTAAGGTAGACGTAACGCCCGTTGCAATTTCAGACATCGTCCGGATAGAGCAGGGCGCAATTAACATGCCGTCCGTCACAAAAGAACCGCTAGAAATCGTGGCACCGACATCTCCGATGGCATGCGCATAAGTGGCCAGAGATTTAAGTTCCGACAAACTCATCTTACTTTCTTGAGCTAAAGTTAATTGGGCTGACTTGCTGACAATCAAATGCGTCTCAACACCCATATCGGAAAGCATCTGCAGGGCTCGAATCCCGTAGCATACCCCCGAGGCACCGCTTATACCGACAATGATTCGCTTTGTCACACAATCACTCCCTGTTTCAGAGCGCTAACTCTAGCACTCCGAAACACCATTTTCACCCTACCAGGAAGGGGTGCTCGCTTTACGCTTACGCGGCTTGGGGCTTTCACTATTGGACCGCTTCTTCGGCTTACCAGCTTTCGCTTTCGTCGCAGCGGTTTTTTTACCTTTCGGCTTGTGCTTCTGGGGGCCCCTGCGATCACCTTTCGATTCGCTACGATCGCGCCAGTTATCACGACCAAAATCATCCTCTTTCACTGGGGCCTCAGCGCGCGGTTTGGTCGCCGCGTAGCCAAGCTCTTGCATCAACACCGCTGCAATATCCAGTGGATCAACTTCCAGCTGACCCGCTAAATGCTGAACAAATTCCTTGGATGTATCCAAATCCTTGCGCGTCAGACCAACCGCGATTTGCTCACGCAATTTCTCTGCTTTGGCGTCGGCGACATCGGCTAATGTTGGCAGGTTCATCGGCTCGATCGGCTGTCCCGTCGTTCGCTCAATCATCTGCAGTAAACGGCGCTCTCGGTTAGCGGCAAACAAAATCGCCTCGCCACTTCTGCCTGCGCGTCCTGTACGGCCGATACGATGTACATACGCTTCTGCATCTTGCGGAATATCGTAGTTAACGACGTGGGTGATACGTTCAACATCCAAGCCCCGGGCCGCAACATCGGTTGCCACCACGATATCCAAACGACCTTTCTTGAGCTGGCTTATAACCTGTTCGCGGGTGTTTTGAGCCATATCCCCGTTCAGAGCCGCAGCGGAAAACCCTCGAGCCTGCAGCTTGTCTGCCAGCTCGGTGGTGCCTAGGCGCGTGCGGGTGAAGATGATCAAACCATCAAAATCTTCGACTTCGAGAATGCGCGTCAGCGCCTCGAGTTTATTTGCGCCCGACATCATCCAAACGCGCTGGCGAATAGAGGTGGCCGTTACGGTCTTTTGTTCCACCGTAATTTGCTTCGGATCATTCAGGTAGTCTTTAGCGATACGTCGTATCGCAGAGGGCATCGTCGCCGAAAACAGCGCGATCTGACGCTTTGCTGGGAGTTGAGACAACACCCATTCGACGTCGTCGATAAATCCCATGCGAAGCATTTCATCGGCTTCATCTAGGACCAAATGCGACAGATTATCCACATTTAAGCTACCGCGACGCATGTGATCCATTACGCGGCCGGGTGTACCCACTACCACGTGTGCTCCGCGCTCCAGTTGCTTCAACTGCGTTCGGTAATCGGCTCCGCCGTAGATGGGAGCAACCTGAAAGCCCGGAATGTATTTTGCGTAGCGCTGAAAAGCTTCGGCTACCTGTATCGCCAACTCTCGGGTCGGCGCGAGCACAAGACACTGAGTGTGTTTCCGGCGCGTATCGATCTTTGACAGAGCGGGTAGTGCAAAAGCCGCTGTTTTTCCTGTTCCTGTTTGTGCTTGACCGATTAAATCGCGTCCTTCCAACAAAAAGGGAATGGTCTGTATTTGAATATCTGAAGGGGTTTCGTAACCCAGTTCATCTACCGCTTTTTGAAGGGGTGCAGCTAAGTCTAACGAGGCAAAGCTGGCCTTTGCCGTTGAATCGGTCATGGGGGTTCCTGTAACTAGAGGGTGGCAACGTCGCCAGTGGCGAATTATACCCACCCCCAAGGCCGGTTCATAGTAAGTGGCTCAAATAGTGGCAGGAATACCTAAAATGAGCCTCTAATTCCCAATTCAAAGGCTCTGCCGTGCTCTGGCGCCAAATCCTTCAGAAACGAGGTACTCAACCGGATCTCGTCATCAGTTAGGTTATTCACTGACGCGAATACCGTCCACCGATCAGCTCCAAAGGGAATGTCGACACCCAAATCAATGCGCGTATAGGCAGCCGTTGATTCCTCGTTAAAAGCGATACGGTCTTGCTCGAAGGCATGTACCGCCCTTCCCCACAGATCGAAACGAGCCCCTTGCCATTGCATCTCGCTTATCAACCGCGCCGCCGGCATCCGGGGAACGTAACCTTGGTTATCGGAGAATTCAGCGCGGCTCAAATCAGCACTTGCCTTTACGCTCACATCGCCACCGGCGAATTCGCCGAGAGACCAATCAGTTGTGAGCTCAAGACCGTAGAAATCGGCATCGGTCTGCTCGTAGGCATATACACTAACAGCCCCTTGCTCAAGTCCCGTATCAACCAGACCAATATAATCTGTGAACTGATTATAATAGGCTACAAGCTCAACGTAATGACCATCCCAAGACCGAGACCATGTTATATCGACATTGTTCGAGCGCTCTGTATCGAGACGATCGTCACCCAGTTCAATCGCTTCCGTTGCGGCATGCACCACCCAATCGCCTTCTTGCAAGCCCGTGTTTGAGTACAGCTCTTCGATTGCGGGGGCCCGTTCGGAGCTCGCCAAAGAAACGCCAAGCTGCCAACCGTCGTCAAGCGCTCGCACCCACGAGGCCGATGCACTTAGGCTATCGAAGGTTCGATTTGGTGCTTGATTCACAAGCGGCTCTCGCTCATCGCGGTCAAAGCGCAACCCAAACTCAAAGGTTGAGACGCCCAAATGCAGATCCTCAATCCAAAAAAGGCCCAGCTGTGACTTGTCCGTGGGGGGTATGAAGGCCTCTTCACCTAACGCGCTGAAGCTAGAGTCACCCATTTGCAATCCGAATACGCCGTGCCACGGCCCAATGTTATTGTGCACGACTTCGACGCGTAAATGATTTGACTCATTACTGTAGACCGTGCCCACCTCGCCGCTGGGCTCTACTTCCTTATGCTCATAATCGGTATGCGCGAAGAAGAGACGGAACTGTTCGATCCATTTGTTGAGATCATGCGAATGTAAGGCAGCATCGTATCGGGTCTGCACCAGATCTATGCGAATCCCCTCTTCGGGGTTTTCTTCGCCATGCGCCTCTCCAAGCTCCTCTTCGTGCTCATCTGCGTGAGAGTGGGCTGCTGCTGGGATTCCATAATTACTCTGTTGACGCTGCACAGAGAAGCCAATGAAACCGCCCTCAAAATGACGACTCATTCCCGCAGTGACGGTATCGGACTCGCCATCGGTGTTCGCCAGACGCGATAAAGGGCCCTCGTATTCCTCATGCAGATGCTCCTCATATTCGTCTGCTTGCTCTTCATCGTGTTCTTCCTCGTGCTCGTTATGAAGCGGTACAGCGCTGCCTTTTGGAACATTCGTGTCATCCCAACGCTTTACGACAGCGTCTAAATGAAACCCAAAATCACCACTGGCGGCATCGATCCGATAAATGGCGGTCTTGCCCCTATTTGCAGAATCGTACCGGGTTTCAAGCGCGCTCTCGGTTTGATCTACCAAACGCGACGGAATTCGCCCGTCGACGACATTCACCACACCGCCTATCGCACCACCACCGTACAGGAGCGTCGCGGGGCCACGAAGCACTTCAATACTATCCGCCAACATAGGCTCAACGGCAACAGCGTGGTCAGCACTCAAATTCGCGGCATCGGCGCTGATGGTACCGTTCTGAAGCACCGTAACGCGCGCGCCCTGCTGCCCGCGTATCACCGGCTGCCCCACACCAGGGCCAAAGGATGCATTGTTCAGCCCCGGCTGCATCGCCAGCGTACCACCTAGGCTCGCGCTCGCCGCCTTTTGCAGATTTTCTCCGCTGAGAACCGTTACGGGCAGGGCGGTCTCTGAACTCTTTTTGTGAAGCGGAACCGTCACCAAGACGTGCTCCATCGGTGCGCTCTGCGCACTAACTACACCGGCATTTAGGGATACCAATGCAGCAATAATTCTGCGTTTCATATTGCCTCCAAAAACAAATTAGTCGAATTTTGTTTTAGAGGGCAGGGGGTGGCCCTGTGGCAGGTGGAAGATAGGCTTTGCGATCCTGCTCACGCTCAATCGGCAAGGCGAGAACGGGTGCAATGGAGATGGGAAGTAGGGCAGGTACCGAAATGTTAGACGCAACCGCAGCTACCCCGCTGTGACATACCCAACAATCTGCGGGCTGGGCATCGAAATGCACATGCCCTGACTCAAAGGCTTGACCCGATATCGAGGTAAGAGCGGCGAGCAGCACTAACAAGTGCAGCCAACGCGGCTTTGCTCGATTCCGTCGATTCTTACCTAAAATCATAATAACAGCAGACCTGTGAGGCTCAGGCAGAGATTAGTCCCCTTGATCTCACTTGGTCAAGAGGTAAGACGCGAGCTTTGCCAATCAGTAGCTGTAGAGCTCCTCAAAGAAGGCGTGAATCGCTGACCTCGACTCGGGCTCGTCGAGCGTCGGCGCATGACCGCGGTTCTCTATACGAAGATACTGAGCGCGCGGGTGCTCGGCACACATTCGCTCGGCACAGTCGGAGGTTAGGATGTCAGACAAGGCCCCGTGGACCAACAACATGGGCTTTGCCTTTAATGCCGCAAAAAACTGCCACAGATCGGGAGGAACAGCGGCTTCTTTAGATTCGTCCATCGGTTTTGAAATGGCCGCATCGTAATCCAGCGCCAGCGAACCATCGCCATCTTCAGTGTAGAGGTTTCGAGTAAACGTCGCCCACTCAGCTTCAGTAAAGTCAGGAAACGCTGGCCCGTTGATACTCTTCACTTGTTCGATCGCCTCACTCCAGCTAGCGGGCGGCGCGAGTTTGCCGACGTAGGACTGTATTCGCGCTAATCCAACCGGATTTACCTCTGGCCCGATATCATTAACCACAACGCCTTCGATTCGCTGTGGCGCCATAGTGGCCATTAAAAAGCTCATTAGACCGCCCATGGACGTTCCGATAATGGATACACGAGGTATGTTTAAGTGATCCAGAAGGGCGAACATATCTTGGCAATACATAGCCGGATTGTAATTGTTGGGATCGGGATCATACTGTGAGCGGCCACGGCCGCGCTGGTCTACAGCGAGAACCCGATAGTAATGAGACAAATCCACAGCAATGTTGGCGAAATCTTTCGAGTTACGCGAGAGACCATGCATACACAAAATGGTTGGCGCGTTGTCCGCGCTCAAACCGCGGCAACCGTAATCGCGGGCGTAGAGAGTCAATCCATCACTGCTCTTATAAAATACGTCATTGTACATAAGCACTCCTCGTCTACCCTTAGTTTAGTTCAACACCTTAATTACACAACCAAATTTCGTGACGAAGATCACATCTGTCAACGTTTGAGCGCCAAACGGGTAAAACCAAGTCCGATGACACCAACACCAAATGCCAAAATGATTCCCCATGCGGCTGATACCGCGGGGTTTTGTACACCCATAAATAAATTCAAGCCCAAATGGACCAATAATCCCGTGATGGCACTACTGAACACAACCCATAGCGGAACATGACGTTTTACCAGAACGCCAAACACCACGGGTACGACAGAGGCAGCAGCGAGCCCATAGACCCCTTTCTGCGCGAACAAGCCTATGATGGGAGGTGGATTCCAGGCCAGGACCAAACCTAAGATTCCGACACCAATCAAAACCCATCTCGATAGCGACAGACCATCCCCACCTACCTTAAACACCGGGCCAGCAATGTCGTTCACCACCATTGCAGACAGGGATACCAAAATTCCGTCTAAGGTGCTCATGCCGGCTGCCAGCAAAGTGATAAAAATAAATGTAAGCGCCAACTCACCGAACAGGCTGCCGGAATACGTGTGGATTAAATACTCACGCACCACCGTATCTTGCGCATCGATGTCTAAGCCCTCGAGTCGTGCATAGAAGCCAATCAGTAACATCAACATAAAAATGGCGCCCACGCCAACCGTCGTCGCAATAAAGACACCAATGTCCCGCTCACTTCGAAGATACAGGACTTTGGTTAATATGTGCGGCTGCATCATCAAAGCGAAAGTGACGATAAAACCGCTGATAAACACAGAGAATAAGTCAAAGTAGAGACTGCTATCGGGGTTAAAGGCGGCGGCATAGCTGGCACCGATCCCTTCGATTGCCTGCGAGAACCCACCATCAAAATGGTGTAGACCGCCCAAGACCAAAAAGATGGAAACAAATATCATCATTACGCCCTGGATCGTGTTGGTGTAGGCGTGTGCATAGGTCCCACCCATCAGCACATAAGAGAACACAAACAACAGTACAAGGATGAGAGCGGTTTTTTGTTCAATATCAAACAAGCCAGTAACCAACAGACTGCAGCCAACGAGTATCAATACAACAAATGTAATCGATAGGAGATTGAGAAAAGCAAAGAACAGGCTAAAGCCCCTGTGGTTGTAGCGGTAGTAGATCCACTGCGGAATCGTCAGTGCTTGATGCGCCTCTCCATGACGCAGGAAACCTCTTGTTAACACAATAAACGCAGCCATGATGCCCAGAGAGCCCGCTATCCCAAAGTGAAGAAAGGCGGCGAAGCCATGGACGTAAACGAAACCAGGGTTGATCACGAAGGTGGCGGTTGAGGATATCGAGGCCGCAAGAGTGACACCAATCAAAACGGGGTGCATATCTTTATTCCCGATAGAAAATGAAGACACGGATTTCGTTCGACGCATACCCACCCACGACAACCAATAGATAACCACTACATAGAAAAGGACAAGTGCATACTTGAAGAGTTCAACCGGCATAATGAGCTTCTTAGTTACTTTTTTACCATTTTGCGCCTAAAAACCGCTTTTTTCAACAAGCGTTGAATTAGACTTTGTGGTACTGTTGAATGGTATTTAAAGGAAGCCCATGTGAGTCAACCAACCAAACGCGATCGAATCTTAGATGCAGCCGAGGCTTTATTTGCGGAGCGCGGATACGATGGCGTCACGCTCAGGCAGATCGCGAGTGAAGCCCGCGTGGATGTCGCACTAGCCAGCTATCATTTCGGAAAGAAGCTCGACTTATTTAATGCCGTCTTCGAGCGCCGTGCAGATGCACTCAACCGATCACGACTTGAAGCACTTAGAAGAGTGCAGCAAGCGAACGCACCAACAGGCCCAACAGTTGAGCAAATCATTGAAGCCTTCTTGCGCCCCCTCGAGCTCACTCAGGAAAATGCGGATCCAGGCTGGCGGCATTATCTCGCACTGATAGCCTATGTGAATAACAGCACCTATTGGGGCAAGCAAATGATGAGCAAACTGTTCGATGATCTCGTACAGGAATTCATCGCGGCTTTGAGAGTTGCGCTACCGGGAGCAAGTGACGAAAATCTGTATTGGTGCTACCACAACCTATCCGGTGCACTCACGCTCACCTTCGCGCAAACCGAGCGGATAGACGCTTTATCCAAAGGAAAATGCCTCTCCTCTGACTTTCAAGCTGCCTACGATCACATGATACCCTTTGTCGCCGCTGGGTTCCGGCGGGTGTGCCAGGCGACTTAAAGCTCGGGGCTATTCAGTTCCGCCTCAATACGGGACTCGAGCTCGAATCGCGCAGAACCTGCCAGTTTTTTGGTTGCATTTAGCCGTTCTTGACGCCGCTGCTTGCGGTAATAGGCTAACCACCGCTGAAAACGATCTTGCTCGGCTTCACCCGCAATAAGGGCCTCAACCAGTGCGATATCAATGCCCTCTCGATACGCAATACGCGGTGGACGAATTCGATTCGCAGCGTAAAGCGCCACGATCCTGACTTGCTCATCATGCGAATAATCACACTCTCTGGAGTAGCCAAAGGGCGGCGATGGTGTGCGTTGTTCAGCTCTGATTTCGGTCACTTTGATTACATTCGGTGAAGAGGATTTCGCACACGGTATATCAGTCGTGTAATCCACGCAATCCCGAGCACCGTTGATCTTCGACATGATACAATTACCTACCCCCTTAACGAGTTTAGTCATGACCAACGCATTACACCGCCGCACGAAGATTGTTGCCACTATTGGTCCCGGAAGCGATAACCCAGACAGCCTCTTTAGGCTTATAGAAGCGGGGGTCGATGTTTTCCGTCTTAATTTCAGTCATGGATCAGCAGATCATCACGCAGCCGTAGCGGAGCGAGTGAGAAAGCAAGCCGCGATCGCAGGACGCTATGTCGGTATCCTAGCCGACTTGCAGGGGCCAAAGATTAGAATTGCAGGCTTCAAGGACGGCAAAGTTGAACTAACGAGCGGAGACCGCTTTGTCCTCGACCTCAACATGGACAAAGAGTCGGGCGATGCACGGAGTGTAGGTGTGGATTTTCCCGAGCTCGCAAACAGTGTCAGAGCCGGGGATATACTGCTGCTGGACGACGGCCGGGTGCGATTAACCGTAAATCATGTGGTAGATCAGGCAATCGAATGTTCGGTGGTGATTGGGGGGACCCTCTCCAGCCGAAAAGGCATCAATAAGCTGGGCGGGGGGCTAAGCGCCCCGGCGTTAACAGAGAAAGACATCGCTGATATTCGAAGCCTACGAGCGGTTAGCCCAGATTTTGTGGCGGTATCTTTTGTCAGCTGTGCCGAAGACATCGCGCTAACGCAAAAGCTGCTCGATGAGAGCGGGGTAGACAGCCGAATTATCGCGAAAATCGAACGGGCCGAGGTGGTTGCCGACTCCGAAACCCTAGACGCGATTATCGACGCATCGTTTGGGGTGATGGTCGCTCGAGGTGACTTAGGCGTGGAAGTGGGTGACGCTCAATTAATCGGCATTCAGAAAGATTTAATCTCTCGAGCGCGCCGAATGGATCGAGTGGTAATCACTGCAACTCAGATGATGGAATCTATGATCAGCAACCCCATGCCGACCCGAGCTGAGGTCTTCGATGTTGCGAATGCGGTTCTAGATGGGACGGACGCTGTGATGCTGTCTGCGGAGACCGCGGTCGGCCGCTACCCTGTAGAGGTCGTGCGCGCCATGGCAGACTCGGCGCTCGGGGCAGAGCGACACCCCGTGGCGCGCTCCTGGAAGCATAAGGCAAGTCAGAAGTTCAGCTCGACACAGGAGACGATTGCGGTATCCGCAATCTACGCTGCAAGCCATAACGAAAGTATGCGCGGCATTGCGTGCCTGACCGAGTCGGGGAATACACCATTACTGATGTCGCGAATATCATCTGGGCTGCCCATTTTTGCGCTGAGCGATAATCACGCGACACTAAGACGTTTGGCGCTGTGCCGAGGTGTAATCCCGCTCTACTTCGACTACCGTATGTTCGCGCCTGACGTTATCGAAGAGCGGGCAGTGGAGTTCCTGAAGGACGGAAAATACGTCGACTCGGGCGATGCCATGATTCTGACTAAAGGTGAGATCATGGGCAGAGCGGGTTCGACCAACATCCTTAAAATCTTGAATGTGGGTTAAATTGTGCAATTTAGTGACTTTTTCCCGAAATAGTCGCTAAACATTCACATACACTGAACGCGAAGGATGCTAGACTTAGTGAGTCACTTCGGTGATAGATTTACTAACGCGGCCGTTAGACTGCGTTCAGGTAACAAATGTATGTAGCTCAATCACGAGCGTTTTTTTTGACAGGTAATAGATATGGCAACAACAACTGGCACCGTAAAATGGTTTAACGAAACTAAAGGCTTCGGCTTCATTGAGCGCGAAGGCGGTCCCGATGTATTCGTACACTTCAGTGCGATCAAAGGCGACGGTTTCAAAACATTAGCGGACGGCCAAAAGGTCCAGTTCGACGTGACCGACGGGCAAAAAGGCCCTCAGGCTGAAAATGTGGTGCCAATGTAAGCTCACCCCATTAAGCAAATCAAAAAGGAGCCTGATGGCTCCTTTTTTTTACCCAGAATTATACCCATAAAAAAGCCCGCTCAAGTGGCGGGCTTTAAAGACTGATTAAGCTCTAATCTTCAGCTAGTTTCGCCTGACGCTCCAACTCGCTATTAAGGTACTTTATCCACTGACGCGCGTACGTTTCAGAACGCTCATCTTTACCCGCCTCGCGGAAAGCCTTTCTGGCTTTGTCGTACTGCTTGGTATTGAAGTAAGCCATTCCTAGGCTCAATCTGGCGTTATCAGGGCGGCGTAACCCGCCTCGCTTCAAACCCTTTTCCAGGGCCTCGATCGCCTCGTCGAACCGGTCGCCGTCGAGATAGACGTTACCCAAACGAGCGTACAGTTCACCGTCTTCTGACTTCGACGCCGCGACCTCCATCGCAGGAATCGCCTTTGCGACTTCTTGCGCTTGACGGTATGCACTACCCATGATCTCGTAGTTCTTTGAAGTGGGGTCGATTAGCTCATCTTTGAGACCCTTATCCATAACCTGCGCAGCTTTATAGGGCACCTCGCCCTGCAGGAACAGATACGCCATGGTGACGCGCTCGGGCCCCTTGGTTAACATATCCTGCATATAGGCCGTTTCCATAGCGGCCAACTGCCACCCTTCTTTTTTCTGCTCACCGTACATGTGGCTCAGCTGAATCCAGTATTGGTCTTTTGGATAGTACTTAACCAAATTTTCAAGCGTGGCGACGGTGTTGTCGATGTCATTGCGCTCAAAATATAAGAAACGCGCTAAGTTATACCACTGCTCTTTCGGCAGTTTACCCTTGCCTTCTTCCATGGTGATCGCAATGTTCACCTGCTCCAATGCGTTGTCGTAGTCCTTTAACTGATAGTAACCTTGAGACAACAAAACGTGCGCTGTCGCCGAAGGCTGATCGGTAACAGCAAACCACTCAAGCAACATATCAACGCCTTGCCGCCAATCTTCTTGTACAAAGTAAAGTTGCGCGATCGTATACTTGGTGTTGATTTCCATAGCCAAAGGGATATCGGGCTGTGCGATTACATTGCGATACGCCTCTAAAGCGCCAGGAAAGTCTTCGTTACTGTAATTAATGAATGCGTACAGATTGTAAACGTTCGCCAACTCGTAGCTGTTAAGGGCGCGTTTCCCATCCGCATCAATCATGGCGTCGAGTACGGCGCGCGCGGCAACCCAATCTTTCGCTTCGGCAGCGGTTTGCGCTTCAGCTAACTTTTCATACACCTTGTTTCGCAAAGCCGGGGTACGTCGGGTTTCACGTTCGTCTTTCTTTTGCTCCTGAGCAACAGCAGTGCCAATCTGGAAACCCGCCGTACCGGCGAGCTTCTCGACACCTACTTGCGCCACCACAAGCGGAAGAGATAAGGCCGCAGCACGCAGCCATATCCCAGTTGAAGTCATGTTCACTAGCTTCATAGTCATATCACCTACTGCTCGAGTTCATAAGTGAACTTGTTTTGTACGCCTGCCACTTCGATAGGCTCTCCGTCCACAACACGGGGCTTATACTTGAATTTCTCTGCCGCTTTGAGGCTAGCACGCTCAAATACGCCCTGTGGCTGGCAGTCGACCGGCTGAGGATCGCGAATCGAACCCGTCTTGGTTACGACGTACTCAACAATACAGTAACCCGTGATGCCGCGAGTTTGAGCTCGCCTTGGATAAATCGGCGCCACCTTCACGATTGGCAGGTATTCGCCATCACCCGACGACATGCCGGAGGAATTGATCGAAACGTTCACCTTAGCAGTCGGCGCCAAGTTCACGACGTCGACATCCATGTCCATATCGAACTCCAGCGGCTGCATCTCCGGCGGTGGCTCCTCAGGATCTTCGACCTTCTCGGGCTTGACTTCTTTGACGTTCACCTCAATCTCTTCGTTGGGTTGGACGATGTCAGCAATCTTTCGCGACTTAACCTCTTCTTGCTCGTATTCACGGTCAATCAGGCTCTGCATCACGAAAAACAGGCCGACTGCGACAGGGACTGCGACCAGCGCCGCAATGATTACCCTCACAATACTATTGCCCATCTTGATTACACCTCATCATCCGTCGAAACACAGGGTGGCGCTGTCAGCAAAGGACGCACCTCGTCGATTAGCTCTTCTACCACATACGCTGGCGTATCTTGATCAACCTGAATGACCACATTGGCCTGTGGCGCTTCTTTTTTGGCGGCTTCAGCTACTCGGTTCGCACGCTCCAAGGGCACTTTGTTCTTGTTGTAATAGATGTCGCCCTTGCCGTCCACCGCGAAAATGATCGTTCCGCGCTCACACGCTTCGGTGGTCGTTGCCTGGGGTTTGAAAAGCTCTACACCGGGCTCTTTCACAAACGAAGAGGTCACGATGAAGAAGATCAACATAATAAACACCACGTCCAGCATGGGTGTTAAGTCTATCTGGCTCCCATCGCCCTCGCCCTTGCGACGCTGCATACCTCGCATACTCATCGCTTGCCTCCCGCACTTGCCCAGTTGACTGAACCAGCACCGGCTTCACGCGCGGCGTCTGCAACATCAACGACGGCATTGGCACGAGCGCCCTTCTCGACCTTGATGGTCACGGCTTGCTCTGGGTCGCTCGCCAATAAGCGCTGAATGTTGGCGCGTACAGACCGCGCGTCCACTCTACGATTTTCCATCCAAATCTGGTTGTCTGCGCGAATATTAACCAAAATACTGGTCGCGTCGCTTGGATCCGATTTGGAGTTATCGGGGCGATTCACCTCAATACCCGCTTCTTTAATAAAGGAAGCTACAACAATGAAGAAGATGAGCATGATGAAGACGACGTCTAGCATCGGCGTCAAATCGATCTCAGCTCCCTCTTCTTCTTTCTCTCTCGCAAGTTTGCGCATTTATCGAATATCCTTTGTGTCGTCGAATCTTAATGATCCGACGTCAATTGATCCTCAAGCGATTCCTGCTCACGCTCGGCGATTCTCTGCAAATAGGTGTTTGCAAACAAACCCGAGAGCGCAGCTACCATGCCCGCCATTGTTGGAATGGTTGAGCGTTCAACTCCGCCCGCCATCGACTTCGCGTCACCACCGCCGGTTACAGCCATGACGTTAAATACTTCGATCATCCCTGTTACCGTGCCCAGCAATCCGAGCAAGGGGCACAGCGCAACCATAGTGGTAATGACTGGCATGTTGTTGTTAATCACTTCTCTACTCTGAGACACCAAGCGCACACGAACCTGCTTTGCATTCCAGGATTTTCGCTCGCCGCGGGTCTCCCACTTATCGACGATGAACTTACGTTCGGCTCGCCAGACGAAGCTGAAGAACCAGAGACGCTCAAAAATGAGAGTC
>Ga0181571_10001230_pt1 | contig 18307 bp, 2 predicted proteins | sample 101ome_17_FD_132440 | JGI IMG/M metagenome (GOLD analysis project Ga0181571, IMG submission 132440) | Coastal salt marsh microbial communities from the Groves Creek Marsh, Skidaway Island, Georgia - 101407AT metaG (megahit assembly) | ecosystem: Environmental > Aquatic > Marine > Intertidal zone... | reverse complement strand
TTTTTTTTTTGATTCGATCCCGGCGTACCTTTATCGTTCGGATGAGTTCCTCCTATTTCACCCGATCTCTCTCTGTGTGTGTCTCTCCAGATTTCCTCCGCGCAGCGTTCGCGAACTTTAACGCGCGTTCTTTTTTCAGTAAGATTCTTGATCTTTTTGAACGAAGAGCGCGTGTGTTTTCGCGTCGAAACTGTGCGGGAAAGTTTTGGGAAAATTTTCTTTCTTTTCGCGATCGCGAAAAAATTTTTTTGCTCCTTTTTTCGCGCTACCGCTCTATTTTACGCTGAACTTCTCTCTCGTTTTTTGAGAAGCCAAAAAAATCGCGTGTGTAACACTATAAAGAAAAAAACGAAAAAAAAAAAATCGCTTGAGGCAGGTGACGTGTGCGCGTTGCTGCGCGTGAGAGCCAACTGTAGAATCACGAATGCGAGAGAGGCTGGTAGATTCTCGGGGATCCTTGGTGTGAGTAGTCGCGGGACTTGGAGCCGTATGCGCGCGACGCACAGTTGAGGGTTGTAAACTTTAGAGTAGTCTGGGTCGATTTTTTTCTCTCGAGCGCGATCACCACAACGCTGTTTTTTAGCACGCGAAGGGGGGGGGGCGAACGAAGCGAACGAAATCTTCCTAAAAAGAACTATAAAAAAAAAAGTAAAAATCTTTTTCGATAGTCTGATTGACTTTACAACTTGTTGTTGTGTGAATACATTCGAACTCTCTGTGTATACGCAACGTAAAAAGCGGTCTCTGCTCTCGCGCGAGAAATACAGACAGACGCGGAAGAAGAAGATAGATAGAGAGAGAGAGCGAGAGAGAGAGCGAGAGAGAGAGAGAGAGTGTGTGTGTGTGTGTGAAAGCCACGCGAAACGGGTTCTTCGTTTTGAAGAGATTGCCGCTTCCCTCCTCGCAAAAAACTGGGGGATTTTGAATAACATCGACATCGATTCATCAAAGTGAACGCGTTAAAACGCACATCGCATCGCATCGCGCGCTCGCTAAAAAAATGACGCAACGTTCGAAGAAAACGCGTAATCCATCGAGGATGTTGACGGTGCTTTTCTGCGTTCTCATCTCTTCGTTGTTTCTTTTTGAGCGACACGCATTCCTCGCGGAGGCGTCGTCGTTGTCAAAGGCCACAGAAGAGGGTGTTGGAACAAAGGGTGTTGGAAACTCGGCGATCGCGCATCATCGAAGTAATGTCGCGCACGAAGCGTCTCCTCGCGCACCTTCTTCGACGAAGAGCGAGGTTGAGATGTCCTCTCTCGACGCCGAAGAGAAGATCAAAGACGCGCGTTCGGAATCAAAAGATGCGAAGATTTACGCGTCTTCGAACGCAAAGTTGAGCGATGCGACGGAAATGGAATTCGACGACAATGATTCCTCTTTGGCAAAAGAAGGCAAGAAAAAGAAGGCGGACGACGTCGCGACGGGTTTGGCGTCTGAGTTGGAATCGTCCTCGTCGCAAAAAACCAATCGCAATTCGGATTGGATTTTCGAACCATACGCGCTTGCAAACAGTTTATACGCCGAGAAGAAGAACCACGCAGCGAAACTCGCGGAGAAGAAGCTTCGAGAGCAGATGGAGAAGGAAGAGGAAGAGATGAAGAGGAAATTTTTCGTCGGTCGACCGAAACTCGTGGACGGAAGATCCGAACACGTGAGTAAAAGTCGAAGCAAAGGGAGTTTCGCTATCGAGCACGGTAAGGATCAAAATCCGCACATAGCGGTCACCGCGCCTGCGACTCGCGAAGAGAACGAGCAAGCTTTACATCATGGTAAACACCACCAACAAAAAAAGCGTCACTCGAGCTTCATCGAGTCCACTTTGAAAGGCGAACACAAGGATCACCGTGGGTTTTCGAATGAAGATGGGAATGATGCGGTCCAAACACTTCATCTCCCAGGAGATCTATCTGAAATTTCGGCTTTGGGGGGGCAACCGGAGATTAAATGTCACGATTGGGATCAACCTTGCGATGCGGAGGTGTCGAGTACCTCGGCGATTTATAAACTTTGGACTAAACACGACAACGTGAAAGAAGACAGAATCTGGACTTTTTATCAAAAGGAAGTTCCATTTGCGACTTCTAAGACTTATATCACTGATTGGGTAAACGATTGGGATCAGCCAGTCTCTTGGTTTTCTCGGGATCACTATATTGTCGGATGGTATTCAGAACACTCTAACACTGCAGAAGACCGCAGGTTCAAAATAAAATATCGAAGGCTCGCCGATGGATTTCTTGTTCCTTCTTCTTATTGCATGTGGAGTGAATGGAATGCGCTTGACGGCGAACATACGTTTGCACCAGGAGATGGATACTATCTCTTTGGGATCAATTCTGTTCATGATAACGTCGCCGAAGACAGAAAAAATCGGTTTTATTGGTGTCCAGTCAACGACCCGCCGCCTCCGGCTCCGCCACCGCCGGGAGGTATACCGAACGCGCCACTCATTTCGATTTATAATCCGCTCGAAAGTGTGAGCGATCGCGAATATGATTTTCGCATCACTGTATCTGACGACGGTTGCATCGGAGAGCCCGATCTCAAAGCCGCGAGCGACGGAAGCAAGAAAATGTGTCTCTCCACGGAAGTAAACGTCGCTACGAACACAGAGGGAGGTTTATATTGCAAAGCGTACGTCGGCAACGATGAATGCACGTATGAAAAAGCGACGGACACCTTTCCGTGCATGAAGTGGGATAACTTTTTCAACATAAAAAAATCTAAAAACTTACGAAAGAGTTTAACCTTGAGAGACAGCGAAGGAAACGTCGCATACTCGAAAAAGTACGGAAAGTATTCGATTTACGCAACCTGCGGTTGGTTTTACGACCCGCCACATTACACGAAAAATGTGCCGGGAACTTCTACGGGGCAATTCGCGAAAATACAAGAATTTGAAGTGAAGGGCGGTTGTGATCCTTGGATGCAAGATCCGAGCGAGGATTCTAAATTGATCGCTCAACTTTTCTTGCTCGGTGCGCCGGATTTTGTCAATTCAAATAAGTGCGAATACCTGGACGAAGTGAAAGAAATGCTCTTCCGAAAATTTGACGTCGCGCCTACAGATGGTGTCTTGAAAGCGGCCGAACTGATAACTGCCTTTCGCACACACAACGTCGACACGACTTATGTTGAACGTCTCATCGAAAGAAACTACTTCGAAGGTTTATCAAAGTCAGGTTTGTTACTCCATGAGGTGAAGTCGTCTCCGGCTTTGCCGTTGGTGTGTATGGATCCACTGGCTGAAGGTACGCAAATGTATTTCGTCAACGTCACGTATCCGAAAAGGACGGCAACAGAAGAGCAGTGTCGCGATGAGAGTTACAGCGTACAGTTGGCGTGGGATTTCGTCAAAATACCGGCGGCTACTGATAAGCAGTGCATTTTTGCCGACGGAAGATTTTTTAAGCAGACGACAGGAAACAACGAAAAGAGCCTTATCGACTATCGTCCGCCATCTTTCTACGGACCGGGTCGCATCGAACTCGTATCGCAAGTAACTTTTGATTCGGAGAACACGGCGATTCCTTCTGGGTTTTCGAGGGTTGTGGGCGATCCGGGCGGATTTGTCTTGGAGACAACCTCTTCTTCGAAAAGTTTCTATACGATTGAAGCCGATGTGCCGATGGAAGATAGCGCTATCATGATGTGGGTTTCCCTTCGCGATTATACGCCAGACGAAACGTTTCTTTGGTACGCGCACGCCGTAGCTGGAGAAACGACATATACGAAGTATCTCAAGGTCACGAGTAACGGGAAAGTTAAGTCTGGCTTCTTTCAAGATAAGTACGTTGTCGAGTCGAAAGCATCGTTAGAAAAAGCCGCGTGGACGCACATTGCAATGAGCGTTAGTAAAGCGCTTGGATTCTCTCTTTTCATCAATGGTGACATCGATGACAACGTGTCCATCATTGATAATACAAAAATAGACTTTCCAGCGATCACGCCACTTCACTTTCTTTTTACGCATGCAGCGCTGGAATCAACACTTGATGACTTCAGAATGTATACAGGTTTCGTGACTCCACATCATGTGTACGCTACGTACAAGTGCGGTCGCACTATGGAATGCGCAGAAAGAGCGACTGAGACTCCGCAGAGTCGGAGAACCTATTGCGTTTTCCCTTACTACAACGATTTGAATGGAAGCGTGCCGCCGACTCCTCTGTGCACCACGGGGTTGTTCTATTACGGAACAGCCCTTGATCTGGAAGAGTTTGCCGCTCACAAAGGGGTCATGTTTCAATTTCGAGACACTGCCGTTGGGGAGCTTGGTTACGAAGTGTTGCGTAGAAGAGCAGACGGGGCACGAACGCTGGACGAATCACAAGCTGTTTCGACGTCAGAGTACAATTCTGTCGTTTTAATCGATGCGAGTCTAGCGGGGTGTGCAACCGTTTTCTCGTCGCTTACGTTCTTTGACGACGTTGCTATTAAGGACCCTGGAGTTATGTGGGAGTATGCCATTCAAACAAAATTTGAAGATAAAACCAAAACAACTTCTACTGTTAGCGATCCATCATATTATCTTGTGCCTTGGATTGGATTTGTGGAAGGAACTGTCACTTCAGCGCAGAACGCTCTTCCAGTTGCACACGTTCGAGTTTGCGCGCGCACAAATGCAACGGTCGAGCTCGCTCTCACACAAAATGAAGAGATTGCTTCGGACAAGGCGCGATTCATGCCGGTGATGCATTCTAATCACATTGATAAGAAGAAGCGATCGAATGCGTTCAGAGTGACCGACAACGACTTCACGACCGGGGTAAGCATTGGTTTCGATGAGTATTTGAACGTCAGTTTGGCCGGGTTCACTTTTGTGGAAAGCGTTGAAGTGTGCACCCCAATACCAGAAAGCATCAGAAAAAACATATATTACGGGATGTACGATGCCGGAGATCAAGCTGACATTCCAAATTTGGGAAGTGAACAATATTGTCATCATTTTGATCAACCTTGCAACGCACAGGCGGGATACAGTGAAGCGATTTATAGACTCTGGTCTAGACACGACAATGGCGCGGAAGATAGAATCTGGACATTTTATTTCACGCCGGTTCCATTCGCGACTTATCTTACATATTCCACTGGGTGGTTAAACGATTGGGATCAGCCAGTCTCTTGGTATTCGTATGATCACTATATTGTCGGATGGTATTCAGAACACTCTAACACTGCAGAAGACCGCAGGTTCATTATGAGATATCGAAAGCTCGCCTATGGATATACTACTAGCGGTTGCCAGTGGAGTGGAGAGAATGATTTTGACGGGGAAAAAACATGGTACCAACCAGGATCTCGTTACTATGTCTTTGGGTTCCAGTCTTACCATGATAACGGCGCCGAGGACAGAAGAAATAAATTTATGTGGTGCCAAGTCAATGCACCGCCCCCGCCGCCGCCGCCGCCGCCGCCGCCGCCGCCGCCGCCGCCACCGAGTCCCCCCAGTCCACCTCCGCCGAGTCCCCCCAGCCCACCTCCGCCGAGTCCCCCCAGTCCGCCGCCACCGATTCCCCCCAGTCCATCGCCACCGAGTCCACCGCCGCCCCCGCCGCCACCAAGTCCTCCGAGTCCACCACCACCAAGTCCACCAAGTCCACCGCCACCGAGTCCGCCGCCGCCGTTGCCACCACCGAGTCCACCAAGTCCACCGCCACCGAGTCCGCCGCCGCCGTCGCCGCCACCGCCACCACAGGTCTATCGTAGACCTGAATTTGACGTCCGTGTCTTAGATTATCCCGATCCAAACGATCGTGGAGATAAAGGCTCGCAATGTGTTTCAAAAATGTCGAAAGCCGTCCTAACGCGGAGTGACGTCGTCGGAGCTACGCCTTTGTGCCAAACATATACGTGCGCGGGAACGGATGTGAAAGCTTTTATGGGTCAATATATTACCGTTCGTTCTCTCAACGAGAACGGCGATGAACCCATCATTATGGACGTGCAAGCGATTGGCACTAGAGTAAACTGTCCTTATTATACATTTTCTGAGGAGAACGGCAACTTTGAGATGGATGTCATAGAGGTGAAAGGGAACTTGAAGAAGAAGCAACAGGTTGGGGTGAAAGCGTATAAAGAAGATATTTTTGATTCTATTGAAATGTTCTTTTTGAACGCTACGGACGAAAGTGAGCCGGAAGCGTTTGTTATTGCTTTAGACGTAGATGTGGACAAGTTTGCAGAACTCAAGGAAGAGGTGACCAAGGGATACACGACTTCTCCTCCATCAGCAAGTACACTTGAGAGCAATGAAGATGAAAGCAGCGCTTTAGGCTCTAAACATGGCGCTTCCTCCGTTCTTTTCTTTTCGTACAGTCAAGGCGATTTGGCGTGGTATAACTACCCGCGCATTGACGTAGGTCCTGGTAAATTCGCCGAGCTGTACGCGTGGGAGCACAACGTTCTCTACAGGAAGTGTCCAGAGTGTGACGCCTCGCATCAGCACATTTATTACAAAAGATTGACAAAAATTGCGGGACGAGACATGTACGATCTCCTCTTCCATAGCTGGACGAGTGAGAATAACGTCATGGGGAAAGACTTTAATTTATACTCCACGTTTGAGGATGCTCATCTGAGTCAAAACGCGTGGAAGACGTGCAACTACGACGACAAGCATTCCTCGATTGGGTTTCCCTATGATTGCGGGCCGGGCTACGATTTGGTCGAGGACAACTGGTACAGGACATCCTCGGATACAAATAATACTGCTGCGCCAGCCTACCACGTGAGTCCAAAAGTGGAAGCGTTGCAATGGTACATTGTGCCTCAAGATGAATCTCAGGCTCCAGCGCTTGCGAGTGGGGCATTGCCACCGCCGCCACCTTCAGATACGAACAATGACAAGTTTGTAGACTACGCAGAGATTGTGGATTACGCCAGGAATAGAACACAATATATTGGCACACGTTTTATTATTCCACAGTCGTTCTGGGATGTCGCTGATGGCGATGGCGATTACAAGTTGGACCTGTTGGAGTGGAAAATTGTGGAGATTGGGATGAAAAGAGGCATTGTTTTTGGTACTCCGTGGTTCGTTTTCCCCTCCGTCAAAACGAAGCATTTGACTGGGTTCCGTACGTTTTATTCAGATGAAAATCAGAAATCAGCTGCAGTTGCTTTGGTTCCTGCGGACACAGCTTCTATTCCGTTTATGGAGGAAGAGTGGCAAGTGTGGTACCAGAATGCGTCCCTCACGTATCCGGGATTGTCTGTCACTATGACTTCAAAGACTGTGGTTGACAAAGATACTGGCTTGCTTTCGTTGGGTTTTCCAACGTCGGTTATGCAAGATGCAAAGTATGTCATTCCTTTTGTTACCCTAATCGATGGCACGCACGTTAGCTTCAAAGATATCGTTCCCATGGATGAATTGATAGCGCTGAACAAGGAGGTAAATGGCTTGGTTCATCGCATGTTTGGTGCTTCTTCGATCGAGCTTCGCGCATATAAAAGACTGAAAGATGTCGTTCACGTGTTTAACGATAAGGGAAAGGAGGATATAGCCGAAGTCACGCATCTTTCGAGCTCAGATATGAAGATTCAAGATAAAACCACCGTACCTGTCAACGGCTTTGTCCGCTTTGCACCGCAACGAACTCAAGGATTCGCCTGCGGATTACAGTTCGCAACGATTTTAGCCTACAAAGGGCAAGAGTGCGATTTTGATGAGCTTCACGAGTGCAGCCCGAGAGGATACAAATATGAAGCGAATCCAGATTCATATGAAGCCGACGAGTTGGGTCACTTTGAATTTTCCCTTTCTCCAGGGACCACGTGGGCAATCGTTGCCAAATATGATGGACACGATATTTGTTTTGGTGGCGATTCTATCGAGGCCAAGGCGTGCGAGAAGAAAAATATCACTGACGTGACTTTCCATCCAACCACGAATACCGCTTACGACGTTCAGAGAACTGAGATTAGCATGGGTGAAGGAGATAATTACACGACGAACGTGTTCTTCGAGCTTGTTGGTGTTGAAGGAGGTGAATTCATGTCCTTTTTTGACGTGACGAGTCGTTCAGTTGATATTGGTTTATACGCCGGTGCGTGCTCAACAGAGTACAAAGACTACACTTTAGCGATTGTTCCCGCCAATGGATGCGGCACCATGCAAGTTTTCTCTGATAAGGATATACACTCTTGGCCGCTGGTAAATCCGTCTGATGAGAAATCTACGCATCGCACCTGGCCGTTCGCAGCAATGGATTATTACATCGAACTTTATCAAGCTCCAGACGTGAGCGATTTGACTGAAAGTGTTCTGTTAAAAGCCAACGTTGGCGCAGAATGCACACCACCCGGAAGTGATATGATGCAATTCTTCCGAGATCGTAACACGTTGGTGCAAACATTGAAATTATTGGATAAAACTGAAGCTGACGCGGTATACAGGTACCACGGATGGCTGTGTGCCAATCCATCGTTTGGAATATCCGAAATAGAATCTCTCAGCGAACCGTTTACAAACGTCCGCGCCGATGAGGTTTGTCTTGGCGATGATTCGAGCAAAGGAGATTTGACTTTGATGCATTTAATCGGAGTCACAAACTCAGAATATTCCACGCTTTCGCCGTCAGATGTTTCGAAGGAAAAATATATTTCGGTCCAAATCGTCGAAGCACACTGGGCAAACCCTGAGAAAGTTGAACCAATATTTTATTGTGCAAAGTTTACTTCCAAGGTGAATGGTGTTCCTACCAAGCTTGGTCTGACCGTTCAAATCCAGCAAGATATTGAACCAATGGCGAGCAATAAGTGCCATCCGAATAACGAGCCGAGTACGGATTGCGTAATGAACGAAGTGAACGAAGCTGGCTTGGTGATGTTCCCAACTGACGGGGATGGGGATGAGGATGACAACAAACAAACGCATCAAACGCATGCTTTCAGAATATCTTCGTCGACCGCTGTGCCAAATCTCGTTAGCCCTTACAGACGATCGTTCGTGGCGTCCATTGAAAGGTACGACGGGTGGGCATACACGTCCCTTCTCGTTACCCGAGAGCTAGTCACTTTGGCGTCAAAAACTCGCGGCGGAGGTGTCGATCCGAACGCCCGATATCAATCCGATACGAAGTTCTACTGCACGGCACCCATCCGTGGTTTAGTTTTCACCGTCGTTCACGATCCACCGGGGGGCTATTCGTTTGCATCTGTCTCGCAAGGCACTCGAATAGAAGTGAGTATGGAAATGCACACGACTCGCGGTGCACGCAGGAGCACGTTCAGCGATGAAACACATGAATTGGACGTTGTGTACGATTTCGAAATTGGGCCGGATGCGGGTTCAAGTTACGTGAACGTAGCAGCGAAAGTTGGCGGCACAGGTTTTCCAACCATTCACATGCGCCAACACACGACAACGCACACGGATTACATTGGACCAGAAGTATCGGCAAGCGCAACCACGGATCGTGGATGGGACTTCCATATGGTTTTGGATCGAGATCTTCAATCAAGTGCTGATCCTGGTATTCCCGGTAGGCCTGGAGACACTTTACTCGGTGGGGGCTTCGAAATCGTCTACATTCGCATAGATACGGTCGATATCCGGCCGCAAGAAGAAGAATCAAGTAGTAGTTCGCAAGGAACCTCACAAGTCAATGAAGACGGTGAAAGTGGTCCACCGAAGTGCTTAGAGGTAATTCCTGAGATTCAATGGCTCCCGCGGAAACCTACGAGTTATGTCATGGAGATCTACACGATTGAATATCACATATTACCAGAGCTCCAGGGTTTGATCGCAGAATGCGACAACGAGAATTCCATCCTCACAGACGCAGAAATGGGAGACAAATCGAACCAAGAGATTAAGGAGGTATGGAGGGCGAGATTAACTCAAAGTCTGGACGACTGGAAAAGAACTATTGAGTGGTCGTCGCCTGATTTCAACCCGGAAGGCTTGAATGCGTTGTCAAAGAGTGAGAAAAAAGCGAAACTCGACGAAATTGCTGCGCGATGGGACGCTGCATCTGCTTCGTTGAACTCGATCGATGCATTGATGGGGAAGGCAATGCAGCCTCGCATAGATGATGCGTATGGCATGTATACTCAGAACAAAGAATTGTCTAATAACACCGCTGATGTGGATTGGAATGATCTCTCTTTCGTTTGGGATAGAATCAAGGATGAAAACTTACCAGTCAAAGGTATACCACCAATTCGTCGTCAGGATGAATATAATCCCTACGATGGTTGGACAGCGAACCGTAAAGCTGCAGGCTTGGATAATCCATTTCAGCAAAACTTATTAGGATTGATTGCAGTAATCACCGGTATCGATATCGCAAAAATCCTATTAATGCAAGATAGCATTAAGAATCCCAACCCTCACGGATACATGGAAACTGAAGCATTAGTCAACATTGTTGCAGGTAAAGACGTTCCCTCTGAAGAGTACACAGGGAACGATTTCATGGCGAGTATGTATGACGAGCTCATGAACATGGCCGGCCAGATACAAAAGAAGATTGACCAGGCGAAAGCTGTGGCAAATATCATCCCAGGCGCAAAGGAGATCTTGCCAAAGCTGACGAATCCTGACATGTCGACTGACGAAATGAGCGAGGTATATAACAGCGATCTCGTGCAAGGCGTCGTATCGCTGATTCCATCTGCAAGTGCTGGGCTTGGTAGAGCTGGTTTCGATGAAGCAGACTTGGGCGGCTTTTTTGATGCGGCGAAGGATTTCGCAGAACAGCAGTTGCGCAATATGTTTGATAAAGCTTTGGCATCGGGAAAACTAGACTCGCTGTTACCGGAAGGCATCGATCTGAACTTGGCAAAGAAGCTTTTCGAAAGTTCTTTCGCCCTCATCGTGAAGGTGATAATGGATCCCACGTCTATTAAGGAGTCCGATGTGCACGCGTTTGTGGATTCTGAACCAGTTCAAGCTTTCTTACAATCCGACTTTTTGTCATCCAAGTTACCGCCTGGCTTAGACATTGCAGCCGTCATCAACTATTTGAGGAGCGACGAGTTCAAGATGATCTTGCCGCTACTCAAAGATCCAAAGAAGATTGATATAGAGGATGCGAAAGTTATCCTCAACTCAGAGCCTATAAGAAACTTACTGGAATCAGATGCAGTCACCAAATTGCTTCCGGAAGGCTTCACGTTGGAAACAGTCACTAAGTTCATGGACAGCGATTTGGTTCCCATTATTAGATCTATTGTAAAAAATCCAAAAGATTTTGATTTAGACGACGCCAGGGCGATCATCAATTCCCAGCCGGTTAAAGATCTTTTAGCTTCGCAAGAGTTCAGAGACTGGTTACCGGATTGGCTTCCCTTCGACATGATTGAAAAAATTGGGAAATCGGAAGTTGTTGATATTTTGATTCCCGTATTCTCAGAGGGAAAAGAGTTCACCGCCGAAGATGCGCATAGAATCATTAATTCGGATTTGGTTCATGATATGTTGCATTCTGATGCAGTGAAGGGAATGTTACCCGAAGGCTTCAATATGGCGCAAGTGACGGAGGTTTTGCAATCGAATCTCACAAAAATTATATTTCCTCTTTTGAAAGATCCAAAGTCTTTCTCTGGAGACGATATGAAAATGATTCTTAATTCTGAGCCGGTACAAAATTTGATTCACTCAGATGAAGTGCAAAATTTGTTACCCGACGGAGTGGATTTGGCACAAATTATAGACTTTTTGGCAACCGACGCGTTCAAAATTCTCACAGATTTGGCAAAAGGAGACAAGTTCACCGCCGAAGATGCCAAAGAATTCATTAACAGTGAGCCAATCCAAAAGCTGTTGAACTCTGACTTCATCGCGCAGAGCCTACCTTGGAACGTCAACCTGAGTGCCATCCCAGAGATGCTGGACTCTGACATTGCAAATGTTGTTATTTCGTTGTTCAAAGATCCGAAATCGCTTGGAAAAGACGACGTAAAGATTATATTGGACTCAGAACCAATGCAAGCTTTCCTCAACTCTGATATGATGACTTCCATGTTGCCTGCAGGCTTGACCTTTGGCGAGGTCCGCGAGTTCTTTGAATCCGAATCTTTTGAAGTGATTAAATCGCTCTTCAAAGATCCTTCGACCTTTTCTGCCGAGGACGCGAAAATGATAGTCAAAAGCGATCTATTTCAACGAATTTTGAGCTCCATTGATTTTAAATCCATGTTACCCGATGGCATCACGATGGAAGATGTGAAAATGTTTCTATCGGAGAAGAACTTCGATTGATCATCGCACTCGTTGGGGATGGCGAACTCGATGCGAAGGATGCGCGCATGTTGATCGAGTCAGAACAGATGCAAAACTTTTTGCACTCTGACAAATTCAACGATTTGTTGCCAGGCGGTCTGACATACAAGGGTATTAAGTCCTTTGTAGAAGAAGACATAGGACAAGTGATCAACATACTGTCAAAAGGGAAAGAAATAACTGCCAAGGACGTGAAAAAGCTTTTGGAATCGAAACCAATCCAGATGTTCTTGCACTCTGATGCGTTCAGCAAAATGTTACCTGGCGACCTCACGTACGCGAAGGTGAAAAAACTTCTCCAAAGCGACGACGCGACGAAAATGTTGTTCACTGTTTTCAAAGGTGAACATTTGAGCGCGGATGATGCAAAAATCATCATCACTTCCGATATATTTAAGAAGTTCATGATTTCGGACCAAGTTGTTTCCATGTTACCGGCTGGCGTATCCATGGAAGCAGTCAATGATTTCACCAAATCGGACGAGATGAAAATAATAGAGCTCTTGGAGAAAGGAAAGAATTTTACCGTCGAAGACGCAAAGACCTTGGTGGGATCGAAATCGGTGCAAGAATATTTAGTGTCGAAGCAATTCAACGCGATGTTACCGGCAGATATCACCGTGGACGATTTGAAAAGTTATCTGGACGAGGATATGCTGAAAATTGTCGAACTCTCCAATACACCTGGCGCAAAATTGAAATCCCACAAAATGGAGTTGATCAAAGATTTCGACACGATCAAAGAGTTTCTTGAATCTCATACCTACCTGAAGCCGTTGCTCAAATCGCCGCAAGACTTGAACGAAGATGACGTAGAAGAATTGCTCGAATCAAAGGAAGTTCAGCGAATAATTTTACAGAAAACCACGAAATATTTCCCAGAAAGTTTCGATATGGAGAAGTTAATTAAGTTCAAGGATAGCTTATTGGTTCAGAAGCTCCTACCGATGTTGAAAAAACCAGAAGCTGCCACGAGAGAGGATATGATGGCTGTCTTTGAGTCGGACGCATTCAAAAACGCCGCAGTAAACGGCGAGAGAATTTTCCCGGATTTTTCCAAGGGTGAGATATCTACTTTGATGGAGTTCATGGAGTCATCCGTGTTCAAAAAGTTTTATCCTCTTTTCGAAAATTTCGACGCCATCTCTACCGACGATGCGGTTGAGATGATAAAATCAGGTGTCACAGACATTATTATCGAGCATCTCGTTGAGTTTTTGCCTGCTGATGTTTCGGTTGAAGATGTGAAAGAGCTTGTTTCTTCCGGAATTGCTGAACTTGTCTTTTCTTTAGTCAAGGATCCGAAAAGCTTCACGGTCGAAGACGCTCATGTAATTTTGTCATCGAAACCGGTGCAAGATGCTATTTATGATGCGCTTGAGAAAGTATTGCCCAAAGGTATGTCGATTGAGAACGTTCAGAGTTTTGTGGAAAGCGCAGCTGTGAAAATCTTCTTTCCGCTCTTGAAAGACCCGAGTAAGGTCACGACTGACGATTTGAAGAATTTCATTTCCACGCCAGAAACAAAGACAATCATCTTCGATGCTTTATCGGCGATATTGCCGAAATCATTGAATGTGGAGGACTTCAAGGAGTTAATGGAAAACGAAGCTGTTAAAAAACTATTGCCGCTGGTGCAAGGTGACATCGGCTTGAATGACTACACAGGCGAGGACTTTATGGACCTCTTGACCTTCGAGTTTGAATATTGCGAGACAGATGATAAGAACGAATGCAAAGCGGCCAGCATAAAGAACTTCGTGGTTGAAAAAGCGCAAGAGTTATTGCCGGATGGTATTGACGCTGAAATGGTATGGGAGATCTACTCTTCCGACGAGGTGCAAGCTTTGTTGCCGCTGTTTAAAAATCCGGAGGACTTCCGCGCAGAACACTTTGTGAATCTGTTGAACAATAAAAATATCAAGGAAGCGCTGATGAACATGGTGAAGGAAAACCTCCCCGACGGTATGGACTTGTCTCAAGCGGAAGAGATCTTGAACTCGAAAGAGGTGCAAGAATTTCTTCCTTTGCTGAGTAAGCCGGAAAATATTCGCTTGGAGAATTTCATCAAGCTCTTGGAAAACGACAAGATAAAAACAATGTTACTCGCTCAAGTCGACAAGTATTTACCCGAGGATTGGAATGTTGCAAAGATTGAGAAAATATTGAATTCGGAGGCGTCGCAAGCTTTACTTCCCCTGTTGAAGGACCCGACAGACTTTGGCATCGATGATCTCAGGACTGTAATGAGTAATAAGAATATCCAAAAAGCTTTAGAGGAGCAAGTGCAGAAAATCTTTCCAGATCTCACTATCGAGATGGTTGAAAATTTCATAAATTCAGATACCGTTCAAGCGATCATGCCGCTGTTCAAAAATCCCGAAAATTTCACCATCGATGATTTGAAGGAAATCATCTCATCAGACGAGGTGAAAGGTTTGATTTACGATAAAATCCAGCCATTGTTGCCAGAGGGTTTGGACTTGAAAGAAGCGGAAAAACTGTTGGACAACGAAGCGATCAAACCTTTCTTGGCATTATTCGAAACTCCAAAGGACTTCAAACTCGACGATGTGAAGGCGTTGCTGATGAATGAAGACATACAAGTAGCGTTATTCGAGCAACTCAAAAAGTTGATTATTCGCTTCTTTGGCGGAGCAGCGAATAAGAGTGGTTCGCTTGGAAAGCACGAAAAGGCTCCGTCAATTCACTTGGATGGTAAGCATGCAGCTCTCGGCGACGAAGAAGCGGGCGACATTATTGGCTGGTTAGAGTCTGATACAGTACAAACCCTGATGCCGCTTTTGACGGATGGCGACAACGTTGGGGCTGATGATCTGACAAAAATTCTTGAAAGCAAAGATATTCAAGGAGCGATCCTTTCTTCGGTGACGGTTGCGATGAGTGACACATTACCTCCAGGTATCACAGCTGAAACAATCGAGAAGCTCCTAGCAATGGGCCCTATAATTGAAAAAGTTGTCAAAGATCCATTCTCATTGTCGGGAGATGAAATGAAACAAATACTGGAGATGGTGGGTACGGTAGATTTATCTGGTGTAGAAGCTGGAACTGAAGTGCAGGAACTTTTCGATGCAATCAACTCGGGGAAGAAAGTGACAGAAACGCACAGCAAATCGGGTGGCGACACCGACTTCTCGATCGGGAAAGCTTTCGGCATTGGTGCCGATCCTGGAGAGTATGAAAAAACTTGCCAGGGAAAATGTGATAAGGAGAAAGGCTGCAGTCCATCGTCTAATAACAAAGAGTGCTTTGAGTGCTATAACACGTGCAAAGGGATGGCAAATACCGTCGCGATTATCAACAAGGTTGTGGATAACTGGGAATCACACATCAAACCGTTGTTGGAGAAGTTGGGTATCGACGTGGATCAGTTCCTTTCGGAAGCAGATATGACGCCTTCGAAGGAAAAAGCAAAACCACATCCTGAACGTTGGGAGCCTCGAGCAGAGTTCGGTTTATCAAGCTACGACGTTTCATTCGCCGGTTTCGAAGGTGCAAACGTTTTTAAATCTACGGAAGATTCACACTCGTACGGCATCTTCAGCAGAGGAATGAATAGAGTCAGCGAGTCTAATATGTTCGATAGTTCTGGGATGAATGTTAATCCCGACTTTGTCACAAAAGGATACGCAGAAGATTTCATAGATGCCTCAATGTTTGGATCAAAAGCAGACTTTTCATTCAGTGGCGGAATTGGTGTAGATCCCAAGAAAGATCCCATGCCGAAAGGAAAGAGCCAAGATATTTACCTGACGTTTTCAGGCGGCGGTCACGTGTTGGAGTTCACCTCGAGCATTGAAGATCGCATCGATGGTATGGGATACGGTTGGAATTTTAAAGCAGATGCCGAAGCAAAAACAGACGTGGACATGGAGTTTGAGATTATGATTATAGAAGGCAAGATGGATCAAACGACGCTATATGGAAAAAATGCCGGTATTGAGCACGTCATGGCGTGGGCGAAATATGGAGAGCTTTCAACCACGTATTCTCTAGGTGATTCAGATCCGTTTGATAAGTTTGTCATCAAAGTTGCCACGGATAAGCGATTCGGCACTCCAATATTCAAAACTATCGGAGGCGCCTCGAAGTGCCCGGCAGAGCCGAACACCATGTGGAGAGAATCTGGGATAATTTTAACGACTCTGGCGTCTCCTGGTATGAACAACAAGTTCGTTTCGCCTCAGTCCTCGGCACTTTTTGACGTCATCATCACGAATGAATCGCCATACCGAGAAAGCGTTGACTACGGTCTCGTGGTCATGAGCGGGAAGCAATACGTGGGTGACTTTGGCGGCAACATGCTCGACCTCAAATTCAGAATCAACGGTGAATATGTTCGACCGTATGGTGAGATGTTACCGTTACGAAACATTCAATCTGTTGATGATGAAGGTAGTCTCAAATATACGCGTTTGGCTCTTGAAATCGAGAGAGGCAGATTTGGCCACGAGTACACGAGTATTGGCTTGAAGCTGGTTTCCGAGTGCGAATCTGATATCGCCAGGAAAAATGCGCTTTACCGGGAACCGTTGGCTTCCAACGATGCGTTCTTAGGTGATTTCAAGTGGGAGCGCGAATGCCCAAAGGTTGATTGGGATGTAACCACGTACAACAGATTCTTACATTACACTGCGAGCAAAAACACGGGGCCCTATATCAACATGACTTTATTGAACCCGGACCCTCTGAATTTGTGGTCAAAAGATTACAAAGAAGGTGATACTAAGAAAACGAATCACCTGGTTCATCCTAACTTGGAATTTGTGAGAGTGCAATGGAGAACTTCGGGCAAGGGTGAATGGATAAACGCATGGGAAATGGTTGGAAAGGAAACAAACATTTGGAAGAACGATATCGAAGACGTCGATGTCCAGTGCGAGTCTGCGCGCGGGCAAGGATGTTCTTTCAAGTGGAACATCGAACGTCAATACTTCTTAAACGGACTTAAAGACGGCGCGTATGAGATCAGAGCGAAAGCGTTCTGTTCTGGGTACGACTCGTTTGCGCCGATGGAGGTGAAAGGGTCCGAAACGGCTGAGAATCTGAACCTTGTGGTTGATGTTGTTGCGCCAGTTGTGACGGAAACGTCGACCGTAGATCATGCGTTTAGAATTAACTATCCCGAGCCAATAGTTTGTCCGCTACTCAGCTTGGAACACATGACGTACGAAATTAAGCTCGTCGAGACGTGTGCGGGTGTTGCAGTTGCGAGTGGAGAAGTCGCTATCAAGGATGTTTATTTTGATTACAAGTTTGTCTGCTTTATGGAGAAAGGCTCCCTCGTCGTAGAGTTCCCGCAAGAGGCAAATGGAGTGTATGAAGTTACAGTCAACGCCGATGATATGGGTCCAAAAATTATGGACGCCGGAGGTAACACCGTTCCAAAACAAACGCTTGCTACCACGATAGGTTGCAGCAATACGGGTAATCGCAAAGGCGCAAGTAGGAGTGATGCCAAAGCAAACATGGGCACGGCGACTGCAAAGACAAAAGAAAATAAGCACGAGTTGAATTCTTCGTCTCTGAAAACACACAGAAATACACGCGCATCTAGTCTTGGCGAAGCGGAGGTGAAAGTACCTGCTTCTTCTCCGTGGGTCGTTTCTACGACGACGGTATTCGTTGCATTCGTCATCGCGACGCTTTCGCTGTACACCGTCAGGTTGACGCAAAAACTCCGTGACGTTGAAGCCAAGTATAGTAGCGAAGGCGACAGCATGTTGCGCGGCGTTGAAAGTGCGTCGGAAAATTTGCATCGACACTCGTACGGTGCCATTTTATAAAATAGATAGATATAGTATTGTGGGCGTTGTTTAGAGCACAAACACCGCGCTTTTTAAACTTTAGAAACTACAAAATTTAAAGATTTTCCTCTCTTCTACTCTCCGAGCTCGAGCTGCCCCGCTGCGCTTCTACGTACCTTTTTTTTTTTCTTTCTCCCGTCTTCCCGCTTCACTCAAACTGGCGCGTTCTGCAACAAAAGAACGTCGCACAGACTCACGCGCACGCAAGCGCACACCAGAACGCAGACGCCTCAGATTCGTA
>Ga0181571_10001229_pt1 | contig 18309 bp, 16 predicted proteins | sample 101ome_17_FD_132440 | JGI IMG/M metagenome (GOLD analysis project Ga0181571, IMG submission 132440) | Coastal salt marsh microbial communities from the Groves Creek Marsh, Skidaway Island, Georgia - 101407AT metaG (megahit assembly) | ecosystem: Environmental > Aquatic > Marine > Intertidal... | reverse complement strand
GGCTCAGGCTCAGGCTCAGGCTCAGGCTCAGGCTCAGGCTCAGGCTCAGGCTCAGGCTCAGGCTCAGGCTCAGGCTCAGGCTCAGGCTCAGGCTCAGGCTCAGAAATCGCCTCGCTCACCTCGGCAAGCGTGTCAACCGCAGCCTGCACCTCCTGCGGCGCTGCCTCCTCAACCTCAGTGACCGGCTCATCGCCCGTTTCAACGGTACCGCCGTCCTCAACAATTGCCTCCAACCCCTCATCAATCTTCGAGGAGGACTTGAGCAATCTGTCCTTAAGCTTCTTGAAAAACGACATCGCGGCAGGCCTTTCGGGAATTCTTCTTCCCACCTAATCGCAAAGAACCGAATTGGGAAGGCCTCCCCACTGGACCCGACGCGCACGGCGGTTATCATGCGCGCATACATCACCGGAAACCCAATGCGCCTTTTCGCTATCGCCGCTCTCACAGCCTACGCCCTGCTCATCGCGGGTGCGCTGGCAGGTGGGCTCTGGGTGCTTGCCGCGCTCGCCTATATGACGGCACTCACAGCGCTCCTTGATGAATGGGTTTCCCGCCGCTCCGCAGCCGCCAATCCAGACGCCTCCCAAACCGCAGCGGATGTGCTCTCGGCCTTCTTGGCTATGGCCCATCTCGTCTCACTGGCGGCCACCGTCGCCGCGCTCGCGGGCGATGCGCTCTCCCTTCCCGCCAAGCTGGCGCTATTTGCAGCGGCAGGTCTGGTCTACGGGCAAGTAAGTAATTCCAATGCAAACGAATTGATCCACCGCACCGATCGCTCCCTGCGTAGCCTCGGCGTCTGGGTCTATGTCTCGCTGCTCTTCGGTCATCACGCCTCGGCGCATCCGCTTGTCCATCACCGCTTCGTGGGGACGGATGCCGACCCCAACAGCGCCCGCCGTGGCGAAAGCCTTTACCGCTTTCTGCGCCGCGCGTGGGTCGGCTCTTACCGCGCCGGTTGGCAAGCCGAACGCGACCGCTTGCAAAACACGGGCAAAAGCCAACTCGCCCACCCCTACCTCCGCTATTGGGCAGGTGCTGCGCTGATGCTGTTCCTTGCCGTGGCTCTCGGCGGCGCATGGTGCGTTCTGGCATATCTCCTGCTCTGTGCCTTCGCACAAATGCAGCTCCTAATGTCGGATTCCGTTCAGCACTACGGCCTGCGCCGCGCCACTGGCGACAATGGCAAACCCGTGCCCATCGCCCCTGCACATAGCTGGAACAGCCCGCACTGGTATTCTTCTGGGTTGATGCTCAACTCGCCCCGCCACTCCGATCATCACGCCCATCCCTCGCGCCCCTACCCGGCGCTGACCCTCGCTCCCGATGCGCCAATGCTTCCGCGGTCACTGCCTGTGATGGCCTGCGTCGCCCTCCACCCGCGCTTGTGGCGGCGGGTGATGGACCCGAGATTGGTAGAATGGCAACAGCGCAATGCAGCGTAAACCGCTTGCCCTCCTCGCGGCGCTCCTCTGGGCCAGCACGCTCAGCGCCGCCGAAAAGCCGCTAAGTCCAGATGCTTTCGCGGCCCTCACCCTTGGCCGCACCCTCGGCTACGCCCGCGCGGGCGAAACGATCTACGGCACCGAAACCTACTTTCGCGACCGCCGTGTGATCTGGTCATTCGAGGGCGAAGCCTGCCGCTCAGGCCACTGGTACGCTTCTGCCACGGGCGAGATCTGCTTCATCTACCCGCCCGATGACACGCCCCAATGCTGGCTGTTCTTCCTTGAAAATGACCGCCTCCGCGCGCGCTACTCCGGCAGCCCAAGCACCGAACTTTACGAGGTATCCGACCACCCCGGCCAAACCTGCCCCAGCTTCGGCTCGTGAAGTTATAGAAGCGTCCCTTGCTCTGGTGGGGCTTTTGGTGTGGGTTTCTTCGGCTTACTGCCCCCGCCGCCACCCCCGCCGCTGCCGATAACGAGCTTCCCGTCGGCGAATTCCAGCTCCAACTCGCCCGCTGCCCGCGCAGCCTTGGTCCCTGTGACCAAGGCGCCATCACCGCGCACCACCGCATAACCGCGCTTGAGCGTTTCTTTATAACCGAGCGTCTCCCGTAGGCGGTCAAGCGCCTCCAACCGCGCCCGCCGCGTGTCCTCCAAGCGCCGCGCGGCATCCGCGAATTGCCGTGACACCCGCGCCAAACGCTCCCGCTCCCGCCGCGTCTCGCGCGCCAGCGTGTCAGGCCGTATCCGTGCCGCCAGCGCCTCCAGCGCCCGCCGCTGATCCTTGGCATAGCGCGCCAAAGCCGGATCGAGTCTTGCTGCCGGTTGCGCCAGCTCCCGTGCGGCCTGCCGCATCCGCGCTTGCAGTACCGAAGGCCGCAGGCTGCCGCTTGCCTCGCTCAACCGCAGCGCCTTTCGCGCCGTGGCTGTCCGCAAGGCAACCGGCAGTTTTTCCGCATTCACATCAAAGGCTTGCCGGTAGGGCGCAAGAATCGCATCGCCCTTCGGCAAGGCCCGCGCAATATCCCGCAAGCGCTGCTCCCGCAGCCGCAGCGCCTGTTGCATCGCTTGCCCCAAACGCCCGCCTTGGCTCTCGACCCATGCCATCAGCTCCAACCGCACCGGCACCGCCCGCTCTGCCGCCGCCGTCGGCGTTGGCGCGCGGTAATCGGACACATAATCGATCAGCGTCGTATCCGTCTCATGCCCCACAGCCGAGATCAGCGGTATCTCACTCGCCGCCGCCGCTCGCGCCACGATCTCCTCGTTGAAGCCCCACAGATCCTCGATGCTGCCGCCACCCCGCGCCACGATCAACAGATCGGGCCGTGGCAGCGCACCGCCCGGCGTCATCCGGTTGAACCCCTCAATCGCCGCCGCCACCTCCGGCGCACAGGCCTTGCCCTGCACCGCCACCGGCCAGACAAGCACCTTCCGCGGGAAGCGATCCCGCAAGCGGTGCAAAATATCACGGATCACCGCCCCCGTGGGCGAGGTCACAACGCCAATCACCTCCGGCAGAAACGGCAGCGCCGCCTTGCGCTCCGGCGCAAAAAGCCCCTCCGCCTGCAACATCGCCTTGCGCTTTTCCAGCATCGCCATCAGCGCGCCCGCCCCCGCAGGGGCGACATCTTCGACATTCAGCTGGTATTTCGATTGCGGGCCAAAGGTCGTCATCTTGCCCGTCGCGATGACCTCCATCCCCTCCTCGGGGCGATGGGTCAGCTTTGAAAGCTGCCCCTTCCAGCTTACGCAAGCCAGCGTCGCGCGGTCGTCTTTCAGGTCAAAATACATATGCCCCGTGCGCGCGATGACCACTCGGCCCACCTCGCCGCGCACCCGCACATGGCCAAACTCGCCCTCGATCGCCCGCTTCACCGCGCCGGAAATTTCCGCCACGCTGAACTCGGGTGTATTGCCGCTTGCCGCCTCGTCTTCAAACAGGTCCATCGGTCGCTCTTGCTCTTACCTCCCCCCGACCTTAGAACGCCCGCAATCAAAGGCCAAGCGGGGGACGCAATGAACATTCTGGTTTTGGGCAGCGGCGGGCGCGAACACAGCCTCGCTTGGGCGATCAAGCAAAACCCCAAATGCGATCGGCTGATCTGCGCCCCCGGCAATGCTGGCATGGCCGAAATCGCCGAATGTGCGTCGATTGACATCAACGATGGCGATGTGGTCGCGACCTTTGCCGCCGAGAATGCCATTGATTTCGTCGTAATCGGCCCCGAAGCGCCTCTCGCTGCTGGTGTTGCCGACAGATTGCGCTATGCAGGACTTTCAGTTTTCGGACCTTCCGCCGCTGCTTCGCGGCTGGAAGCCTCTAAATTTTTCACAAAAGCGATCTGCGATGCGGCCAACGCCCCCACTGCCGCCTATGCCCGTTTCACCGATCCCGCACCCGCCAAAGATTACATCCGCGCCCAAGGCGCGCCGATTGTAGTAAAGGCCGACGGCCTCGCCGCAGGCAAAGGCGTGATCGTCGCAATGACCGAGGCGGAAGCACTTGATGCCATCGACGATATGTTCGGGGGTGAGTTTGGCGCCGCCGGTGCCGAAGTGGTCATTGAAGAGTTCATGGAGGGCGAGGAAGCCTCCTTCTTCGTTCTCGTCGATGGCGAAACTGTTCTGCCCATCGGCACCGCGCAAGATCACAAGCGCGTCGGTGATGGTGATACCGGCCCCAATACCGGCGGCATGGGCGCCTACTCTCCCGCGCCGGTCCTGACCGACGAAATCGCCCAAAAAGCGCTCGATGAAATCATCCGTCCGACGATGGCCGAAATGGCCCGTCAGGGCATGCCCTACCAAGGCGTCCTCTACGCGGGCCTGATGATCAAGGACGGCCAGCCGCGCCTTGTAGAATATAACGTTCGCTTTGGCGATCCTGAATGTCAGGTTCTGATGATGCGGCTTGGCGGTCAGGCCTTCGATCTGATCCAGGCCTGTGCCGAAGGCCGCCTTGCAGACATCGCGGTCAAATGGGCCGACGATCACGCAATAACCGTCGTCCTCGCCGCAAACGGCTACCCGAGCAGCTATAAGGAAGGCAGCGAAATCAAAGGCCTGAACACCTTGCCCGAAGATTCCTCCAACATGGCCTTTCACGCAGGCACCACCGAAGTTGATGGCAAGATCACCGCAACCGGCGGCCGCGTCCTCAACGTCACCGCGCGCGGCGCCAGCCTACAAGAGGCCCGCGACCGTGCCTATGCGATGGTCGATGCGATTGACTGGCCCGAGGGCTTCTGCCGTCGGGATATCGGCTGGCGGGCGCTCTAGACACCCCGCCACGCCCGCTCAATAGATATAGCGGATCTGCTCCGTCCAGTAGCGCTCCACCTGCCGCAGCGTGGCGGTGATCTCCTCGATATCGGCAAATCCCATCACGCCCTTTTCAACAAGGCAAAGCGCATGCGTTGCGAACAACCGCCCGACGACATCGCGCACCGTCCGCCCCTCCTGCGTCAGCCGCACGCGCACCGCGCGACGGTCGATCTGGCAGCGCTGGTGATGCATGTAGCCAAGCTGCACCAGCTTTTTCAGGTTATAGCTGACATTCGAGCCCTGATAATATCCGCGGCTCTTCAACTCGCCCGCCGTCACTTCGTTATTACCGACATTGAGCAGCAACAGCCCCTGCACCGGATTGATCTCCAGCACGCCAAGCCGCTCGAACTCGTCCTTGATCACGTCGAGCAAAAGGCGATGCAGACGCTCGACCAAGGTCAGGGTTTCCAGATACCGCCCCATAAATGCGGTCTGTTCGGCGGTGATGGCCTTGGGCTCTGCCTCTGCCAGCGCGACAGGGCTATGATGGGTCATGATGGCTCTCCTTTTTCCGTCTGGAGAGCACATTGACCCGAATTCTCGAATTTTCGGTTAAATCAGTTCGAAAACCGCAAAGATGTCATGCAGGGCGCACGATTCCGTCCGCACCAAGCGCGATCTCGGCTACCAACTCACCATAGGGCGCAGGCGCAGCAACCTGGCCACTAACCCACTGGTAAAGGTCCTGATCGTTTTCTTCCAGCAGCCGCTCGTAAAGGTCGAGCATCTCCGCATCCATCCTATCAAGATGCTGATCGCTGTAACCACCAAGGATCAGGTCCATCTCCTTGATCCCCCGCCGCATCGAGCGCATGCGCAGGCGCTTCAGTCTGATCTCGCGAGTCTCACCCTGCATCAGCTGTCCTTCAGCGCTGCCCGAAGACGCTTTTCAAGCTGCGCCAGCCGGTCGGTGCGCTGAACGATCTGCGTCCGTACCGCACGAATTTCGATCAGGATCGCCGCAATATCGTCAGGGATTACATCCACATCACCAGGATCGGTCGGGCCTTCGCCATCGCCGGTCAGAAGCCAGCTCAACGATACGCCCAAAATACCCGATAGCATCTGCAAGCGGTTGGCGCGCGGTTCTTTGAGGTCATGCTCCCATGCGATGAGCGTTTCGACCTTCACCCCGATCTGCGCCGCAAGCTCCTTCTGCTGAAGTCCCGCGGCTTCCCGCGCCGCCGCAAGCCTATCGCCGAAGGTTGCTGCATCTTCGCTGAACCAGTTCGTTTCGGTCATATCAACGTCCTGTTTGCCGCTTGATCGAGTTGTACCTGCACCATATGACACGAGTGACCGTTAATGGCCACCGGAGCCGACCATGACCCTGCTGTCTGCGACACTGTCGCGCGTGAACCCTTCGCCCACCATCGCCATGACGACCCGCGCCGCCGAGCTGCGCGCCGCAGGGCGCGACATCATCGCGCTCAGTGCAGGCGAACCGGATTTCGACACGCCAGACGCGATCAAGGAAGCCGCCATCGCCGCCATCCGCGCAGGCAAAACCAAATACACCGCCGTCGATGGTATCCCCGAGCTGAAGCAAGCCATCTGCGATAAGTTTTCCCGCGAAAACGGCCTCACCTACAAACCATCACAGATCAGCGTCGGCACCGGCGGCAAGCAAGTGCTCTACAACGCCTTCATGGCCACGCTGAACCCCGGCGACGAGGTGATCATCCCCGCGCCTTATTGGGTGAGCTACCCCGACATGGTTCGTCTCGCGGGTGGCACACCAGTCATTGTCGAGACACGGATCGACGACAATTTCAAACTCACCGCCGCCGCGCTCGAAGCCGCCATCACCCCCAAAACGAAGTGGTTCCTGTTCAACTCCCCCTCCAACCCGACAGGCGCAGGCTACGCCTGGGATGAACTTAAAGCCCTCACCGACGTGCTCGAAAAGCATCCCCATGTCTGGGTAATGTCCGACGACATGTATGAGCATCTCGTCTTTGACGATTTCCGCTTCTGCACGCCCGCGCAAGTTGCCCCCGCGCTCCATGACCGCACACTGACCGTCAACGGCGTGTCAAAGGCCCACGCGATGACCGGCTGGCGCATCGGCTACGCGGGCGGGCCAGAGCCGCTGATCGCCGCGATGCGCAAACTGCAATCGCAATCCACCTCCAACCCCTGCACCGTCAGCCAATATGCGGCGCTCGCCGCACTGACCGGCCCGCAGGAGTATCTTGAGCCGAACCGCGCGCTCTTCCAGCGGCGCCGCGATCTGGTGGTTTCTGCGCTCAATGCCGCACCCGGCATCACCTGCCCCACACCGGAAGGCGCGTTCTACGTCTATCCGTCGATCCGTGATTGCATCGGCCAAACATCGGTAGGCGGCAAACAGATCACCAACGACGAAGACTTTGCCATCGCGCTGCTTGAGGAACACGGCGTCGCGGTCGTCTTCGGCGCAGCCTTCGGGCTTTCCCCCTGCTTTCGGGTAAGCTACGCTACCTCCGAAGAAGAGCTCACCGAGGCATGCCGCCGGATCACCGAGTTCTGTACGAAACTGAAGTGAGGCGATCATGGGCGCGGACTTACCGGACTACTATTTCCGCGTGCGCGACAACGGCGCGACGGTGTTTCGCGTCGATACCGAAAACCGCCAGCGCCGCATCGACCTTGACCAAATCGCCGTGGTCAACATCCGCAATGGCGAGATCAAGCCGCGAGGCTCAAACCGCCTCCCGCATCGCCCCCGCCGCTTTGATCAAGGCTTCCAGCACCGGCGTATGCGGGTCACGATGCAGCGCCACCATCCCCACCAACGGCGCCCGCGCCTGTGCCGCCATCGGCACAACGCTCAACCCGTTTCCGGCAGCCAGAAACCGCGCCAACTTGTTGGGCAGGATCGTCGCCCAGCGCCCCGTGACCACATGCGCCGCAAGCACAACGGTCGAATTTGCCTCCACCGAGGCTGTGACGCTTACCCCCGCCGCCTGAAAGTTCTGGTTCAGGATCCGCCTGTTCTGCATATCCGGCGTAAGGAGACACAGCGGCAGCCCCTCCAATTCGTCCCAACCGATCTCCACCTTTTCCGCCAGCGGCATGTCCTGCGTGCAAACAAGGCAGTATTCCTCGCGATACAGCGGCACCGTCGCAACGCGGCCCAGCGGCTCGTTGTCTAGATAGGTGATCCCTGCATCCGCTTCGAGGTTCTCCAACATCGCCAAAATCTCGATCGACGTGCGTGACAGGATGGTAAACCGCACCCCTGGATGCGCCGCCGCAAATCCGGCAGAAAGCGCCGATGCTGCTGTCAGCGCGGTCGGTATCACCGCCAGCCGCACCTCGCCCGAAAGCCCCTGCCGCACCGCGCGCATTTCCTCGCGCATGGTCCGCGCATCGCCCACGATCTGCCGCGCCCAGATCAGCACCCGCTGGCCCTCTGGCGTCAGCCCACCAAAACGCGAGCCACGCCAAACAAGCTGCACCCCCAGCTGCGCCTCCAACTGCTTGATTCCCGCCGAAAGCGTTGGCTGCGTCAGTCCAAGGCTCTCCGCCGCGCGGCCAAAATGCTCCTCCCGCGCCAGCGCGATCAGCATCTCAAGTTTATCTATCATTCTGCCACTCTTCTCTCGCGCCTTAACGGTTCATTAACCATTTCACGGCGACCTCAATCATATCCCGCTCACCATGCGCCGTAGGCGCCGCCCTGTCCATTATCGCGGCGTCTCGCCAAACGGGTGGACCTGACCGCAATCACAATCTAGAGAGCCGCTATGACTGCCCACCGCCCCCTTCTTCCCTGGCACCGTCACCTGCGCGAGCTTCTCGTGCTGGGCCTGCCGCTCGTGGGCAGTTCGGGTGCGCAGTTCGCCATTCACATGACCGACACGCTGATGCTCGGCTGGTACGATGTGACCGCGCTCGCAGCCGTGACACTGGGATCGACGTTCTTTTTCATCCTGTTCATCGTCGGCGCGGGCTTTGGCTTTGCCGTAATGCCAAAGGCCGCCGCCGCAGCCGCCACCGGCGATAGCGCCCGCGTCCGTCAAGTCACCCGCATGGGGGTGTGGCTCGGGCTGTTTTTCGCGCTGCTCGTATTGCCGCTTATGCTCTTCTCCGAGCCGCTCTTCCTACTCGCGGGCCAAGATCCGAAACTGGCTGCCCTTGCCAGCGATTACCTGTCTATCATCGGCTTCGGAATGGCGCCTGCCCTCGCAATGGTCACTCTGCGGTCGTTCCTCTCCGCGCTGGAATATACAACCGTTCAGCTTGTCGTCACGGTGATGGCTGTCTTTGCCAACGCAGGTTTCAATTACGTCCTGATTTTCGGCAATTTCGGTGCGCCCGAGCTTGGCTTGCAAGGCGCGGCCATCGCATCGGTCAGCATGCAGGTACTGCCGTTGATCGGCCTCACGGTCTACGCACTGCGCAAGCTGCCACAATACGCGCTCCTTCAGGCATGGTGGCGGCCGCATTGGTCAATCTTTACCGAGGTCGCCCGCATGGGCATTCCCATCGGCCTGACCACCTTTGCAGAATCCGCACTCTTCACCGCGTCAGCCATCATGATGGGCTGGCTTGGCGAGATCCCCCTCGCCGCGCATGGCATCGCGCTGCAACTGGCAGGGATCACATTCATGTTCCATGTCGGCATGAGCCAAGCAGCGACGATACGCACCGGCGCGGCCTACGGGCGGCAAGACCGCGCCAATCTCCAGCGCGGCGCGATGGTGGCCTTCGCGGTATCCTTGGCATTCGGCACGCTTGTCGTCGCCTGCTTCATTGCCTTCCCCGAGGCACTCGTCGCAATCTTCGTCGACACAGATGAACCCGCCCGCGCGGCAGTCATCGCCGCCGGCGCAACGCTGGTGCTGGTCGCCGCCGCGTTCCAGTTCGTCGACGCGATGCAGATCATGGTTCTTGGCGTCCTGCGCGGGCTGCAAGACACCACCGTACCAATGTTCTTGGCCAGCATCTCCTATTGGCTGATCGGCATGCCCGCGAGCTATGTCTTGGGCTTCGTTCTCAACTTGGGCGCTAAAGGCGTCTGGATCGGGCTCGTCGTCGGCCTTGGCGCTGCCGCCACTTCCATGACAATCCGCTATTGGCTACTGATCCGCCGCGATACGCTGCCGCATTTCACCCCGACGGAGACACCCGTGCCAGTGCCTTCACCTGCGGTCGATACCTTCCCCGATCCGCAGGCCTGAGCACACTTCTGGCAACGTGGACCGCGCCTAAACGCCCAGCTCACCCCGCCAGCCATACTTGGGCGCAAATCCCACCAACCGCTTTGCCTTGGCATTGCTGTAGAAGGTGTCCTGCGGCCCCATCTCGCCCTTCATCGGCACACCATCGTAAAACGTGCGGATCACCTCATCAGTTGGCATCGCCACTGAGCTGTCATCGTTCGAGACGTTGAACACCTCGTAGCCCAAACCATCAGTTCGCAGGCAGCGGTCCACCATATGCCCCAAGTCACGCGCATCAATATAGGCAAATATATTGCGCCGCCGCAGAGCCGGATCTTTCACATATGCCGGAAAGTTTTCCGCATATTCATGCGGTTCAATCACATTGTTGATCCGCAGCCCGTAAATATCAGCACAGGACCGCGCCTGAAAACTGCGCCCCGTCGACTCGTTACACACCTTCGACATTGCGTAACTGTCATGCGGAACAGTCGGATGCTCTTCGTCAATTGGCACATATTCAGGTTTCAACTCGCCCGCAGCGAAGCACACACCGTAGGTCGTTTCCGAACTGGCAAAGATGATCTTCTTGATCCCCAGCTTCACCGCGGCCTCGATCACATTATAGGTCGCGTGCGTATTTTGCCGGAAGCACTCCCCATCCGTGCCGATCAAAATGCGCGGCACAGCGGCAAAATGCACAACCGCGTCATAGGGCTGAGGCGTACTTTCAAGCTCGTCAAAACCGGCCCATTGGGTCATCGCCCCCATCACCTGTCCACTTTCGCACAGGTCGATCAGCAGTTCATTTGTGTTCGGCAATCCGCTCGGCACGCGGTCGATATTGACGACATCGTGGCCTGCTTCCTGCAACACAGGAATCGCATATCGTCCCGCCTTACCGCTGCCACCAGTGAAAAATACGCGCATGTCCCGCTCCCTAAATGTAATGCGACCTTTGACGCGCAACTTGCCAATGCCGCCCCGCAAAGCCAAGCGCCGTTAGCCTGCCTTACCGTTGCCACCGCGCCGATGATCCGGGTGCAGCGACGACCCAAGGATATGCTCCGAGCGATGTACCACATGGTGCGCCCCACCCACGATCAGCGGGTCAGGAGCGCAGGCAATGCTTTCATCCTTGTCCGGATAGTCGATCGTTGACAGGAAATGCCGCATCGCATTGAGCCGCGCGCGCTTTTTGTCGTTGGATTTCACGATCGTCCAAGGCGCATCGGCGGTGTCGGTGTAAAAGAACATCGCCTCTTTCGCTTCGGTATAATCATCCCATTTATCGAGGCTCGCCTTGTCAATCGGGGAAAGCTTCCATTGCTTGAGCGGGTCCGTCTCGCGCGCCTTGAAGCGGCTCTGCTGCTCGTTCTGCGTCACCGAGAACCAGTATTTGTAAAGCCTGATACCCGACCGCACGAGCATCTGCTCCAGGAGTGGCGTCTGCCGCATGAACTCCAGATATTCGTTAGGTGAGCAAAAGCCCATAACCCGTTCCACACCGGCACGGTTATACCAAGACCGATCATAAAAAACCATCTCACCAACGGTCGGCAACTCCTTGATATACCGCTGGAAAAACCACTGCCCCCGCTCCTCGTCCGTGGGCTTGTTGAGCGCCACAACGCGGGCCGAGCGGGGGTTCAGATGCTCGGTAAAGCGCTTGATCGTACCGCCCTTACCCGCCGCATCACGCCCCTCGAAGATCAGCACAAACTTTTGCCCCGCCTCCTGCGCCCACAGCTGCACCTTCAGCAACTCGGCCTGAAGACGCGCCTTCTCCGCCTCGTATTCCTTCCGGCCGAGCCTGTCCTCATAGGGGTAAGTGCCTGATTCAAAAGCCTGCGCGATGGATGCCGCGGTTGGCATCTGGCTCTGCGGCTGGACGGCTTCGGCCGCTTCGGCCGCTTCGGGTTTCGCTTTTCCTTCGGTAGTCATGCAGCTCTCCTTTTATCTCTCGGCAGCCACCCTGCACATAGAATGAAACAGCACCTTGACGCTGATCAAGATAACGGCGGTTTTTCCGCCCCTGTTACCAGCTTGCCACCGTAACTACTGATTGCCCCCGCCCGCGCCACCTGCCACAATATGCGCTAAGAGAAACGCAAGAAGAGCAGCATGGCCAACGATCTCCTCGCGGGCAACGAGCCCACCGATTATGACGCCTCCTCCATCGAAGTGCTGGAGGGGCTCGAACCTGTCCGCAAACGCCCCGGCATGTATATCGGCGGCACCGACGAACGCGCCTTGCACCACCTCGTTGCGGAAGTTCTCGATAACTCGATGGACGAAGCCGTCGCCGGTCACGCCAACCGGATCGAGGTTGAGCTACACGACGATTATTCCATCACCATCCGCGACAATGGCCGCGGCATTCCGATCGACCCGCACCCCAAATTCCCCGGTAAATCCGCGCTGGAGGTGATCCTCTGCACCCTTCACGCGGGCGGCAAATTCTCCGGCAAGGCCTATCAAACCTCCGGCGGCCTGCACGGTGTTGGCGCATCCGTGGTCAACGCGCTCTCCGATTCTATGGTCGTTCAGGTCGCCCGTGATCGCAAACTCTACGAGCAGAGCTTCTCCCGCGGCCTGCCGCAAGGCCCCGTGGCGGAAGTCGGCGCCGCCCCCAACCGGCGCGGCACCACCGTCACCTTCCATGCCGATGAACAGATCTTCGGCCATCACCGTTTCAAGCCCGCCCGCCTCCTCAAGATGGTGCGCTCCAAGGCCTATCTCTTCTCCGGTGTAGAGATCCGCTGGAAATCCGCGATCGACGATGGCGAAACCCCGCAAGAAACCAACTTCCATTTCCCCGGTGGTCTGGCTGATTACCTTAGCGAAACCTTGGGCAGCGCCTCCACCTATGCCGAGCGCCCCTTCGCAGGCACCGTTGATTTCCGAGAGAAGTTCAACACCACCGGCAAGGTCGAATGGGCGATCAACTGGACGCCCGCGCGCGACGGTTTCATCCAGTCCTACTGTAACACCGTCCCCACCCCCGAGGGCGGCACGCATGAGGCCGGCTTCTGGGCCGCGATCCTCAAAGGCGTCCGCGCCTATGGCGAGTTGATCAATAACCGCAAAGCCACGCAGATCACCCGTGACGATCTGATCACCGGCGGCTGTGCGCTGGTATCCTGCTTCATCCGCGAGCCGGAGTTCGTGGGCCAAACCAAGGACCGCCTCGCCACTACCGAGGCCCAGCGCCTCGTCGAAAATGCCGTCCGTGACCATTTCGACAACTGGCTGGCCGCAGATACCAAATCCGCAGGCGCGATCCTCGATTTCCTCATTCTGCGTGCCGAGGAGCGCCTGCGCCGCCGGCAAGAGAAGGAAACCGCCCGCAAATCCGCGACCAAGAAGCTCCGCTTGCCGGGCAAGCTTGTCGATTGCTCCGCCACCAACCGCGAAGGTACCGAGCTGTTCATCGTCGAAGGTGACAGCGCCGGCGGTTCCGCGAAAATGGCCCGCGACCGCAAGACCCAAGCGCTCCTGCCCCTGCGCGGCAAAATCCTCAACGTGCTTGGCGCCGCCTCCTCAAAACTCGGCAGCAATCAGGAGATCAACGACCTGACCCAAGCGCTCGGCGTCGGGCTGGGTACCAAGTTCAATGTCGATGACCTCCGCTACGACAAGATCATCATCATGACCGACGCCGATGTCGACGGCGCCCATATCGCCTCGCTTCTGATGACGTTTTTCTTCACCCAGATGCGCCCGATGATCGACCACGGCCACCTCTACCTCGCCTGCCCGCCGCTCTACCGCCTGACCCAAGGCGCGCGGCGGCTCTATGTGGCCGATGAAGCCGAGAAAGCAGCCGTGATGGAAAAGGGCTTGGGCGGCAAAGGCAAGATCGACGTGCAGCGCTTCAAAGGTTTGGGCGAGATGGACGCCAAAGACCTCAAGGAAACCACGATGGACCCAGCCTCCCGCAAGCTGATCCGCGTTACCATCGACGAGGACGAACCCGGCGAAACCGGCGACCTCGTCGAGCGGCTCATGGGCAAGAAACCCGAACTGCGCTTCCAGTATATTCAGGAGAACGCGAAGTTCGTTGAGGAGTTGGATGTCTAATCACTTTCAATAGACTGCCACGCTCCATTTCGCGGCACCCTCAACGAGACGTCTCTCAATCGCGAGGTGGTTTGGAACTGCGCGCCCCGTTCCCCTCGCACCATCGAAAGCCCAAACCGTTGACAAAGTGTTGACAGTGCTTATCTGATTTCCACTCTTGTGGCCGCCCCAACATTGCGCGAACTCTCTTTGCGCCACCCTGCGGAGGGTGTTTTCATGAAGCGAACGATCCTTTTCAGCCTTGCATCCCTTGGCATTGCCTCGCTCGCTCATGCAGATCAACACACCCAAATGACCGATCTCTTGCGTATTTACGAGGCTGAGGCACCCACGGGCGATACGCGCGGCTTCATCGCCGAAGCGCGTAGCGAAGACACGCTCTATCATTCCGGTGACAGCGCCGCCTTTGATCCGATCTATTGCTTGGACGAAGAGCACGCCGTCACAATCCCCGGCCTCGCGGATGGTGGCGTCGTGATCGATGTTACCGGCAGTGGCTCCGCCGCCGAGGTCGTCCAATCAGCAGAGGCCGAAGGCGCGGTCGCGCTTGTCCAAATTGATGGCAATGATATGCTCCTCCATATCGCCCAGCGGGCGCCGGATACCAAGGCTATCGTCACCGCAACGAACACGCTTCAGCCCACAAATGTCGACATCAGCCAAGACACCGCCGCTGCCATTGTCGATGTCTGCATCGACGGGCCGCGCACCACCATCGATTTCAGCAGCGATGATCTGAGGTGATTGATGTGCTCTCTGGCCCTGACGGACAGAATATTTTCGTTAATCAATAGCCCGTTGCCCGTGACGATGGCCACCGTCACGGTTCGTTACTGCGCAAAATGCTGCAGGTGCGATATGCATAGGTTGTGCATCAGTTTTGCATGGGTTGTGCATCGCCCGGATCAGGCCGAACCAGCGAGCGTTAACACTTGGCTCCAAAGCGCATCCGGCACGTCGATCTCCGTCATTTCACGCCTCGAAGCCCCTGGAATCCTTGCATTTTCCTGTTCCGCCACCGCATCGGCCACCCGTTTGAACCGTTCTGCCAACGTGTCGGCATGGGTGCCGGGGTCAATCAAGATGTAGAACTGCCCCAAATCATGCGGCGGTCCATCGGCCAGCTTCAAGCCTTTGACATCTAACGAGTTTACCGATCCGGTCAGGCCAGCAGCCAGCATCTCGACCATAAGGCCCAACCCCCATCCCTTGTATCCCCCCGCACTCACCAATGCGCCTTTAAGGGCTGATTCGGGGTCGTCGGTCTGGTTTCCTTCTGCATCCACGGCCCATCCCAGCGGGATTTTTTGCCCCGCAGCCTTTGCCATGGTGATCTTGCCCAATGCCACCGCCGAGGTCGAAAAATCGAAATGCATCAGCGGCTTACCATCACCCGGCACAGTCATTGCAAACGGGTTCGTGCCGATCACAGCCTTATTCCCCCCCGGCGGCGCCACGATCGGCGAAGCATTTGTAAACCCGATCCCGATAAGACCTTCAGCAGCGATCTGTTCGGTGAAATAGCCCAAGCTTGTGCATGTATGGGCATGCGCCACCGCCAAAGTAGCGACACCACACTCCCGCGCCGCCGCCACCGCTTCCGGCAGACCACGGGCGAACGCAGGCTGCGCAAAACCAAGGCGCGCATCCGCTGTCACAGCGCCCGGTTTAGGGCGCGAAATGACCGGCGTAACCGTGCCGTTCACCCGACCGGAGGTCAGCTGGATGCAATAGCTTTCCAAATAATAAAGACCGCAGATCACATTCCCCAGCGCCTCGGCCCGCGCAACGGCTTTAGCGACCTCGTCAGCCTGAAATTCTCCTGCCCCGTGCGCCACAAGGGCGGCCTTTGATTTCTCTTTTATTTCAGAAACTTGAACCTTCATTTTTCAATGACCCTCCCGTTTTCCAACCGCACAACTCGATCCATTCGCGCGGCCAGTTCCATGTTGTGCGTCGCGACCACGGCCGAAAGGCCGGTGTCCCGCACCAACGAAATGAGCGCTTCGAACACGCGCTCCGACGTTTCCGGATCGAGGTTGCCGGTTGGCTCATCCGCCAATAGAAGCTTCGGTTCATTCGCCAACGCACGACAAAACGCGACCCGCTGCTGCTCCCCTCCCGAAAGCGCAGCTGGCCTGTGAGTCGCCCGTTCGGCAACACCGACAGACTCCAGAAGCCCCCAAGCCCGCGCCTTGGCCACCTTCTGCGGGACACCATCGGCCAGTTGCGGCAAAACGACGTTTTCCAAGGCTGAAAATTCGGGAAGCAAATGGTGGAACTGATAGATGAACCCCACCTCCGAGCGCCGCGCCGCTGTCCGCCGCCGGTCACTCCGCGCGGTCATATCCCGCCCCGACAGGCCGACCGTCCCGCTGTCCGGTACATCCAGCAAACCCGCGATATGCAGAAGGGTCGATTTACCCGCCCCCGAAGGCGCCACGAGCGCGATCATCTCACCTGCGGAGGCGGTCAAATCCACACCCCGCAAGACATTGACCTCATTCGGCTTTCCGCGGTTGTAGGATTTCGTGACCCCTTGCAGCGACAGAACCGGCTCACTCATAGCGCAGCGCCTCCACCGGGTTCATCCGCGCTGCCCGCCGCGCCGGAAAGAGAGTCACCCCCCAAGAAAGCCCCAGCGAAAGGGCAACAGCGGATAGCACATCTGACAGCCTCAATTCCGCAGGCAGTTCGTAAATTCCCCGGATCGATGGGTCCCAAACCCCACCACCGGTCGCATAATTAATAAATGCGAAAACTGGATCGACATAGATTGCAAAGAGACAGCCCAAAACCACGCCGACAATCGTTCCGACCGTTCCGATGCTGGCCCCACAAATGAAGAACACCCGCATCACCGCCCCTTCGGTCAGCCCCATCGTCCGCAAAATGCCAATATCCCGCCCTTTGTTTTTTACCAGCATGATCAGGCCGGAAATAATATTCATCGATGCGATCAACACGAGGATCGAGAGCAATATGAACATTACGTTATCTTCAACGCTCAACGCGCGGAGAAACGCACCTGCACTATCGCGCCACGTCCACACAAGCGCGCGCGGCCCCATCGCCGCCATCAGATCGGGTATCATCTCGTCAATCGCCTCGGGGTCGTCGACCATGACCTCCAACTCATCCGCCACATCGCCGCGATTGAAAAACTGCTGCGCTTCGGAGAGCGGTAGATACACGCGCATGCGGTCGATATCCCAACGCCCTGCGGAGAATACATAAACCACATCATAGGCGCTCACGCGGGGCGATGTGCCAAAGGCCGTGCGCACCCCGTTCGGAGAAATCAGCTTAATCCGATCACCGACGCCGACCCCCAATTCACGCGCGACGCCAGTGCCGATCGCAATCCCTTGTGAGAAGGAGCCAATATCACCCACGCCGTCAGATCCACGCCCAATTCTCGGAATAGTGAAAAAATCATCTGGATTTATACCATAAACCTCGACGCCAATGTTCGAATTTTGAAAGTTTCCCATCACCTGACCACGCACCAACGGCGCTGCGCGCGTCACACCTGCGACCTGAAGCACAGCCTGCGCGCGATCTGAATAGTCAGAAATAGCGCGACTTGTCCGCCCGGCCTCGTCCACTTCGATGGTCTGGTAAAGCGTCACATGAGCGTTCGCGCCAAGGATCGTATCAACGAACTCCGCCCGAAAGCCCGAGCGCACGGCAAGCGTTGCAATCAGCGCAAACACCGCCAGTGACACGCCGATCAGGCTGATCCATGTCATCACCGAGACGCCACCCTCGGCCCGCCGCGCACGGATGTAACGCCAAGCGATCATGAATTCGAATTTGGCGAACGGTCTTGTCGAACTTTTGGACATTTCTGGGCCTATATCAGCTTCAGGTCTTTATAGGTCAGCCAGCGTCGTAGAGCCAGAAAAGAGAGAAGCCGCACACCTGCGCAGGGGGCCATCAAGTCTGGCTCCCCCGCGCGTGTTTGTAACATGCCCTCAAGCCTGCGCCTTCCCGTAGATCTGGGCAATCCGCGCAATCGCCTGTTCCGGCGGCAGCTCCTCGCTTTCGCCCGTGCGGCGGCTGGCGAGTTCTACAACCCCGTTCTTCAATCCGCGCGGCCCAACGGTGATCCGCCACGGCAAACCAATAAGGTCCATCGAGGCAAACTTCCCACCCGCACGCTCGTTGCGGTCGTCATAAAGAGGCTCAAGCCCAAGCGCAGTGAGCGACGCATAGATTGCCTCACAAGCGGCATCAGCTTCGTCGTCACCTTGCTTGAGGTTGACGATCCCGCAGTGGAACGGCGTCACGCCCTC
>Ga0181571_10001225_pt1 | contig 18336 bp, 13 predicted proteins | sample 101ome_17_FD_132440 | JGI IMG/M metagenome (GOLD analysis project Ga0181571, IMG submission 132440) | Coastal salt marsh microbial communities from the Groves Creek Marsh, Skidaway Island, Georgia - 101407AT metaG (megahit assembly) | ecosystem: Environmental > Aquatic > Marine > Intertidal... | reverse complement strand
GCCCAAGTAATCAGGCGGCGGAGGTCTGTGCGGTGGGAGCGGCTGGTTACGAGCCAGATCAGGAGGAACACCGGACCTGCAAGCATACCGCGCCAGACGAGCATTTCTGTGCCGTCCAGCCCTGACCAACGCATGAAGAGTGTATCCGGCGTCAGAACAAGTGCGCCGAATGTTGCGAGCAGAAGCCCGAACAAGGGGTGAGCGGTCATTCGCCGCTGATGGCGATCTTGCCCTTTAGCCGTGCGCCCTTGTGCGACTCGAGCTGCTTGGCGGTGACGTCTGCTTCGACGCGGGCGTCGGTGTGCAATTCGACGTCGTCAGCCTTTAGCGTGCCGGAAAGCGTGCCGCGTACCTGAGCACTGGTGGCCTTCACGTTACCATGCACGGTGCCACCGACGAGGATGTCCACGGCTTTGGCGTTGATGTCGCCGGTGACTTTGCCGGCAATATCAACGGTGGTTGCGCTGCCGCTGAGATCACCGGTGATCGTAAGGTCTTCGGCGATGATGGTCTTGCTCATGATAGAAATCTCCCTGATAGGCGCTTTTTGGCATGGAAAGGCGCGACTGCCAATCCGCCCTGACAAACATTCGCGAAAGGTTGCCTGTGGGCCTGTGCCAATAAGTTCACGATCCTGAGAGGAAGTTCAACATGGAGCGGGCGATGAGATTCGAACTCACGACCCTTACCTTGGCAAGGTAATGCTCTACCCCTGAGCTACGCCCGCGCGCCATGTCTGACCAATCTGGAGCGGGCGATGAGATTCGAACTCACGACCCTTACCTTGGCAAGGTAATGCTCTACCCCTGAGCTACGCCCGCGCCGATTGGTATGCGCGGCATAGAAAAAGCCGCAGGAGGGTGCAAGTGGAAAATGCGCGTTGCCTGCGCATTTTTGGATCATTGCGATGTGCGGTCAGACATGGTGGTCGTTTCGAGCCCGACATCAACATGGTGGATGGTGATTTGGGCGGGACGATCCAGCACGGCGATGCCGTAGCCGCCCGGTTCGTCGATCGAAAGGCCGGAATCGGGAGTGACGAAATCAATCGGTGCCTGATGGCAGGGGCTTTTGAAGCTGGACCAGCCGACGCCTTTCGTCGTGCCGGAGATGGTGCGGTGGATATGGCCGAACAGGAGGTAGGCGCCATGATCGGCCAGCCGCGAGAGGAGGGCGTCTTCGTTCTGAAGGCGGATTGCATCCATGCCGGGGAGGCCAACGCAGAAGGGCGGGTGATGGCAAGCGACGACGGGCACACGCGTGCCGCAACCGGCCAGAGCCTTGTCGAGCCATGCGAGGCGGTCGGGGCAGAGAATGCCGGAGCGGAAGCCATCAGGGTGGTCGCCGCCATCGTGAGAATCCAGAAGGATCAGGCGGTGATGGGGAAAATCGACAACCTGCTGGACGAAACCCAAGTCCGTGACCGGCGCATCAGGAAACGCGGTGCGGAATGCGGCGCGACGGTCGTGATTGCCGATCATCAGGAGGATCGGCAGCGGGCAGGCGGCGAGGACGCTTTGGAGGCGGGCATATTGGCTGGGCGTGCCATGATGGGTCAGATCGCCCATCAGCAGTACGGCCGCGGCATCAGGGTGATCGCGAGTGGCGGCGCTCAGCACCTCCTGAAAGCGAGCAAGGGGATCGAGGCCGATGATCGATTGCGCCGCCTCGGTGATATGGATGTCAGTCAGGATCAGAAGTTTGGTCATGCGCCGCAGGTTGGGCGCTGCGGTGCAAAACACAAGTGCTAAATGCAAACGCCCCCCGCGATTGCGGAGGGCGCTTGAGGTGGCCGGTTCGGGCGGGATTACTCCAGTTCGATCAGCAGGTCTTTCGCGTCGATCTGGCCGCCGGCCTGAACGTGAACGGCTTTGACCACGGCATCGCGTTCGGCGTGGAGGCCGGTTTCCATCTTCATCGCTTCGATGGTCAGAAGCAGATCACCGGCTTTGACGGCCTTGCCGACCTGAGCGGCGACGGTGGCGACGACGCCCGGCATGGGTGCGCCGATATGGTTGGGGTTGCCTGCTTCGGCTTTGGGGCGCTGGACCTTATCGGCGGCAGCGAGGCGGTTGAGCACCCGCACGGCGCGGGGTTGGCCGTTCAGTTCGAAGAAGACCTTCACCTCGCCGTTTTCATCCATGTCGCTTACCGCTTGCAGGCGGATTTCAAGGATCTTGCCGGGGTCGATCTCGGCGCTGATTTCCTCGCCCGGTTCCATGCCGTAGAAGAAGGTACGGGTCGGTAGGCTGCGGACGGGGCCGTAGATGCGATGACGGCCCATGTAATCAAGGAAAACCTTAGGGTACATTAGGTATCCGTTGAGATCCTCGTCATCCACGTCCTTGCCATCGAGCTGCTTGGAAAGGTCCGCGCGGGTGGCTTCGAGATCGACCGGCTTAAGGTGCTTGCCGGGGCGGTCGTCGAAGGCTTTATCGCCTTTGAGGATCTTCTTTTGCAGCGCTTTGGGCCAGCCGCCCGGAGGTTGACCGAGATTGCCCTTGAACATGTCAATCACGCTGTCGGGGAAGGAGACATCGACTGCGGGGTCTTCGACCTGTGCGCGGGTGAGGCCTTGGCTGACCATCATCAGGGCCATATCGCCCACAACCTTGGAAGAGGGGGTAACCTTCACGATGTCGCCGAACATCTGGTTCACGTCGGCGTAGGTCTGGGCGACCTCGTGCCAGCGGTCCTCCAAGCCCATTGAGCGGGCCTGTGCCTTGAGGTTGGTGAACTGGCCGCCGGGCATCTCGTGGAGGTAGACCTCGGAGGCGGGAGCCTGAAGGCCGCTCTCGAAGGCGGTGTAGTGGCCGCGCACCTGTTCCCAGTAGTTCGAGATTTCGCGGATCGCGGCGATGTCGAGGCCGGTATCGCGCTCGGTGCCGCGCAGCGCCTCGACAATAGAGCCAAGGGTAGGCTGCGAGGTGTTGCCGGAAAAGGCATCCATCGCGGCATCGACCACGTTCACGCCTGCATCGGCGGCGGCAACAATGGTGGCGATGGAGGCGCCGGAAGTATCGTGCGTATGGAAGTGGATCGGCAGATCGACCTCTTGCTTGAGCGCGGTGAAGAGAGCTTTGGCCGCAGCGGGCTTGAGGAGGCCAGCCATATCCTTGAGCCCCAGCACATGGGCGCCTGCTTTCTCAAGTTCCTTGGCCATGCCGATGTAATACTTGAGATCGTACTTCGAGCGGGACGGATCAAGGAGGTCGCCTGTATAACAGATGGTGCCTTCGCAGATTTTGCCGCTCTCGACGACGGCATCCATTGCGATGCGCATGTTTTCCACCCAGTTGAGGCTATCGAACACGCGGAACACATCGACGCCCGAGGCTGCCGCCTGTGCGACGAAGGCTTGCACCACGTTATCGGGGTAGTTGGTGTAGCCGACGCCGTTGGAGGCGCGTAGCAGCATTTGGGTCATGATATTGGGCATGCCGGCGCGAATGTCGCGGAGGCGCTGCCACGGGCATTCCTGCAAGAAGCGGTAGGCGACATCGAAGGTCGCGCCGCCCCAACATTCGACCGAGAAGAGATCGGGCATCTTCGCGGCATAGGCGGGGGCCGCGCCAATCATATCGATCGAGCGCATCCGCGTGGCCAAGAGAGACTGGTGACCGTCGCGCATGGTGGTGTCGGTGATCAGCAGTTTGTTCTGCTCTTTCATCCATTTGACAACGGCCTCGGGGCCTTTGGCATCCAGCAGGGTGCGGGTGCCTGCGGGGGCTTGCGTTACTTCACCGCGCCGAACAGGTGGCCGCGCTGCCTTGATATCGGCGGGCGGCTTCGGGCGACCGGCAGTCTCGGGGTGGCCGTTGACGGTGATATCTGCGATGTAGGTCAGGATCTTCGTGGCGCGGTCGCGGCGCTTTTTGAAGCTGAAGAGATCTGGCGTCGTGTCGATGAACTTGGTTGTGTATTGATTCGACAGGAAAGTCGGGTGTTTCAGCAGGTTCTCGACGAAGGCGATGTTTGTCGAAACGCCACGAATGCGGAATTCGCGCAGGGCGCGGTCCATCCGGGCAATCGCCATTTCGGGTGTGGGCGCGTGGGCCGTGACCTTGGTGAGAAGGCTGTCGTAATAGCGGGTGATCACGGCACCAGAATACGCGGTACCGCCGTCGAGCCGGATGCCCGGGCCGGTGGCCGAGCGGTACATCTGGATGCGGCCATAATCGGGGATGAAGTTATTGGTGGGGTCTTCGGTCGTTACGCGGGTTTGAAGCGCGTGACCGTTCAGCGCCACGTCATACTGGCTGGCGACGCCGGTTGCCTCGGTCAGGGATTTCCCTTCGGCGATCAGAATCTGGGCGCGGACGATATCAATGCCTGTCACCTCTTCAGTGACGGTGTGCTCGACCTGCACGCGGGGGTTCACCTCGATGAAGTAGAATTCGCCGCTGTCCATATCCATCAGGAATTCGACGGTGCCGGCGCATTCGTAGTTCACATGCTGGCAGATTTGCTTTCCGAGGTTGCAGAGCTTTTCGCGCTGGGCCTCAGAAAGGTAGGGAGCGGGCGCGCGCTCGACGACCTTTTGGTTGCGGCGCTGAACGGAGCAGTCACGCTCCCACAGGTGGTAGATGTTGCCTTGCTTGTCGCCAAGGATCTGCACCTCGACGTGACGGGCGCGGATGATCATCTTTTCGAGATAACCTTCGCCGTTGCCGAAAGCGGCTTCGGCCTCGCGGCGGCCTTCGCGCACTTTGTCGGCCAGTTCTGCCTCGGACTCGATCGGGCGCATGCCTCGGCCGCCGCCGCCCCAGCTGGCCTTGAGCATCAGGGGGTAACCGATTTCGGCGGCTTCTTTGCAGATCGCGTCCATATCATCGCCCAGCACCTCGGTCGCGGGGATGACCGGAACGCCGGCGGCGATGGCAACGCGACGGGCGGAGGCTTTGTCGCCCAGCTCGCGCATGGTTTTGGCTTTGGGACCGATAAAGGTGATGCCGTTCTTTTCGCAAGCATCTACAAAATCGGGATTTTCGGACAGGAGGCCATAACCGGGGTGGATGGCATCGGCGCCAGACATTTTGGCAACGCGGATGATCTCGTCGATGCTGAGATAGGCGGCTACGGGACCGAGGCCCTCGCCAATGCGGTAGGCTTCGTCTGCTTTGAAGCGGTGGAGGCCGAGTTTGTCCTCTTCGGCAAAGACAGCAACGGTCTTTTTGCCCATCTCGTTGGCTGCACGCATGATGCGGATGGCGATCTCGCCACGGTTTGCGACGAGAATCTTCTTAAAATCGGCCATGAGCTTCCCCCTTCTTCGCAGTTGCAGCATTATCAATATGGACTTTCTGCGTCGCAGTAAACAGTTTTGCGAGCAGTTTTTGTTAGCGCTAACTGCGTGGTTCTGAAGTGGTGTCTGCCGCGCGTGCTATTCGTGCTGCGGGGGAACCTGCCGGTTCACCAGCTTTACTTCTTGCAGCAGGAAGGAAACCAGCAAACCGCAGAACGCCAGCGCCGCTGCGAGGAGGTAGATAGGCGAAAGCGCATCAACCACTGCTTGGCCGATCATCGCTTTTGCCATATCCGGTAGGCCAGCCAACATTTGCGGGCCGATCTCCATACCGCCACTGTCGCCGGTTGGAATGCGATCACCGAGCGAGGCGGCGAGACGCGCGGAGAACATCGCGCCGAAGACTGCTACGGCAAGCGATCCGCCGATCTGACGGAACATCAGGCCGGCGGCGGTGGCGGTGCCCATCTGCTCGCGCGGGACGGCGTTTTGCACGGAGGTGGTGATAACGGGAAAGATGAAGCCCATGCCAAAGCCGACCGTCGCCAAGGACAGGCTAAAGACGGTGAGGGATGTGTCTGGTTGCAAACGGGAAAGGAGCAGCATGCCGAGGATCAGCGCGCTCATTCCGAGGAGCGGCAGGATGCGGTATTTGCCGGTTTTTGCCATATAGCGGCCTGACCCGATCGAGGAGAGGAGGATGCCCACGGTCATCGGAATCAGCAGCAGGCCAGACATTGTAGGCGAGGCGCCTTGGGCGATTTGCAGATAGAGCGGCATAAAGGTGATTGCGCCGAACATTGCGGCACCGGCAATTAAGCCGATGACGCAGGTGACCCAGAACACGTTGAGCCGGAAGAGGTTGAGCGGCAGGATCGGTTCTGCGGCGCGGCGTTCGATGCGGATGAAGGCGAGCGCGGAGATAGACGCGAGCGCCGATAGGCCGATGATCTCGACCGAAATCCACGGGAAGCTGCGGCCGCCGAGGGCTGTAACGAGGGTGAGTGCGGCGAGGGCAACAGACAGCGTGACGGCGCCGGACCAGTCTATCGCATGGGATGTGCGCTTCCCGGTCGGTTTGAAGCTGGCGGCGAAACCAAGCACCGCGATCAACCCAAGGGGAATGTTGATGAAGAAGATCCAGTGCCAGCTGAACACATCAACGAACCAGCCGCCCATCAGGGGGCCGATGACCGATGATACCGAAAACACCGCCGCAAAGACACCTTGCACCTTGCCGCGGTCTTTGGCTGGAATGACGTCGCCAACAACGGAGAGCGCCAAAACGAAAAGACCACCGCCGCCGAATCCCTGTATGGCGCGGGCGAGGATGAGATAGGTCATGTTGATCGCGGCTCCACAGAGGATCGAGCCAACCAAGAACAAACCAACAGAGACGAAGACCGTGTTCCGCCGCCCATAGAGGTCGCCCAGCTTGCCATAGAGTGGCGCGACGACGGTGGCGGAGAGGATATAAGCGGTGACGACCCAGCTCAGATGCTCGAGCCCGCCGAGATCAGCCGTAATGGTGGGCAGGGCGGTCGAAACGATTGTCTGATCGAGCGCGCCGAGCAGCAACAGCAGGCCGATTGAAATGATGACCATGCGGACATTGACGTCCTCATGGGGTTGGTCGGGTGAAGACGGTTGTTCTGAGGTGTGGGACATGGGGCTCCGCTCTAGCGGCCAAATGGGCCTACCGATGGGGTGACTATTCCTGCTAGGCAGGAGATGTCAATGAACAGATCGGTTCAGTTTTGGTCGGCGGGTGTGAAAACCTTGCGAACGTATGGTGAACAAGGGCTTTTCTCGGCAGGCGGCATCGGTTACGGTCGCGCCATGAGCAGTGATACTGAAAACGCCTTTGATACGGCCGTTCCGCTGAGCCAGCGGGCAATGATGGGTGCGCGCGGTGCGCCGCGTTATCTGGATGATCTGAACCCCGCGCAGCGGGAGGCTGTTGAGGCGCTGGACGGGCCTGTGCTGATGCTGGCGGGGGCTGGCACCGGCAAAACCAAGGCACTGACGACGCGGATCGCGCATTTGTTGAACACGGGGCGTGCGCGGCCCAATGAAATTCTGGCTGTGACCTTTACCAACAAGGCCGCGCGGGAGATGAAAGAGCGCGTGGGGCGGCATTTGGGCGAGGCCGTGGAAGGAATGCCCTGGATGGGCACGTTCCACTCGATCTCGGTCAAGCTGTTGCGGCTGCACGCTGAATTGGTGGATCTGAAGAGCAATTTCACCATCCTCGATACCGATGATCAGATCCGGTTGATGAAGCAGCTGATCGTCGCGAGCAATATCGATGAAAAGCGCTGGCCGGCGCGGATGTTGGCGGGGATCATCGATGGGTGGAAGAACCGCGCGCTGACACCGGATAAGATTCCCGTCGCCGATGCCAATGCCTTTGACCGGCGCGGGGCGGAGCTATACGCGCAATATCAAACGCGATTGCGGGAGCTGAACGCGGTCGATTTTGGTGATCTGTTGCTGCATGTAGTGACGATTTTTCAGGCCAATGCAGATATTCTCAAACGCTATCAGGAATGGTTCCGTTACATCCTTGTGGACGAGTATCAGGATACCAACGTAGCGCAGTATTTGTGGCTGCGCCTGCTGGCGGGTGGGCATAAAAATATCTGCTGCGTGGGCGATGACGATCAGTCGATCTATGGCTGGCGCGGCGCGGAAGTGGGCAACATCCTGAAATTCGAAAAGGATTTCCCGGGCGCAAAGATCATCCGTTTGGAGCAAAACTACCGCTCGACGCCGCATATCCTTGGTGCAGCGGGCGGGGTGATTGCCGCCAATAAGGGGCGTTTGGGCAAAGAGCTGTGGACCGAGGCCGAGGACGGCGAAAAAGTCCGGCTGATCGGCCATTGGGACGGCGAGGAAGAGGCGCGCTGGATCGGCGAAGAGATTGAGGCCATGCAGCGTGGCACGCGCGGGATGGCCCCTGCGAGCCTGAATGCGATGGCAATTTTGGTGCGGGCCTCGCATCAGATGCGGGCGTTTGAGGACCGGTTCCTGACCATTGGGTTGCCATATAAGGTTATTGGCGGGCCGCGCTTTTATGAGCGGATGGAGATCCGCGATGCGATGGCCTATTTCCGGCTGGCGGTGAGCCAAGACGATGATCTGGCTTTTGAGAGGATTGTGAACACGCCGAAGCGGGGGTTGGGCGACAAGGCTGTGCAGACGATCCAGCGCGCGGCGCGAACCAACGGTGTGTCTCTTGTGGAAGGTGCGCGGCTGGCGGCGCAGGGCGGGCTGATCAAGGGCAAAGGCGGCGCGGCGCTGGGCCAGTTGGTCGCTGATCTGGACCGCTGGCATGGACAATTGCGGGCCGAGGCGGACACGCATGTCGAGTTGGCCGAGATGATCCTCGACGAATCCGGCTATACGACAATGTGGCAAAACGACAAAACGCCAGAGGCGCCGGGGCGGCTGGAGAACCTTAAGGAACTCGTCAAAGCGCTTGAAAACTTTGATAATTTGCAAGGTTTTTTGGAGCACGTTGCGCTGATCATGGATAATGAGAGCGACGATGCCGACGAGAAGGTCAGCATCATGACACTGCACGCGGCGAAGGGGCTGGAATTTCCTATCGTCTTCCTCCCCGGTTGGGAGGACGGCTTGTTCCCCAGTCAGCGCAGCATGGATGAAAGCGGGCTGAAGGGCTTGGAGGAAGAGCGGCGGCTGGCCTATGTGGGGATCACGCGGGCCGAGGAGCTGTGCACCATTTCCTTTGCCGCGAACCGGCGGGTTTACGGGCAATGGCAGAGCCAGTTGCCGAGCCGGTTCATCGACGAATTGCCAGAGGCGCATGTGGATGTGCTGACCCCGCCGGGGCTTTACGGCGGCGGCTATGGTGCTGCGGGCATGAGTGCTGCGGCTTCACCTGCTGCCGAATATGGGCGCTCCACGTTGCAGGACCGGGTAGGGCGGGCGGATGTCTATAACTCGCCGGGATGGCGGCGGCTGCAAGATCGTAGCCAGCAGCGCCCAATGCGCCAGCCCACCGAGCAGCGCGGAATGACGATTGATCTGGAGGCGGTGTCGGCCTTCAGCGAGGGGGATCGCGTGTTCCATCAGAAGTTCGGCTACGGCGAGGTGATGGGGATCGAAGGCGACAAACTGGCGATCAGCTTTGACAAGGCCGGCGAAAAGAATGTCGTGGCCCGCTTCGTGGTGCCTGCAGCAGAGGCGGATGACGTTCCGTTCTAGCGCATGAGCAGGGCGACGTCGATCATCCGGTTTGAGAAGCCCCATTCATTGTCGTACCAGCCAAATACCCGCAGCAGACCGCCGCTGGTGACGGTGGTTTCGTTCCGGTCCATGACGATAGACTCTGGGCGCATACGCAGATCGGCGGAGACGAGCGGCAGGGGTGTCAGGCCGAGGATGGTGCCTTGATGGGTTTCGAAAAGGGTGTTGACCTCAGCCGCTGTGACAGGGGTTTTCAGCTCCGCCGTAAGGTCGATTGCAGAGACTGAGGCGGTCGGCACGCGCACGGCGCGGCCTTCAACCCGCCCCGCCAGATCTGGCAGGACGATATCGGTCAGGCGTGAAGCGGAAGTGGTGGTTGGCACCATCGAAAGGCCCGCAGCACGGGAGCGCACCAAATCGCCGCGCGGGGCGTCAACGGTGGGTTGGCTGCCAGTGTAGCAATGGATGGTGGTCATATGGCCAGTTTCGAGGCCGAAAGCATCATCTAGAATGCGCAGCAGTGGGGCGAGCGCATTGGTGGTGCAGGAAGCGTTTGAGACGACCTGTTGCTCCTTCAGCGCGGTGTCATTCGCGCCAAGGACCACGGTGAGGTCAGCGTCGCTGCACGGGCCGGAAATGAGAACCCGCTTGGCACCTGCTTGCAGCGCGCGCTCGGCGAAGGCGCGGTCTGTGGCCTTGCCGGTGCAATCGATCAAAAGATCGACGCCGGAGAGGTCGATATCGCGCGGGTCTGCGTGACTGGTCAGCGGAAAGCGGTGGCCGTTGATGATGAGGGCCTCATCCTCATGTGCGACGGTGCCGCCGAAGGGGCCGTAGACGCTGTCATGCGCAAGCAAATAGGCGCATAGCTCTGGCCGTGCGATATCGTTGAGATGCACAATCTCCAGCCCTTCGCCCGCGCGGGTGGAGGTGACCAATCTGAGCACGGCGCGGCCGATCCGGCCAAGCCCATTTATCGCAATACGCATTGGGGTCTCCTTTGCCGGCGATTCAATCCGAAGCGCGGGACGACTGCAAGAGGGTGTGTCGCTGCTTTGGGGCGCAGAAGGCTAGCGGACGGAGGGGATCGGACCGTCGGCGCGGCCATTGATGAACTGATCGAGATAGGGATCGCCGCTGGTGTCCATCTGGGCGACAGGGCCATGCCAGCGGATCTTGCCGGCATGGAGCATCGCTACCGTATCTGCGATGGCGCGAACGGAAGTCATATCATGGGTGATGGTGATTGCCGTGGCGCCCATTTCGGTGACGATCTCGCGGATCAGATCATTGATCACGCCGGACATGATCGGATCAAGGCCGGTGGTCGGCTCGTCGAAAAAGATGATCTCCGGTTCAGCGGCGATGGCGCGGGCAAGACTGACGCGCTTCTGCATGCCGCCGGAAAGTTCGGCTGGGAGGCGGTCAGCCACTTCGGCCCCAAGGCCAACACGGCGGAGCTTTTCAACGGCGATCTCACGGGCCTCGTCTCGCGGGCGCTTTAGGCTGCCGCGCAGGAGGCGGAAGCCGACATTCTGCCAGACGGGAAGGCTATCGAACAAGGCGCCGCCCTGAAACAGCATCCCGAAGCGAGCAAGGAAAGCATCGCGCGGCGCACGGGAGATATCGACGCCATCGACGCTGATTTTGCCGCTGTCGATCTCGACCAGGCCAAGGATGGTTTTGATCAGGACGGATTTGCCCGAACCGGACCCGCCTATGACGACGAGGCTTTGGCCCTTTGCCACGGTGAGGTCGATGCCGCGCAGGACGTGGTTGCTGCCAAAAGAGCGGGTGACGTTGGAGAGTTCGATCATAATGTGAAGAACGCCTCCGTCAGTATGAAGTTGGCGGCAAGGATCAAAACGGCGGCGGCAACCACGGAGGATTTGGTCGCGCGGCCAACGCCCATCGCGCCACGGCTGGAGTTCATGCCGAAATAGCAGCCCATCAGCGCGGCGATAAAGCCGAAGACAGCGCCTTTGACGAGAGAGGACACCACATCGCGGGTTTGCAGGAAGTCGACGGTGTTCGTGAGGTAGGCGGCGGCGTTGAAGCCAAGCCGCCCTGTGCCGACAAGATAGCCGCCCATGATGCCGATGATATCCCCCACGCCAACCAGCACTGGCACCGCGAGCGTTGCGGCCAGAACGCGCGGCAGGGTGAGGTATTTCATCGGGTGGGTAGAAAGGGTGACGAGCGCGTCGATCTGTTCAGTCACTTTCATCGTCGCGATCTCGGCGGCGATGGAAGATGTCACGCGGGCGGCGATCATCAGGCCCACCAAAACCGGACCAAGCTCGCGCACCATGCCGATAGCGACGATCTGGGGGACCACAGCCTCCGCCGAGAAGCGCGCGCCGCCAGCATAAATTTGCAGGGCGAGTGCGCCGCCGGTGAAGATCGCGGTGAGGCCGACAACTGGGAGGGAGAAGTAACCAATTTGCAGGAGAGCGATGCCAAATTCACGCGGATAAAAAGGAGGGCGGAACAGGTGCGAGAGCGTTTGGGCGGTGAAAAGCGTAATGCGCCCAATGGCGGCCAGTGCAGCGAGAACCGTTGCGCCGATGGCGGAAAGCGCACGCATCATCACCCGCCGATATAGGTGCGGGCATAGCGGTGGCCCAGCGAGGTGAGAATTTCGTAACCGATGGTATCGGCGAGATCGGCCAAGACATCGACGCCCTGATCCGGCCCGAGGAGGGTCAGGTGTTCAGGTGCGGGGCCATCAAGCGGAACTTCGACCGTCAGCAAATCCATCGATACGCGGCCGCGAAGCGGGCAAGGGGTGCCGTTGTGCCAGAGTGTGACCTTTGAGGACAAGGCGCGGAGGATGCCATCGGCGTAGCCTGCCGCGATGGTGGCGATGCGGGTGGGTGCGGTGGCTGTCCAGCTGTTGCCGTAGCCAACCGTTTCGCCCGCCTCGACGATGCGAGTTTGGATCACTGGGATATCAAGGCACACCACGGGGGTTGCCTCGGTGAAGGGGAAGCCGCCGTAGAGGCCGATGCCGGGGCGGGTCAGCTCAAAGTGATAGTCAGGCCCGAGCAAAATACCGCCAGTAGCCGCGAGTGAGCGGGGCGCGTCGATCCCGTCGACCATTTTGCGGAAGGCCTGCAATTGTTGGCCATTCATCGGGTGGTCGGGTTCGTCGGCGCAGGCGAGATGGCTCATGACGAGCGTAGGCTTGCGGGCGAGGATATCAGGCGCGAGCGCATGCCATTCGGCGGGCTCCATGCCGAGACGGTTCATGCCGCTGTCCAACTGAACACCGAACGGGTGATCAGGTAGCGCTTGTAGATGCCGCTCGACCTGTTCGCGGGAATTCAACATCGGAACAAGATTTAGGCGCTGGATCAAAGCGGCATCGCCCGCCATGTGACCAGAGAACACGTTGATCTGCGGCTCGGGGCCGATGGCAGAACGCAGCTTGATCGCTTCCTCCGCCACGGCGACGAAAAACTGACGTGCGCCTGCGCGACGCAGAGCGGCCGCGACGCGACCGGAATCGAGGCCGTACCCGTCTGCTTTGACAACGGCGGCGGTTTCACCGCTGGAGCGGGAGGCAAGGGCGCTCCAGTTATCGACGATGGCGTCGAGATCAATGGTGAGATGTGCTGCGGTCATAGCGCTCTTTTGGCAGGGGTGGGGCGGGGCGACAAGCCCCTAGAAGCCATCCGAGTCGCTGCCGTTCTGCTGCCACGGTTTGACGAGGTTGCCGAAGCGGGTGAATTGGCCCTCGAAGGAGAGATCGACGGTGCCGATGGGGCCGTGACGCTGCTTGCCGATGATCACTTCGGCTTTTCCGTGCAGGCGTTCCATCTCCTCCTGCCACTGGGCCATCTTCTCCATCTCGTGCTCGCCTGGTTTTTCGCGCTCTTTGTAATATTCCTCGCGGAACACGAACATCACCACATCAGCGTCCTGCTCAATGGAGCCGGATTCGCGGAGGTCGGAGAGTTGGGGGCGTTTGTCGTCGCGCGATTCGACCTGACGGGAGAGCTGCGAGAGTGCGACAACGGGAATATCGAGTTCCTTGGCGATTGCTTTGAGGCCTTGGGTGATTTCGGACACCTCGTTGACGCGGCTGTCTTTCGCGGTGGCGGGACGGACAAGCTGCAAATAGTCCACGAACAGCGCATCAAGCCCGTGGGTTCGTTTGAGGCGGCGGGCGCGGGCGGCGAGCTGGCTGATCGGCAACGCGGGCGTGTCATCGATGAAGAGCGGGCAGCTTTCCAGCTCTTTCGCGGCGTCGACGAAGCGGCGGAACTCGGCCTCAGTCATGTCGCCCCGGCGGATGTTTTCGGACGGGATTTCTGCCGCCTCGGAGAGAATACGCGCGGCAAGCTGCTCGGCGCTCATTTCGAGGCTGTAGAAGCCCACGACGCCGCCGTTTGCGGCGCTGCCGTCCGCCCCTTTGCGGTAGGCTTTGGCGATATTGTAGGCGACGTTGGTGGCGAGCGAGGTTTTACCCATTGAGGGGCGACCAGCGAGGATCAGCAAGTCGGAGCGGTGCAGACCGCCGAGCTTTTTGTCGAGATCGACAAGGCCGGTGGAAACGCCAGCCAAGCCGCCATCGCGCTTATAGGCGGCGGCGGCGACTTCAACCGCATCGGTTACGGCTTTGAGAAAGCTTTGAAATCCGCTCTCGGAGGTGCCTTGCTCGGCGAGCTTGTAGAGGGCTTGTTCGGCTTCGACGATCTGTTCGCGAGGCTCGGAGCTGACATCGACCTTGCGGGCCTTGCTGGAGATATCCTGCCCCAAGCGCATCAGTTCGCGCCGGACGGCGAGATCATAAATCATCTGCGCGTAATCGCGGGCTGCGAAAGCAGAGATCGCGGAGCCTGCGAGGCGGACGAGATAGGCAGGGCCGCCAAGTTCCTGCAGGCCTTCGTCTTCCTCGAAAAACGCTTTCAGCGTGACGGGGCTGGCGAGTGCGTTCTTGGCGATGCGGTTTGCGGCCGTTTCGTAGATGCGCGCGTGAACGGGCTCGTAAAAATGCTCGGGCTTGATGACCGATGCGATGCGGTCATAGACATCGTTATTGGTCAGAATCGCGCCGAGCAATTGCTGCTCGGCTTCGATCGAGTGGGGGACGCGATCGGCTTCGGTGTTTTCTGAAGATGAATCCGTTTTGAAAGACGTAATTTCGTTCATTTTTCCCCACCGTTCCGGCCAGCGCTCGCCACGCGCATGTCTAGCCATGTCGCGGTGATTTGACCATCGGGATATAGCTGTGGGCAAGCCACGGGATAAGTTTGTGGATCACCCGCAAAGCGTGGCGTTTCTACATTAGTTTGGATACCACGGCTTGAACCATACCATATCTTGTTGTGGTGTGCGATTCTTCTTGTGGAACTGTCCACAAGGCTGTGGAAAATTCAGGCGTTGCGCTCCGACCAGCCGTTCGGATCGTTGAGATAGGCCTCGACCTCGGTGAGGGTTTCCTCGTCGAAGGCTGCGCGGCGCTTGGCTTCTGCAAGAACATCCCACCATGTGCAGAGATACATCAACTTGATGCCATGCTCGGCTAGGGTGTCTTCGACGCCTTTGTGGATGCCGTAGAAGAAGATGACCGCCGTGGCGTCGCAGGTTGCGCCTGTGTCGCGGATTGCGTCAACGAAGGACAGCTTGGAACCGCCATCGGTGGTCAGATCTTCGACGAGAAGCGCGCGCTGGCCTTCGGACATGGCGCCTTCGATTCTGGCATTGCGACCGTAGCCTTTCGGCTTCTTGCGCACATAAGTCATTGGCAGGGCGAGTCGTTCAGCCACGAAAGCGGCGAAGGGGATGCCCGCCGTTTCACCACCGGCGATGTTGTCGTAGGCCTCGAACCCGCCTTCACGCATGATCGTCACCGCGAGGAAATCCATCAAGGTCGAGCGGATCCGCGGAAAGGAGATCAGCTTGCGGCAGTCGATATAGGTTGGTGCCTTCTTGCCGCTGGCATGGGTGAACGGATCACGGGTATTGAAATGAATGGCTCCGATCTCGATCAGCATGCCGGCGGTGAGGCGAGCGATTTCTTCCTTCGAGGGGAAAGAGGAGGGGATCATGAGCTGTCCTTTGTTCTAGGGATGGTCAGGCTTCGACGTGCCAATGCAGCGGGAAGCCGGGGTCGAAAACGGTGACGGGGCCTGCGCCGGTATCAATGCGTTCGGGGTAGGCGACGGGATCGCCTTTGACGAGGGTGATTGTTTCTTCATTGGGCGGCAGGCGGTAGTAGGCTGGCCCGTTGAGCGAGGTGAAGGATTCGAGCGCTTTTAGCTTTCCTGCGGCCTCGAACACCTCAGCCAGGCAGGAGAGCGTGTTAGGCGCGGTGAAACAGCCTGCGCAACCGCAGGGCTGGAGTTTGGCCGGATCCGTATGCGGTGCGCTGTCGGTCCCGAGGAAGAAGCGCGGATCGCCCGAAACAGCGGCTTGCACCAGCGCGATGCGGTGGCGCTCGCGTTTGGCGACGGGCAGGCAGTAATAATGCGGGCGGATACCGCCGGCGAGGATGCTGTTGCGGTTGATGATCAGGTGATGGGTGGTGATCGTCGCTGCGAGGTTCTTTGGGTTGTCGCGGACGAAATCGACGGCGTCTTGTGTGGTGACATGCTCCATGATCACGCGCAGGTCAGGCACTTTTTTACGGATCGGTTTGAGGACGCGGTCGATGAAAGTGGCTTCGCGATCGAAGATATCGATTGCGTGGTCTGTCACCTCGCCATGCACACAGAGGGGCATACCGATTTCGGCCATTTTCTCCAAAACGGCGCGGACTTTATCAAAATCGCGCACACCGGAGGCGGAGTTCGTTGTTGCGCCTGCGGGGTAGAGCTTCACCGCTGTGGCGATGCCTTCGGCATGGGCGCGGGCCACGTCGGCTGGATCTGTGTCCTCGGTCAGGTAGAGCGTCATCAGCGGGGTGAAACGCATGCCATCCGGCAGCGCGGCCATGATGCGGTCGCGATAGCCTGCGGCTTGTTCAGCAGTGACCACCGGCGGCACCAGATTCGGCATGATGATCGCGCGGGAGAAATGGGCCGCGGAGTAGGGCAAAACGCCCTCGAGCATCTCCCCGTCGCGGAGGTGGAGGTGCCAGTCGTCAGGACGGCGGATGGTCAGGCGGGTGATGGGTGTCTTGTCGCTCATAATGCCCACTTACACCGAAGCGGGCGGATTTGACCATAGGCTACGAATGTTCAAATCGGCGGGCGCGCAACCGTTCAAGCCGCTGGGCAAAAGCGGGGACATCCTTTCGGGCGAGGACATATTCGCACAGGCGGATGGCGAGGTCTGGGTGACCGGATTCCTCAAGAGCGCGCAGGAGGGTACGGATGTAAAACTGGCTTTTGCGGCGGTTGCGGAACAGGCGGGCGAATTCGAGCGTATCGAGCCCGCCGCGCATGGCGGCTTCGATCAGGCGGGGCAGAATGCCGAAAGCGCTGAGCGCGGCATCGACTTGGCGGCCAAGATAACGGGTGGGTAGGAACTGGACATTCGGGCGGCGGAACAGCGCGGCGTGGGTTGCATCCTCGCTAAGGGAGGGGTCGAACACGATCCAAGCTTCGGCGGCGGCTTCGATCATATCGGGGGCGAAACCGTAGCGGTCGGTAAAGCTGATGCGGCGGAATGATCTGTAGCGTTCGTCCCAGCCGGTGACGCGAGGATCAAGTGAAGCGACGGGGCGGAGTGCGAGGACACGCGCGCCCGGCGCGGCAACAGAATAAGCGGCAGCGGCATAGGCGCCCGCATGTGTGCCAAAAAAAAGGATTTTATCGAAACGATCGAAGAAACCGTCATCCTGAAGCCCGTCGAAATATTCATCGAGCGCGGGATCACGGAACCAACTCGGACCTTCGGACAGGATGGTCAAGCAGGACCAACCGTTGCGCCGCACCATCGAAAAGGCGCGCGGTTCGCGCTCTGGCCCGTATTGGCAGATTTCGGGGTAGCTCTCGAAAGTGACCATGAGACTCGAGCCGGCATCAATAAATGCCGCTGCATGATCCGCACCGATATCGTCGAAGCGCCCCTCTTCGGAGGTGAACTCTTCAATCCGGTCGAACCAGTCGTCCAGCCCGAGTCCTGCAAGGGCCGGCTCGAAATCTGTCATGACATCTTTCATCGTGTCGCAGCCTTACTCGCCACCAATTACCCAGCCAAACTCTTCATGGCAGCAGTTTGCGGCGAAAATGCGCGAAACCCAAGTCGGATTTTGGGATAAAATTGGACTCAGAAGAATGCTTGCAGCCCCGTTTGCGCCCGACCGAGGATCAGAGCGTGCACATCATGGGTGCCCTCATAGGTGTTTACAGTTTCCAGATTGACCATGTGTCGGATCACCTGGAACTCTTCCGAGATGCCATTGCCGCCGTGCATATCACGGGCGGCGCGGGCCACATCGAGTGCTTTGCCGCAATTGTTGCGCTTCATCATGCTGATCAGCTCGGGCGCGGCAGTGCCTGCGTCAAGCAGGCGGCCAAGTTGCAGAGAGCCTTGTAAGCCAAGGGAAATTTCTGTCTGCATATCGGCCAGTTTCTTTTGGAAGAGCTGGGTTTGGGCAAGCGGTTTGCCGAATTGTTTGCGGTCCAGCCCGTATTGGCGCGCGGCATGCCAGCAGAATTCGGCCGCGCCCATCACGCCCCAGCTGATGCCATAGCGGGCGCGGTTGAGACAGCCGAACGGGCCTTTGAGCCCCTCGACGCCGGGGAGGAGGGCATCTTCGCCGACGGCGACGTCCTTCATCACAATCTCGCCGGTGACAGAGGCACGGAGGGAGAGTTTGCCGCCGATTTTGGGCGCGCTCAGACCGGGTGTGCCTTTCTCTAGCAGGAATCCGCGAATCTTGCCGCCATGAGCTTCCGACTTTGCCCAGACGACAAAGACATCAG
>Ga0181571_10001222_pt1 | contig 18352 bp, 17 predicted proteins | sample 101ome_17_FD_132440 | JGI IMG/M metagenome (GOLD analysis project Ga0181571, IMG submission 132440) | Coastal salt marsh microbial communities from the Groves Creek Marsh, Skidaway Island, Georgia - 101407AT metaG (megahit assembly) | ecosystem: Environmental > Aquatic > Marine > Intertidal... | reverse complement strand
TGGCGTAAGCAGTATGGCGGGATGGGAACCGACCAACTGAAGGAACTCAAACGGCTTCAGAAGGAGAATGACCGGCTGCGGCGGGCGGTATCGGACCTTCCGCGATGGCAAGAACTTCCGGGATTGCAAGAATACGGCGCGGGCGAAGGAAAATGCGGCAGTTGCGAAAGATTATGCTGCAGGCGCGATATGCATAGGATGTGCATCAGTTATGCATAGGTTGTGCATCGCCCTTTTTAGCAAAAATGACCACTTTCTCTGCACCTGCATCCATGCCAATTTGCGGCAAAATGGGAGGGACGCATGTTTGACTTTGCAATCATCGGCGGCGGCATCGCAGGCACCAGCGCGGCGGCGCGGCTGTCACATTTGGGGGGGGTGATTCTCCTCGAAGGCGAGGACTCGCTCGCCTATCACGCCTCCGGCAGATCCGCCGCTTTGTTCGAACGGAACTACGGCAAACCACCCGTCATTGCGCTCAACATGGCGAGCCTCGAATACCACCGTGATGCCAACGGCGGCGTGCTCTCTCCGCGCGGTTTGATGTTGGTCGGATCGGCCGAATTAGAGGACCGCTACACCGCCGATCTCACCCGCATGAGCCTGACCCCGATCACCGTCGAAGAGGCCCGTGCCTTCATCCCGATTCTTGACCCTTCGGTGGTCGACCGCGCCGCATATGACGCCGAGGCATGGGACATCGACACCGACCGCCTCGTCCAGAATTTTGCAAAGGAAACAAGGGCTAACGGCGGAGAGGTCCGCACCAAAAGTGCGGTCACCGCGATCCGCCAGACGCCCTCTGGCTGGGTTCTGACCCTCAAGGACGGAGCAGAGATCGAGGCGCGGAATTTGGTCAACGCCGCAGGCGCTTGGGTCGATGTCGTGGCCGAAATGGCAGGCATCCCACCGCTCGGCTTCACCCCCATGCGCCGGTCTATGGCGCGGCTTCCCGCACCGGCTGGGTTAGATGTGTCCTCATGGCCGATGGTCTTTGGCCCGGGAGAGGACTGGTACGCCAAACCCGACGCCGGCGCGCTTATCGTCTCCCCCGGAGAGGAAGACCCCAGCACCCCGCATGACGCCTTCGCCGATGACATGGTTCTGGCCGAGGGTCTGGCCCGGTATGAAGAATTCGTGAAAGAACCAGTCACAAGGCTTCTGGCGAACTGGGCCGGCCTGCGCACCTTCTCCCCCGACCGCAACCTCGTCCTAGGCCCCTCCCCCCATGATGCACATTTCATCTGGTGCGCCGGCCAAGGCGGCTACGGCTTCCAAAGCGCCCCCGCCGCCAGCCAACTGCTCGCCGATCTGATCGCAGGAAGGCAGCCGGAACTTGATGCTCAAACGGTTTCCGCTCTGAACCCACAGCGCTTCAACCGCCAATAAAATAAGGGCGCCGGATCGCTCCGACGCCCCAATTCTTATCAGCGAGGAAGTTAGCCGTCTTTACGGATGACCTCGTTTTTAGGGTCATATGGGCTGTCCTGAACGATCTCGGCATCCCACAACTGACCCAGCATTTTGACCTGCAATTTGGTGCCAATTTCGCTGTGCTCAGGCTTCACATAACCCAAGCCAATCGACTTCTCGAAGTGCACCGAATACCCGCCAGAGGTCAGGCGCCCGACCCGCGTTCCATCTGTTGCATAAAGCGCTTCGCGGCCCCAAGGATCAGAATCAGCAGGCCCGTCGATCAGCAGCGTAACGCATTTCACACGCACACCCGTTTCGACCAGTTTGCCCTTCCCGTGGAAGTCCTTCTCCAGATCAACGAAGCGCGGCAGATCCGCCTCCAACGGGGTCGCATCGCGCCCCAGCTCATTACCAAACGCACGATAGGATTTTTCCTGACGCAGCCAGTTCTGCGCCCGCGCACCGACCAGCTTCATGCCGTGCTTTTCGCCAGCCTTTTCAAGCAGATCAAACAGGTAGTTCTGCATTTCGATCGGGTGATGAAGCTCCCAACCAAGCTCACCTGTATAGGCCACACGGATCGCGTTGACAGGGCACATGCCCAGCTCGATCTGACGGGCAGATAGCCAAGGGAAGCGCTTGTTGGAAAGCGCTGTTTCCGGGTCAGCGTCCTTGATGACTTCTTTCAATACATCGCGGGATTTCGGGCCAGCAATGGCGAAAACGCCCCATTGCGTCGTAACGTCCTGAATTTCGATGTAGCCGAATTCGTCCATCTTGTCTTCGGCGGCCTTGCGCAGGAAGTCCGCGTCATACTCGGTCCAGGCACCGGCAGAGACGAGGTAATAGTTGTTCTCGCCATTACGCACGATGGTATATTCGGTGCGGGTCGTGCCGAATGCCGTCAAAGCATAGGTCAGGTTGATCCGGCCGACTTTGGGCAGCTTGTTGCAGGTAAACCAGTCGAGGAACTGCGTCGCGCCCGGTCCTTTGACAACATGCTTGGTAAAGGCCGTTGCGTCGATAAGGCCAACGCCGTTGCGGATCGCCTTCGCCTCTTCAACGGCATACTGCCACCAGCCCCCACGGCGGAAGCTGCGGGCATCATGATCGAAGTTCTCAGGCGCGTCAGTCGGGCCGTAATAATTGGGCCGCTCCCAACCATTAACCCAACCGAACTGAGCGCCGCGTGCCTTCTGGCGATCGTAGGCAGGCGCCGTGCGCAACGGGCGGCAGGCCTCGCGCTCTTCATCGGGGTGGTGCAGGATATAGACGTGCTCGTAGCATTCCTCATTCTTCCGCGCTGCAAACTCGGTGGTCATCCACGATTGCGAGTAGCGCTTCGGGTCGAGGCTCGCCATGTCAATCTCAGCTTCGCCATCGACCATCATCTGGGCAAGGTAATACCCCGTCCCACCGGCAGCGGTGATGCCAAATGAGAAGCCTTCAGCCAGCCACATGTTGCGCATTCCGGGCGCGGGGCCAACAAGCGGGTTGCCGTCCGGCGTGTAGCAGATCGGGCCGTTGAAATCGTCCTTCAAGCCGCTTTCCTCGCACGACGGTACGCGGTGGATCATCGCCATATATTGATCTTCAATCCGCTCCAGATCGAGCGGGAAGAGGTCCGCGCGGAAGCTATCGGGCACACCATATTCAAACACTGCCGGCGCACCGCGCTCATAGACGCCAAGGATCCAGCCACCACGCTCTTCACGCACATAGGACTGCGCATCAGCGTCACGCACAACAGGATGCTCCGCGCCCCCGCTCTGGCGGTACTTCACCAGCTCAGGGTCTTGGTCCATCACGATAAACTGGTGCTCAACCGGGATCGCCGGCATCTTGATGCCCAACAGCTTCGCCGTCCGCTGGGCATGGTTGCCCGAGGCGGTCACAACGTGCTCGGCGCTCACGACAATCTGCTCTTCACCCGCAACGAGGTTACCGCCCTTCTCGACCATCTTGGTGAGCGTTACATCCCAGTGATCGCCCTTCCATTCGAAACCATCGGCCTGCCACTTCCGCTCAATCATCACACCCCGTTGGCGGGCGCCCTTAGCCATCGCCTGCGTCACGTCAGCAGGGTTAATATAGCCATCTGTGTTGTGGTAAATTGCGCCCTTCAGATCCTCGGTATTGATCAATGGCCAGCGTGCTTTGATCTCATCGGGAGTCAAAAATTCGTAGGAAACACCACAAGTTTCGGCGGTCGACGCATAGAGCCGGTATTCATCCATACGCTCGTCTGTCTGCGCCATACGCAAGTTACCAACAACCGCGAAGCCCGCGTTCAATCCAGTTTCTTCCTCTAGCGTTTTGTAGAAATCAACCGAGTATTTGTGGATATGCGTTGTCGCGTAGGACATGTTGAAAAGCGGCAAAAGCCCCGCCGCGTGCCAAGTGGAGCCAGAGGTCAGTTCATCACGCTCGATCAGCATCACATCATCCCAACCCGCCTTAGCGAGATGATAGGCGATCGACGTTCCAACGGCACCGCCGCCGACAACAAGAGCTTTGACTTGGGTTTTCATAGGGCCGACTCCATCAGGCGAATTTGACTGCAATCTGTCGAAATCCGAAATTTCGATCCCTTACCATCCGACATGTCAATGCACGAATACGACAGCATGATGTTGTCCAGCGCCCGAATGCGCTTTATCAAACAGGCAAATCATCGCTCTGGGTCGATCAATGCATATCAGCCGCACAATTTCCGATATTCGCGCAACCGTTGGTGCTTTCCGACAGGCAGGCGAATCCATCGGCCTCGTCACGACGATGGGCGCGCTACACGATGGCCACCTTGCGTTAATTTCCGAGGCCCGCGCAGCGCATGACCGCGTTATCGCTACGATTTTTGTCAACCCCACCCAATTCGGGAATGCCAGCGACCTCGAGAATTATCCGAGAACGGAAGCAAGCGACATCGCCAAGCTGGAGGCAGCTGGAACGGACGCTGTTTTCATACCTGAGAGCCGCGAAATATATCCCGACGGTGACGAAACTTTCGTCGAAACAGGGCATCTTGCAAATATGTTGCATGGCCTCGTCAGACCGGGCCATTTTCGCGGGGTGGCGACTGTCGTCGCCAAACTGTTCAATATCATTCAGGCCGATGCGGCCTATTTCGGTGAAAAAGACTACCAGCAACTACAGGTCATTCGGCGCATGGTCCGTGACCTGCACATACCCATCTCGGTGCGCGGCGTCGCAACTGTCCGCGAGTCGGACGGGCTCGCGATGTCTTCGCGCAATGTGCGCCTCGCGCCCGAGGATCGGATCGCTGCCCGCGTCCTCAACGAAGCCCTTGAGAACGCGGAAGCCATCGTCAAAAACCGACCGGATGTCGCCACACTGATAAACGAAATCTCCGCAATGATCAGCGCGGAACCTCGCGCGCGCCTTGTTGGCATCGACATCACCGAAGCAACGACGCTTGCTCCCCTTGCAGGACCGATCAACCAGCGGGTCGCCATAATGATTTCGGTTGCATTCGGCGAAGGTGACAACGAAGTTCTCCTCATAGACCAAAGGGAAATCGAACCATGAGCAGCCATCCCGAAAAAGTTCGCCGCACAACAGTTCCTGAGATCGCGCGGCGCAAAGGTGGCGAGCCGATTGTCTCCCTCACCTCCTATCACGCACACACCGCCGCGATTGTCGACCGCCACGCCGATTTCATTCTTGTAGGCGATAGCCTCGGCATGGTGATGCACGGTATGGAGAGCACCGTCGGTGTGCCGTTGGACCTCATGATCATGCACGGCAAGGCGGTTGTCCGAGGCACGAAAAAGGCGCTGATCGTCGTTGATATGCCCTTCGGAACCTATGAGGAAAGCCCGAATATGGCCTTCCGCAATGCTGCGAAGATCATGAAAGAAACTGGCTGCGGCGCCGTTAAGCTCGAAGGTGGTAAGCGCATGGCCGAGACCATTCGCTTTCTTGTAGAGCGCGGTATTCCTGTGATGGCCCATATTGGGCTTACGCCTCAGTCAAGCCATGTGCTTGGCGGCTTTAAAACCCAAGGTCGGGACGAAGACACTTGGGTGGATCACATGGCGGACGCTCATGCCGTTTCTGAGGCGGGCGCATTTTCAGTCGTTCTGGAGGGAATGGTCGAGCCGCTCGCCGGCAAGATCACCAACGAAATTGACATCCCAACGATCGGCATCGGTGCCAGCGTGGAGTGCGATGGACAAATCCTCGTGCTCGAAGACATGCTCGGCCTCAATCCATGGACGCCAAAATTCGTGAAAGTCTATGGCCAGTTGGGTCCGATGATCGAGGACGCCGTGCGGTGTTATGCCGAGGATGTCCGCAACCGTGCATTTCCTACGGATGACGAAGTTTATAAATAGCGCAATTTGATCTCTTAGATCATGCTTGGCACAACGAGGTCGGGGGGGCGGTGACCGTCCTCAAAGGTCTTGATATTGATCAAGACCTTCTCACCCATTTCGTTGCGCCCTTCGACCGTCGCCGATCCCATATGCGGCAAAAGCACGACATTCGGCAGCTCCCGCAAGCGCGGATTGATCTCGCTTCCATGTTCAAAAACATCGAGCCCCGCGCCTGCGATCTCTCCGGCACGGAGCATGCGTGTCAAAGCGTTTTCGTCGATCACTTCTCCGCGCGAGGTATTCACGATGACCGCATCCGGTTTCATCAGCTTTAACCTGCGCGCGTTCATTAAATGGAATGTCGCTGGGGTGTGTGGGCAGTTGATCGACAAGATGTCCATACGGGCAACCATCTGATCGAGGCTTTCCCACCACGTCGCGTCAAGCTGATCTTCAACCTCGGGCCGCAACCTGCGTCGGTTGTGGTAATGAATGCTCATACCAAAAGCCCGCGCCCGTTTTGCAACGGCTTGACCAATGCGCCCCATTCCCAAAATGCCGAGACGTCGCCCCGTGATCCGCCCGCCGAGAAACGCCGTTGGCGACCAACCGGCCCAATCACCAGTTTGCATCACCGCCAGCCCCTCAGGAATGCGGCGCGCCACCCCGAGGATGAGCGCCATGGTCATGTCAGCTGTGTCTTCCGTCACCACACCGGGCGTGTTCGAAACCAAAATGCCACGTTGCCGCGCAGTGTGTACGTCAATGTGGTCAACGCCTGCACCATAATTGGCGATCAACTTGAGGCGCTCACCCGCCTGCCCAAGCAATGGAGCATCAATTGTATCAGTCAGGGTCGGGACCAGCACATCAGCGCCTTTCAACGCATCAACCAGCTCCTCACGGGTCATCGGCCGGTCATCATCCCGCAGGCGCACATCAAACAGTTCCTTCATGCGCGTCTCAACTGCGTCGGGTAACCGTCGCGTCACGACAACACTTAGCTTCTTGCTTGGCATACGGAGCACTCCCTACCTTTGCTTCGACGTCGCATAATGTCAGATTGCCCCCAAGATAATCGGCTTACAAGGGGCGCCCCTCGCAAGTCTCCAAGAAACAAAAAACAAGTGATCGGTCAGGCATGATCCGTGTTCTATTACTGATAGTTGCGCTCGCTCTGCCTCTCAGCGCAACAGGGCAGGTAGCCGAGCCTGTGGCGAACGGCGTCATGGGGGCAGATGGTGTTTTGCGCGGTCCCGAAACCAACCTCCCGATCCCGCGATTTGTTTCGCTCAAAGCTTCCGAAGCAAATGTTAGGCGCGGGCCATCTCTTTCGCACCGAATCGACTGGGTCTTCATGCGCGAAGGGATGCCGCTAAGAGTGATCGGAGAGTACGGCCATTGGCGCCGCGTCGTCGACAACGAGGGCGTTGGCGGCTGGATCCATTACTCGCTGATATCCGGCAAACGAACGGTGATGATTGCGTCCGAGGATACCTCGATCCTGATGCGGCCGGAGGCGAAAGCCCCAGCCAATGCTATTTTGGAGGTCGGTGTCGTTGCAGAGTTGAAAGAATGCAATCAAGACTGGTGCCTGATCGAAGCCGATGGCCATGACGGCTGGGCAGTCAAGAATGCTCTGTGGGGCGTAGACCAAACCGAAATCTTGGAATAGCCTGCGTCTTCAGGACAGGCGCATGACGACAACAAACACGAAACTCAATTTCTCGGCGGGATTATTATCAGTCGCAGTTGCCGCAACGCTCGTGCTTTTGAAGCTTTGGGCATTGAGGGAAACTGGCTCTCTTTCTGTTGCCGCCACCCTGATGGACTCTGCGCTAGATTTGATGATGTCTCTTAGCGGGCTCGCCGCAATCGCTTACGCGGCAAAACCGGCGGACGACGATCACGCGTTCGGCCACACATCGGCAGAAGACCTTGCCGCGTTGGCCCAATCCATTTTCATCTTGGGTTCCGCGATTGTGATTGCCTATCTGGCCGCCCAACGCCTTTTCGCAGGCGACGTCCCGCTCCCGCAGCAGGAAGAAAAGGGCATCGCTGTTATCGTTATATCCATCGCCCTGACAGGTGCTTTGGTGCTGTGGCAACGAAGCGTGGCGAAAAGAACCAAAAACAAAGTCGTCGAAGCGGATAGCCTCCACTACATTGGCGACTTGGTCCCCAATGTAGGCGCTATCCTTGCCTTGATTGCTTCGCGCACCTTGGGCATCGGTCAAGTAGACAGCGTCGTGGCAATTGCGGCCGCGCTTATCCTCGCGATTGGTGCGATCCGCATTGGCAGATCTGCGTGGGACGCCCTTATGGATCGCGCCGCGGACGACGAAACCATCGCTTCTATTTCAGAAATCGTAGGCGACTTTGATGGGGTTCATGGCTTTCATGACCTGAAAACACGCAAAGCCGGCAGCCGCGTTTTCGTCAACTTGCATATCGAGCTGGATGGCGATCAGTCGCTCTTTGACGCGCACGAAATAGGCGCCGCTCTGCGCCGCGCAATCGTGCGAGAGCACCCCAATGCGGATGTCCTGATCCACAAGGATCCGCGCGGCGCACCGCCGCATCCCGAAGATGAGCGCGTTAAGCCTCACTAGCCATCAAACCACGTCCGCGTAAAAGGGCCTCCACGCCCGGCATGCGGCCCCGAAAACGGGTGTAAAGTGCGCTTGCATCCTCGGATCCGCCTTTCGAGAGGATGTCTTCCTCCAGTTTCCGCGCCAAAGTGGGATCAAACGGATCACCAACCTCCTCAAAAGCCGCAAATACATCAGCATCCATGACCTCGGACCACATGTAACTGTAGTAGCCGGAGGAGTAGCCATCCCCTGAAAACACATGCGCGAAATGTGGTGTCGCATGGCGCATCCCGATCGCACGCGGCATCCCGATTCCCTCTAGCACTTCGGCCTGTTTTTGCATCGGGTCCGCTGGAGCCGGACCGTCATGAAACGCAAGATCGACCAACGCAGAAGCAACGTATTCAACGGTTTGGAAGCCCATATCAAAAGTTGAAGCCGCCAGGAGCCTCTGCATCATTTCCTCTGGCAGCGGGGCATCTGTTTCGTAATGCCTAGCGAACTCCGATAGGACTTCGGGCACCTCCAGCCAATGTTCGAACAACTGGCTGGGCAGCTCGACGAAATCTCGCGCAACTGAGGTGCCAGAGATTGACTCATAGCTGACATCCGACAGCATTTGGTGCAGCGCATGGCCGAGTTCGTGAAACAGCGTGCGCGCATCGTCAAACGAAAGCAGCGAAGGCTCCCCTTGCGCGGGTTTGGCGAAGTTACAGACATTCACGACAATCGGTCGAATATTTCCTGCAAGTTTTTGCTGGCTGCGCATCGCCGAACACCACGCTCCTGAGCGCTTCGATGAGCGCGCGAAATAGTCACCGAGGAACAAAGCAAGGTCCTGCCCATCGCGCGTGACTTTCCAAGCACGCACATCCGGATTGTATTTCGGGACGTCGACCTCCTCGAACTGCAGGCCAAAAAGCCTGTGCGCACAAGCAAAAGCCGCAGCCAGCAAATTGTCTAACTGGAAGAATGCGTTGAGCTCTGTTTCGTCAATGTCGTGGACCTCTTTGCGGGTGCGCTCGGCATAATAGCGCCAATCCCACGGCTCAAGCGGCCCAGTATAACCATCGGCAAGCAAAAGCTTCTCATATTCAGCAGCGTCCTTTTCCGCGGCGCGGACAGCAGGTCGCCAAACATCCATCAAAAGTGCTTTGACCCTTTCGGGTTCTTCGGCCATTTCGGTTTCAAGTTTGTATTGAGCAAAGTTTTCGAACCCAAGTAACTGCGCACGTTCTTCCCGCAGGGACAGGATCTCTGCCGCCACCGCGCGGTTGTCTTTTTCGCCGCCATTCGCTCCTCGCGCCGTCCACGCTTCATACGCTTTCCGCCGGAGCGCGCGATCAGGACAGTATTGCAAGAAGGGTACGATAAGCGACCGAGACAGCGTCAAGACAGCGCCGCCCTCGCCGCGCTCTTCACCAGCAGCCCGCGCGGCGGAAGCGACAAACCCGGGCAGCGAGGAAAGCGTCAAGTCACTCAATGGCATCGACCATGCGCGTTCATCGGCCAAAAGATTTTGAGTGAATTTCGTTCCCAATTCGGCCAGTCGCTTCTCGATATCGGCATGGCGCTTGGCTTCTGCGTCGGAAAGCTGCGCACCGGCGCGAACAAAGCCACGCCTCGTCAGCATCAAAACGCGCTGCTGTTCGTCCGTTAAATCCAAACTGTCGCGTGTATCCCAAAGCGCTTCAATGCGCGCGAAAAGTTTTGAATTCGATGCGATCTCGGAACTGTATTCGGCCAGCATCGGCGAGAACTTTCGCGTCAATTCCTCGCGCGTGGGTGTGCTGTCTGCGCCCGCAAGAGCATAGAAGGCTCCAAGAACACGACCGAGCAACTGATCGGCGAGTTCCAAAGCTTCGATTGTATTTTGAAAGCTGGGTACGTCATCGGCGTCAGAAATGGCACTCACCCGCGCCCTTGCCTCTACCAAAGCGACGTCTACCGCCGCCTCGAAATCTTTGTCGTCGATCCTGTCAAAAGGCGGCATGCCGAATGGCGTCGCCCATTCTTCGAGCAATGGATTTGTCATCGCGTTACTTTCCAAGTTTTTCGTTTACGTCACCGCAAACGGGACAACTTTCTCTTGGCTTCAGCTTCATAATCCGGCTGTCGGCGTAGAGCGCGTCATAGATCATCATGCGCCCCAGCAGTCCCTCGCCAGCACCAGTGATAACTTTCACCGCCTCAACAGCCATAAGGCTCCCAATAACGCCTGGTAACGGACCAATAACCCCTGCTTCAGCACAAGTCGGCGCTAAGCCCTCTGCAGGGGCTTCAGGGAATATGCATTCGTAGCACGGCGCGCCCCGAGAAGGATCAAAAACGCTGATCTGCCCCTCCCATTGGCTGATCGCGGCCGCAATAAGCGGCTTGCCCGCCCCGACTGCGGTGCGGTTGACCAGATAGCGGGTGGCGAAGTTATCAGTGCCGTCAAGGATCAGGTCAAAATCCGCGAAAAGCTGTTCGCTCATCTCCTCGGTCAAACGGCGGTTGAAGGGCCGCACGTCGATGAACGGGTTCAACTCTTTCAGCGCAACCTCGGCCGAATGCACCTTTGGCATCCCGATATGAGCGTCACGGTGAATGATTTGCCGTTGCAGGTTCGATCCGTCCACAACATCATCATCGATGATGCCGATGGTTCCCACACCAGATGCAGCAAGATACATCAAAGAAGGCGATCCCAAGCCTCCAGCCCCGATCACCAGAACCTTGGCGTCTTTCAAACGCTTCTGACCAAGCCCGCCCACCTCACGCAAGATCATATGGCGCGCATAGCGGTTGATCTCGGTTTCCGAGAAAGGCTCCGCTTTCGAAGGCACCGCCGCCTGCTCGGAGCGGTCTTGAGAAATGCGCGCGCGCAACAGCCGCAGGATTGTACGATATCCCATGATCAATATCGCGAATCCAATCAGCAGAAGCCATAGCCGCGCGTCACCACCCGTGGCCTCGCGAAGCGGATTGCCTTCTGGCAAAACAAGCTGTGCGGAGATCACTGCAGCAAGCAGTACCGCGATCATGATCCAACGCTGCCTTTTCGGCGCGCCAAGCCCCCAGCCCAGCGCCCAAATCGCGCCCATCATCGCCAAGACGACGATCATGCCGTCTCATCCCTCACGCCAGTCGAGCCAAAGCCCCCTGCGCCGCGTTTGGTGTCGGTCAGGGTATCCGCGATCTCGAATTGCGCCTGCATCACCGGCGCAATAACGGCTTGTGCGATCCTATCACCATGCTTGATAGAAACCGGCTCATCCCCATGATTGATCAGAACCACACCAACCGGCCCCCTGTAATCCGCATCAATTGTACCTGGACTGTTGAGAAGGGTGATCCCCTGCTTGAGCGCCAAACCCGATCTGGGCCTGAGCTGCATTTCGCACCCCTGCGGCAACTGAATTTTTATCCCTATCGGCACAAGAGCCCGCTCCCCCGGCGCGAGCCTAAGCCCGTCCTGCCTCTGTGACTCGTCAAGATTGGCCCGTAGATCCGCCCCTGCCGCCCACTCTGTCTCGTAGCGCGGCAACGGAACCAACGGGTCCGACCCTTCGATGCGTTCAACGAGTACCCGCAAACTCATGCTTTTTCTCCGCCAAACCGCTTGGCGATGCGCTCGACCAGCCGCTTTGCGACCTCTTCCTTTCGCATGCGGGGCCAATACTCCGGCGCGGCATCAGAAATAAGCACCACACTATTCTCAGTCCCGCCCATGATGCCTGTATCGGGAGACACATTGTTCGCCACGATCCAATCGCACCCTTTTCTTGCGCGTTTCTGAGTTGCATTTTCGACGACATTTTCCGTTTCGGCTGCGAAACCCACAACAAGCTCCGGCCTGTTGCCCCCACGCGCTGAAACGCTTGCCAAAATGTCGGGGTTTTCAACGAAGGAGAGGCTGGGGATTTCGCCCTTAACTTTCTTCAGCTTTTGGGGCTGAGCAGTATCCACCCGCCAATCCGCAACCGCCGCCGCAAAAACACCAATATCAGCGGGGAGCGCCCGCGAGACAGCAGCTTCCATTTCCTGGGCCGTTTCCACATTGATCACCCTAACGCCAGTTGGCGGAGCAATCGCGGCGGGGCCGGTCACGAAGGTAACACTTGCGCCTGCATCGCGCAGCGCGGCAGCAATTGCACTCCCCTGCGCGCCGGATGACCGGTTCGCAATGTAGCGCACGGGATCGATCGGTTCATGCGTGGGGCCAGAGGTCACAATCGCGTGGCGTCCTGCCAATGGACCTGACGAAAATCGCGCTTCGATTGCCGCAAGTATCTCCATTGGCTCGGACATCCTGCCAGGCCCGTATTCACCACAAGCCATGTCCCCCTCGTTGGGGCCGATGAACGCGATACCATCTGCGCGGAGTGTCTCAAGATTTCGCTGCGTCGCGGGGTGTTCCCACATACGCACATTCATCGCCGGAGCAACGATCACAGGCGTGTCGGTCGCAAGCAGCAGGGTCGAGGCAAGATCATTGGCCAATCCATGAGCCATCTTTGCCAACAAATCCGCAGTCGCAGGCGCGATAACAACTAGGTCAGCCGAGCGGGAAAGCTGTATATGCCCCATTTCCGCCTCTGCGCCCAAGTCGAATAATGCTTGGTGGACGGCCTCTCCCGCCAGCGCTGAAACGCTCATTGGCGTCACAAATTCAGCAGCCGCGCCCGTCATGACTGGTGTAACAGCCGCACCGCGCTCGCGCAGGCGCCTGATCAGCTCCAATGTCTTATAGGCGGCAATCCCACCGCCTATAATCAAGAGGATCCGTTTGTCTTTTAGCATGGTCGTTCCACCTACTGTTCGCTTTGACATTAGGCAGAAGCTGCGCCATGGGCAATCAAGTCGCGCCGAGCGTTATTAGCTTAGAGAAAGACCAGAATTTCACGGTTCTGACCCTCAAGCGCCTTGCGCATCTTATTGAATGCTGCCGCTTCGAGTTGCCGCACCCGCTCTTTTGAGAGGCCCAATTCGATCCCCAAGCTTTCCAACGTGCGCGCTTCCTCACGCAGCTTGCGCTCCCGCACAATGAAACGTTCACGCTCATTCAGGCCTGCGAGCGCTTGCGACAGCCATTGCCGCAGAGTCTCGTTATCGTGGTTGTTTTCCACATACTCGCTGGCTTGCTCGCATTCATCTTCAAGCGCATCGATCCATTCACGCCCGTCTTCTTCGGTTGACTGCGTCGCATTGAGCGAAAAGTCGGAGCCGGAAAGACGCCCTTCCATCATTTCGACATCCGCCAGCGGCACACCGATTTCAACAGCAATCCGCTTGTGGAGTTCATGGCGCTCAAGCGTTTCGCCAACCGCCGCAGCTTCTCTCTCAAGCCGTGCCTGAACGCGGCGCATGTTGAAGAACAGCGACTTCTGAGAACTGGTCGAACCGGTGCGAACCATTGACCAGTTCCGCATCACATAGTCCTGAATGGATGCCTTGATCCACCAAACGGCATAAGTCGAAAAACGCACTCCACGATCAGGATCGAACTTATCCGCTGCCTTCATCAAACCAAGTGATGCTTCTTGGATCAGGTCGTTCATCGGTGCGCCGTAGCGCTTGAACTTCGCGGCCATCGAGATCGCCAAGCGCATGTAGGCTGTGATCAAACGGTGCAAGGCCTGCTCGTCGCGATTATCGCGCCACGCATAGGCAAGTGCCAGCTCGGTTTCAGCATCGAGCAATTCCGCTTTCATCGCCTTGCGCGACAAGTTGTGATCGAAACTTCCGTCCAGTGCCATTCCGTCTTTCTCCCATCAGGAACGCGTTCTAACGTTTATTGTTGTCTCGTAATGTCCTACGCAGTGGGTCGGAAAGCGGATCACTTTGAGGTGTGAGAATGGATCTAGCAGGGCTAACACTCGTCATCGGGGGCGCCGCCTCTGGCAAATCCCGCATCGCGGAAGAAATGATAAAAGCGTCGGGTCGCCCAAAGATTTACGTCGCTACTGCCCAGATATTCGATGACGAGATGGCCGAAAAAGTCCGCGCCCATCGCCGCCAGCGCGGTGCTGACTGGACGACACATGAAGCACCACTTGACCTGCCTGCAGCCCTCGCAACCGTGCAAGGAGATCAAGCCATACTTATCGATTGCCTAACGCTCTGGCTCACGAACCATATCCTCGCAGAAAGTGATATCGACGCCGAGACAAAAAAACTCTTCGCCGCCATAGACGCCTGCCCAGCACCGATCGTTCTCGTAACAAACGAAACCGGTGGAGGCATCGTACCTGAAAACGCGCTTGCCCGGCGTTTCCGCAATGCGCAGGGGCGGCTTAATCAGGCAGTGGCAGCAAAGGCGGAACGAGTCGTCGCGGTGATGGCGGGTCTACCACTGACTTTGAAGGGCATTTCCGCATGATCCGTCTGTGGTTCGTCCGACATGGGCCAACCGGCATCAAGGCTATGGTCGGTTGGTCTGACCCTCCGGCAATTCTCGATGACCGCCCCGCGCTTGACCGTCTTTCATCATTTCTGCCGGACAAAGCGTCCGTGGTTTCTTCGGATTTGCAACGCACTGTGCAAACCGCCGACGCCATCTGCAATGGCCGCCGGCGCTTACCCCACGATGCCGGACTACGCGAAATCTATTTCGGCGCGTGGGAGATGTGTGATTTTGCAGAAATCGAAAGCAAAGACCCCCAGCGCATTCGTGCCTTTTGGGAGCGACCCGGTGACATCGCACCGCCTGACGGCGAAAGTTGGAACCAAACCAGCCAACGGGTTTCGGTCGCGGTGGACAAGTACGTTGCCCGCGGGGATCGCGACCTCATCATCGTCTGCCACTTCGGCGCGATTCTCTCTCAGCTTCAGCGCGCGACCGGAAAGTCAGCCTATGAGACTTTCGCACAGCCCATCGCCAACTTGTCTGTCACCCGCATCGATTGCACGCCCGAGGGATGGTCAGCACCGCTGGTCAACCACCTCCCCTAGGATATTAACCTCTCGGAAACCATGACCGGTTAACCATGATCCCATCAATCCGGAGGGGTCATGGTTTCGCGTGCATATACGGTCGCGTTCGAAGGCATTGATGCCCGCGTGGTTGAGGTTCAGTGCTCCCTGAGCCCAGGCATCCCTAACTTCTCTATCGTGGGCCTGCCCAATAAATCTGTATCGGAAGCACGCGAACGCGTGCGCGCAGCCCTCGGCGCCCTGTCCATAGGACTTCCCGCAAAACGGATCACGATCAACCTCTCGCCCGCGGATTTGCCTAGGAGGGTTCCCATTACGACCTTCCCATCGCACTCTCCTTGCTCGGCGCGATCGGGGCAATCGACAGCAGCGAACTGGATAAGATCCTCTCTTTGGGCGAGCTTTCTCTGGACGGCCGCTTAGTCGCCGTGTCAGGCGCTTTGCCTGCCGCTATGGCCGCCGCCGAACGCAGCCTCGATTTGATCTGTCCTCAAGAATGCGGGCATGAGGCCGCATGGGTAGGCGGAACGAGGATACTCGCGCCGGAGTCACTATTGGCGATTGTGCAACATTTCAAAGGGCACCGCCCCCTCGCCGCTGCACAACCGAAAGAAATTACGGACAGCGCCGCCCATAACGACTTACAAGATGTCAAAGGACAAGAAAGGGCGAAGCGCGCGCTGGAGATTGCCGCGGCAGGGCGTCATCATTTGCTCATGGTTGGCCCGCCGGGCTCTGGCAAATCTATGCTGGCGGCGCGCATGGCAGGCTTGCTGCCGGATCTCAAGCCGCATGAGGCGCTTGAAACTTCCATGGTTCATTCCATTTCGGGCCTACTCGAAAACCAAGGCATTACGCGCACCCGCCCCTTTCGCGCACCGCACCACACAGCGTCGATGGCCGCCATCGTCGGTGGCGGTCGCGGCGCCAAACCCGGGGAGATCAGCCTCGCGCACAACGGTGTCCTCTTCATGGACGAATTTCCGGAATATGCCCGCACCGTGCTCGAGACACTCAGACAGCCGATTGAAGAAGGTCACGTCACTGTCGCGCGGGCAAATGCGCATGTGCGCTATCCCAGCCGCTTTTTACTCATCGCGGCTGCAAACCCTTGCCGCTGCGGGCACATGACTGACGCGAGCAAGGCCTGTGGTCGCGCACCCATTTGCGGCGCCGACTACCTTGGGCGGATCTCTGGCCCGCTGCTTGACCGGTTTGACCTACGAATCGAAATTCCGCCAGTGTCATTCACTGATTTGCAAACCGCGCGATTAGGCGAGCCCAGCGCCGCGGTGAGAGCCCGCGTCGCTGCCGCCCGCGCCTTGCAGGAAAAACGCTTCACATCCCATTCAGACATTCTTCAAAACGCAGATGCGGAGGGGAAGTTGCTGGACGCGATTGCCCCGCTTAATTCAGAAAGCAAAAACTACCTCAGTCGCGCAGCTGACAAATTCGGCCTTTCCGCCCTCGGCTACCATCGCGTTTTGCGGGTGGCGCGCACCATTGCCGATCTTGCCGCGCAAGAGCATATCTCCCGCGATCACATCGCCGAGGCAGTCAGTTTCCGTCTGATCAATGCGCGGGGCTAGTCCGCAGTAGCCAACCTACGGGAAATTGCGTCCCAGATCGCACCAGCAACATTGATCCCATCGAAGCGTTCAAGTTCCTGAATGCCCGTGGGCGATGTGACGTTAATTTCCGTTAGCCAGTCGCCGATTACGTCGATACCCACAAATATCTGCCCTTTTTCGCGCAAAAGCGGCCCGATCCGTTCGCAGATTTCCATGTCGCGCGGTGTCAGATCAACCTTTTCCGGCCGGCCACCAACGTGCATATTGGAGCGCGTCTCCCCCTTCGCCGGAACACGGTTGATCGCGCCGATCGGCTCACCATCGATTAGGATTACACGCTTGTCGCCCGCGGATACAGCGGGCAGGAACTTCTGCACAATCAAAGGTTCGCGGCTGATTCCCGTGAACATTTCATGCAGCGACGCCAGATTCCCGTCTGTCTGATTGAGCTTAAACACCCCAGCCCCGCCATTCCCGTAAAGAGGTTTCAGGATGATATCGCCGTGACGATCGCGGAATTCACGCAACATCTGAAGATCTCGCGCGATCATCGTCGGCGGGGTCAAATCGGGGAAATCGAGGACCAGAAGCTTCTCAGGATAATTGCGAACCCAGAAAGGGTTGTTAACCACCAGCGTATCGGGCGCCAACCTGTCGAGAATATGCGTCGTGGTGATATATCCCATATCGAAGGGAGGATCTTGGCGCAGCCAAACCACGTCGAAATCACTGAGATCGACTGGTTCTTCGTCACCAAGGCTGAAATGATCCCCGTGCTGTCGCCGTACCGAAAGCGGCCATCCCCGCGCGACAACACGCCCCTCGTCATAGGCCAGATTATCGGGGGTGTAATAGAACAGCTCGTGCCCGAGTGCCTGCGCCTCCTCTGCAATTCTGAAGGTGCTGTCTGCGTCGATATTGATCGCACCGATCGGGTCCATCTGAAAAGCGATTTTCAAGGGCATGTCTTCACCTGGTTCTGCATTCACCTCCGAGAACTAGTCGCTCTGAAAGGCTTTTGCCAGAGAGCAATCGGCAAATGCCCAAATCACAAAAGGGCATTTTCGACGATCCGAATTTGCATCTCTTGATCGACCAACGCGACATCGAAGCGGGCCGCGACCAAAGACGAGCAAAAATGCGCCTCCAGAAACTCCTCTCCGGCATGCACAAGCCGCTTAATTTGAAGGGTTTGCAACGCGGCAAGTGCGCGCTCATGCGTTGCACTGGCTTTGACGTCTACAAAGATCACCTCCTCCATCTGGAAGACAAGATCTATTTCCCCGGATTTGCCGCGCCACCGCTCGGCAAGTAGCCTGCCCCCAAGTCGCGCAAAATGATCAACAACCGCCTTTTCCGCAAACATTCCCCGCAGGTGGTTGCGAGCCCCTCTTATTGTTTTTTGCTGAGCGACAGGGCAACTTGATACACCTGTCGCCTTGGCAGCCCCATTGCCCCCGCAACCGCCGTCGCCGCGTCTTTGACCCGCATGGTCAGTAATGCCTCTTCCAGC